>Ga0196971_1000945_pt1 | contig 15547 bp, 17 predicted proteins | sample S1v_1013CmetaG_FD_148660 | JGI IMG/M metagenome (GOLD analysis project Ga0196971, IMG submission 148660) | Soil microbial communities from Anza Borrego desert, Southern California, United States - S1+v_10-13C | ecosystem: Environmental > Terrestrial > Soil > Desert | place: USA: California... | reverse complement strand
TGGGCTTCGTCTTCCAGTTCTACAACCTTGTGCCGAACCTCACGGTAGCCGAAAACATCGAGGTTGTGTCGAACATCAGTAAAAACCCGCTTAAAACAGACGAGGTGCTTTCTGCTGTCGGACTTTCCGACAAAAAGAACCGTTTCCCCCGGGAACTCTCCGGCGGCGAGCAGCAGCGCGTGTCGATCGCACGAGCCATCGTCAAAAATCCAAAGCTCCTGCTCTGCGATGAGCCCACCGGAGCGCTGGACCTCGAGACCTCGCGGGGCGTGCTGTCGTTGCTCCAAAAAGTAAACGCGCAGTTTGGCACGACCATCCTGATGATTACCCACAACAGTGCCATCGCCGGCATGGCGCATGCCGTACTCAGGCTGAGAAACGGCGAGGTGGCGGAAGTTATGCATAATTCCGAGCTTGTACCGGCGGAAAGGATTGAGTGGTAATGGCTCTGCGAAAACGCGTATGGCGAATCATAAAGGAAAACAAAGGGCGGTATATCGGTATCGTTATTCTGATTCTTTTAGGCAGCTTTTATTTCATCGCGGCTACAGGCGTAGCAAATAACCTCGAAAAAATGGTCGTCGGGTTTGCCGAAGAATACAGGCAGGAAGACCTGACATTTTCGGCAGACAAGCCCATTGAGGATATCGCTGCGCTAGAGGGCGAATCCGACGTGCTGATAGAGGCTTACCGGCAGTACGACGTCAAACTGCCCGACGGGGAACTGCGGCTGCTCAACCCTTCTTCCAAAATCAATATTCCGGCGGTGTTATCAGGGCGGGGTCTTGAAAACCCGGGGGATATTTTGCTCGATCCGTATTTTTGCCAGACGCAAGGCTTGAATATAGGCGGTAAAATAGAGCTAAACGGCAAAACCTTCAATATAGTAGGTACAATGGCCGTACCCAATTACGTTTTTATACTCAAAAACCTTTACGATGTGCTGCCAACCAGCGGTTTTGGCATCGGGATTGTTTCCGGCGCGGATATCGAGGCGTTCCCGGAGGCGGTCACGGTCTATGCGGCATACTTTGAGGACAGGGAAAATATAAATGCACAGACAGCGAAGTTGCATGGGCTTTTAAGCGAAAAAGGGTATTCCCTTTCCGAATGGCTGGACGCCGAGAATAACAAGCGCGTCAGTATGCCTTGGGCAAACATTTCCAGCATGAAGTCCATGAGCTTTCCCGTATCAACGGCTTTTTTCCTTCTTAGCTGTCTTATTGTAGGCGTGATGATCATGCGCATAGTTAAGTCCGAGGTTGTAGTCATCGGAACGCTGTACGCGCAGGGCTACCGCCGCCGTGAACTGACCCGGCACTATATGGCGATCCCTGTGTTGCTGTCCGCGGCGGGAGGTCTTGCCGGCACACTGCTTGCGCTGCCGTGTGTAAGGCCCGTTGTTGATTCTATGCTGATTTATTACATCCTGCCTGATAAAGGCATTACCTTCTCTACATTAAACCTGGCGCTTGCCGTGCTGATGCCGATGGCTTTTATCGGTCTGTCAAGTTTTCTTATTATACGCAAGATACTCAAAAAAACCGCTGTTGAGCTGATGAAAGGCGACGAGCAAAAATCAAAGGTGAATTTTATAGAACGCGCACTCCGGCTGGATCGGTTTAAATTCAATACCAAATTCCGGATACGCGAGCAGGTACGAAGCATACCGCGTCTGTTGTTCTTAGTGCTGGGCGTGAGTGCCGCATCGATGATAATGCTGTTTGGTTTTACCTTCAACTACTCGATGGATGTGGTGATGGACAGAGGGGCGCTGGAGAGATACCTGTATCCCCTGGAGTATAACTTCAAGGAAGTACGGAATTTACAGGATGGAGGTATTCCCGAAGGGGCAGAGCCCTACAACGCGTTCCGCTGCTATCCCGGGGGCAGGGAATCGGTTGAGTTTTACCTGGTGGGTATGGAGCCGGATTCCGTCGGCCTCAAGATGAACGACATGCGGGGCAACGCGCTGTCCAGGGATCAGGTAAATATCACATATCCGCTGGCCAACCGGCTGAAGCTCAAGGAAGGGGACACGATCAGTTTTGTAAACAAGCTGGATGGAAAATCATACAGCCTGACAATCGACGGGATCGTTGAAGCCTACGGTGAACAATTTGTTTATATGCCCCTTGACGAGTTCAACCGCATGACCGGTCAACCTCTCGGAAGCTACCGTACCGTACTCAGCAGCCATGAGATAGATTTTGACGAAAGCCTGCTTGCCGGCGTGATGGATGCGCGGGATCCCGAGGCGTTTGAAGACCTCGCCATGCCAACGACGCTGATAGTTGCGTCTGTAACGGCCTTAGCCGTGCTTATTGCGGTCATTATTATCTTCCTTGTGACGTCGCTGATGATTGACGAGAGCCGGAACACCATCTCTCTGCTCAAGGTATTGGGCTACCGCGGGAAAGAGCTGGCGAAGCTGATTCTGAACAGCTCTACGCCGGCGGTGTTTATCGGCTTCTGGCTGGGGCTGCCGTTAATGCTGGCCTTCGGGAACACCCTGTACGGTTACGTCGCAGAGATGATCAATCTGGTGATACCCATGATTGTAAACCCGCTGTCTGTTCTGATAAGCTTCGTGTTGATCTTTGTGGTATACGAGATAACCAAGCGGCTATGCGGCAGGAAGCTCGCGAAAATATCCATGAGCGAATCGCTGAAAGCGGGTTCGGAGTGAGTTGTTTGGTCGGAACTAAAAGTGCCAGGAACTAAAAGTGCCAGGTACAAAAGTTATTAAGTTACTCATTTGCCATATCTATCTAGCATATCTTTAACTGCTACAGCCGTTATCCCTATATTCTGACCGATTTCACTTAATGTATATTTTTGCTCAATAGCCGCAATTGCATACTTCAACTTGTATTCTGTTAATGTCCTTTTTCTCGAACCTACCTTTACTTCCTTAAAGTCATCAAGAGATATTCCGGTCTCCATCAAAATTTCATCCAGCCTTTTCCTCTGTATTACTCGGGTTCTACTTCTACACATTACCTGGTATGCTTCTTCACCTATAGCGTTTAGCTTGCTATAGGTTTCCTGCTCTTCCTCTTCCATAAATTCCTCGTATTTTGTCATTGCTTCTTGCTTGTCTTTATCCAGTATTTCTAAAGCAACATTAGTATCTACAAAGCTCTTAATACTTTTCCTATAATATATATCGCTGCTCCACTTATATTGCGACACACTGCTGCACATACCCGCTCTTACTGGATTCTGGTGTATGTATCTCAAGAGCTTCAACACATATCTCTCATCCTGCACCAATACTGATTTGTATCTTCCTTGGAATACGTGCCCCACCCTCTTATACTTGCTATTGAAATATTTGCTATATTTATTGTTTATCTTATGCATAATCTCTTGCAGCTTTTTGTCCATTGTCTGTATTATCATGTGATAATGATTGTCCATCAGCACATACCCATAAACTGTATATCCCATAGATATTCCATGCTCTTTTAGTTGCTTTATGAAATATCCTTTATCTATATCTTCTTTAAATATATACTCCTTATTGTTCCCTCTGGCTATCACATGATAGATCCCCCCCTTGTATTCTTCTCTCCGCGCTCTAGCCATAGAAAAGCCCTCCTGATAATAGTATTATCTACATATTACCAGAAGGGCTAAACCGAATCAATAACTTAATAACTTTTGCACCTGGCACCTATATCTCAGCCGAAGAGCTTCCGCCCCAGCATATAGGCGTCATCCATAACCCGTTTGTTTACAGTGATTTCTCCAATGGCATCAGCGCTGCCGTGCACGATACTTACAATGACTGCCTGTTTGTATCGGTATTCATCGCGCATCATAGCAATTGCGTTGACCGCTCCGGAGACAAACTCATCTTCGTCACCATAGGTCAGTAGGATGCCGACACGCTTGCCCTTTAGTGCTTCGGGTACTGCAAAGCACCGGTCCATAAAGAGCTTGAGTTGGGCGGTGATGCTAAACATGTATATGGGTGAAGCGATTATTATGGCGTCCGAAGCTGCCAGCGCATCATAAATCAAATACATATCATCCTTGAGCATGCAGCCTTTATCCGGGTGACGCCGGCAGTGCTCGCACCCTTGACAGGGCCTGATGTTCATGCCGTTAAGATAAAATGAATCAAAGCTGCCGCCAACAGCCTTGATCCCCTCTTCTGCCTGTTTTGCCAATGCTGCGCTATTGCCTTTTTTTCTTGGGCTGCCCAGTATTATCACAGCCTTTTTCAATATTTTCACCCCTTTCTCAACTATCAAAGCTATACAGTTTTTCTGCCAGACCCTTTATTGTTTATTCCAGGTGCTTAACTGTGGGAATATAAGCATCTTAACACTATGTTTATCAAGAGACCTTACAAAAGCTTCAGCGGCTGGGTCTGTGAATATTTTCTTTGAAGCCTCTTTCAAATTTTCTTTTGAAGTCCAATGCTGTATCATACACCACTCTTCACTTTCGTCATTGTAGAGTAATTCCGTATCAATAAAGCCGGGCTGCAAGGAATGGAAGTTTTTCTCGAGACCGTCTACAATATTGATGAATTCGAATTTAGTTACACCTTCCAATGTTTTCATCGTTACAATTTCCGTTATCTTCATAAACCATACCTCCTGTTTTTTCCTTAAGTTTATTGGAAACAAAACAAAAAGTATTGTAATAAATCGACAAATCAAATATAAATGTAATTGGTATTTTCTTTCACTGTGATCTTATCATGTTGAAAGGTGCGTGGTGGAACGCCAGAAAACTTCCTGAATTCTTTAACGAAATGTGATTGATCCGTAAAATTATTGTCATAAGCAATCTCAGGTAACTTATTGGATTTCCCAAATAGCAATTGATTGCTTGCAGCTTGAAAACGTCTTATTCTAGTCAAATTATACGGCGTATATCCCGTATAGTTCAAAACACATCTTTCAAATGTCCTTTCGTTTATTCCATGATCCTTGCAAAATGAGTGAATAGAAATACTTTCATCCGTTTTTAAGAAATCACTGATTATAGCGGTCCATTCTAAATACTTGTTGCTTATATGCAACTCAGAGCTTAACGACTCCTTTATACAACCGATCTTGTGCTGAATTGGCCCACACGACACAGCTGATTCCAGCTTCTCTGCCAAAGGCACAGATAAAGAGTGCAAATCCGTAATGCTATTCTGAATATCCTTTAAAGGTTTATTTATAAATGGAAACAAACCAAAGGAATAAAAAGATATACCCCAAATATCAACATTTCCAGATTGGCGAATAAAACTGTATTCACTTCTTAAGCTGTTTATATGCACCCGTGGGGCTACTATTCTCCGGGAAGCTGTTTCATATATCATTTCAGCTGACAAATTCAACAATAAATCAACGCTGTCCATTGGCAACAGCTTATGATGGACGTTAATGCTATCGGCCTGAAAATGCCAGATGAATTTCACCCATGGCTCAAGCTTCTGATCATGTACAAGATATCGCTCCATATTGAACATTTATACATCACTCTTTTCTAATAATCGCGCACTATTATGCAAATCCCGGCTTTTTAAGGGACCTGACCGCCATCTCTCTTACTTTTTCATTTTCATCTTCGGATGCCCTCATTATAAAGTCTTTGTATTCAGGTTTGAAATCATTTGTCATTGCCTTGATTGCATTGACCTTCCACAGCCAAAATTTCTCAGGCTGAATAAACCAGAATTTTGGCAGCAGCAATTCCTTCATCATTTTTTCATCCATGGAGAGTATTTGGGAAAGTGAAAGCTTATTGGCAAGGTCACTCAGACCGGGCAACTCCTCTTCCTCAGTCCATGTTCCATGGTTTTTCGGGCAAGCATTCTGACAAGCGTCGCATCCGTAAATCCATTTGCCCGCTGTTTCACTCAAGCTCTCAGGCAGCAAACCTGCAGCACCCCAGGTCAACCCTGTGATACATGCAGACGCATCCATACAAAATGGTATGGATAGCGCCCCGGTAGGGCATGCTTCGTATACAGAAAATTATTTTTGCGGATCATACCCAAACCTGCTTTATGTGCTGCCCACCTCATCGCCGTTACCCCATGAAGCTCCTGGGAGGACCTGATACCAAGCTCAGTAAGATACTCATCAAATTCGGCTATACTTTTGGTTACTCTTGAATCCGGCTGAAGCTTGTGGTCATACATATAGTACTTTCCTATCAACCCTTCAAGGTTCTTCGGGATCTTATACTTCCCATACCTTGTAACACATACAACTACAGCTTTTGCCCATGGATATGTGATCTCCGGTCTTGCATATTTTTTTGCAAATCCAAGCATTGGTTTTGATTTCGGACACTCCTCAATACGCCGATCCAGCATTTCTTCATAATCTCTTAATTCACCCAGCCCTATGATACCACAGCCTTCAAACCAAGCTCAAGAGCCTTGTTTCTGATTCTCACCGCCATATCATTTTGATACATAAAAAGACCTCCTGTTATTCATTTACCAGTTAGACATTTACAGGAAGAAAAGGTTACAATTTTTTAATCTTTATTTAATATCGTCCATTCCTTTTTGCCGATGCCTTCGTTGATCCTATCAGCCAAATATTTATCTATATCCTGCGGATGCAATGCTTTATAGATATCACGAAGGTTCCTGAGTTCACTGATTTCCTCTACCACCTGCTTATATGGTAAACCTATGGTTATGGCAAGGCAAAAAATCTTTCTCTGTTCGCCGGGCAGGCATGTGGTAAGACAATTCAGGCACTTAAGCTTTACCTCCTTGGCGATATACAGTGTTTCCGGATCATTGGAAGGGTTTTCATCAAATATGTCATTTAATGAATACCCCATATCCTCTGTGAGAACTTTTAGCGGTATTTTCATTCTCCTCTGCTTCATGTAGCTGCTTCCCACATTTAAAGTGATCCTGTATATCCATGTAAAAAACGAACTGTCCCCCCGGAAAGTGTCAATTGAACGAAAAGCTCTACAGAAGGCTTCCTGGGTTATTTCCTCCGCATCATTCTCATTATCCGCTAAACTAAGAGCCAAACGATATACTTTTGCATAGCTGTCAGCATAATACTATTCAAATTCATCACAAACAATGTCACTCAAAGGATCATACCTCACTTCATCTGTAATCCGATAGGTTTTGGCAGCAGTTGCTCAGCAATGGATCAAACCATAAATACGAAGTATTTGCTTTGCTGCTTAATGGGATACTTTGATAAAATCATCCATCATGTCAAAAGTAAATTGAACAAGCTCATCTGTATCGATGTCAAATCTCCCCGCATAAATACTGCCGGCTTCAGATATTCTGCCCATGAAGCCAGTGGTCATAAAAAACAGGGAAAAAACACCCAACGGCATTTTAAAGTCTGATCTTATACTGCCATCAGCTATACCCTCATCAAAAACCTGATGGAACAGTGAAAACAATTGGGAATTCATTTTCATCAATTCATGATGATTAGGGATAGCTTCAGGGGCTGATTTAATATACTGGGTATAATTCATAAGCCTGTAGATATCCGGGGATGTTTTGATAAATCTATTCAGCGCCGATCTGATGCCCTGGACTTTTTCAAAACCTGTTTTCCCGGAAGCTATTGCATCATCTATATAAGAGAACAATTGTTTCAATCCGTTTATTATAACTGCATAAAACAGATTCTCCTTGCTGATGAAATACTGGTAAACAGTCCTCTTTGTGAACTCTGCAGCTTTTGCTATCTCATCCATGGTAGTATTGTCAAAGCCTTTCTCTATGAATAGTTTTTCAGCTGCCGCCAAAATCTCCGACTCTCTTACCAGTCTTTCCCTTTCTTTTCTTGATAAAGACATAAAAGTTTTTCCTCCCAATTGACAACTCTTGTTATATTTTGTATACTTACAGTATACAAAATATATATATATCATTATTCGATACTAAGAGTATAATTTATAATAGACACAAAGTCAAGGGCTTTAACTGTCATTAGTTCTGAGGAGATCTATAAAATGGAAAAACAGTTTACTGTTGTCGGAGTAATAAGCAGTCCACAGCCTAAAGGCAATACAGCTGTCATGGTACGGGAAGCACTAAAGGGAGCAAAGGAGAAAGGTGCAATTGTAGAAGAGGTATTCCTTACCGATATGAAAATGAAATTTTGCAAGGGGTGCCTGACATGCTTGAAAAATGGGAAATGTTGTATCGAAGATAGTTTCAATGAATTGAGAGATCACTTGTACAATGCAGAAGGAATCATTTTGGGTTCCCCCACCTATGGAGCAAACGTCAACGCGATCATGAAAAACCTGATAGATCGTCTGGGCATGTACGAAGTAGCCACTTCTTCCTTGGGAGGAAAATATATTGCAGGAATCTCCGCAGCAAATTCAACGGCGGCAGCAAAAAAAACGGCCAGGACCCTCTCACATTTAGGGAACACAGGCACCTTCTCCAGAAGTTACACTTCAGGCTTTCTCGGAGCAGGCTTTTCCGGGAGAAATCAGGCAAGTACTGAGAAAGAGATCCTGAGTAAAGCCAGGCTATTAGGAAAAAAAGTGGCTGGTGATATTAAAGAAGGCAGAAAACATTCCTTTCAAAACATATCGGGTCGTGTGATCAGTGGTTTGTTCATGAAGCCTGCTTTCAGCAAATATATTATCGAAAACAAAGAAGCTGATACAAAGGTAATTTACTCCAGCCTCAAAGAACGAAACTTGATTACCTGATGCATCTTCACGTGTTAGTGAAAACAGGATGTGATTTTAATAATGAAAGAGGGTCATAATATGCCAACAAGTCAGATTAATATGCATAAACCTACGTTAACAAAGTTTCAAAAAGTCAGAAAAACTATACAGTTTTTGCTGCTGATCGCAATGCCTGTCGTTTTTGCGTGGATGAGTCCTATCGTTATCATGATTGCAGGCTTTCAGCGCACAGTCAATATGGGAATGGTTATTTTCTCTCTATGGTTCATTTCATCTCTTTTTTTAGGCCGTTCATACTGTTCTTTCTTATGTATGGGCGGAGCAGGACAGGAGATTTTCGGGCACTTGATCAAAAAGCCGCCGATAGCGGGGCCAAGGAAAAGAAGGAGAATTGTGCGTTACATTATTTTTGCTTTATGGCTGGGGGTAATTCTATTTGTCCCCTTGACAAATGGAGGCTTCTTGAATATCAATCCGTTCTTCCCCAATGACCTTGACGGTTCGCTGCCTTTTATAAGCATACCCAGAGAAGTCTCAGCGGGATTATTCATGTATTTCGGAATGCAGCTGCTCTCATTTGTCATTCTTACTCATATACTGGGTAATCGGGCTTTTTGTCAGTTTATTTGTCCGATCTCAGTATTGGGAGATATCGGTTCGAGGATCGGAAGGATATTGCATATCCCCGGTTTGAAACTACATGCAGAATCAGAAAAATGTATCCAGTGTAAGGAATGTAACCATAACTGCCAGATGGGAATAGATGTCTGTGAGATGGCCAAAAAAAAGACGATGATCGATGCGGATTGTATCTTTTGTGGTGAATGCATTGATGCTTGTTCCAGGAAAGTCATCAGGTTCAAGTTTCATTGATGCAAGGTGACAAATTTCCCTGCTAACGCGGGGATTTTTATATGCAAATAACAGTCGATATCTAATCTATCAATACACCCCTACCTATTTCATGTCCCTTACTACAAAAAACACCCTCGATATGTTCCTATGAACGTATATCGAGGGTTAATCTCAAGTCGAATATTTGCTTTTATATTAGAGTATCTTTAAAACTAGTACTATCAAGTCTTCCTAAATCTCACCTTTTCGACATTAATACAACTGATTTTGTATGCCTTGAGGAGACAAAAAAGATGCCGTATGACGCTGGTAGGGCCTTGGCGGCAGGGCATTTTAACTAAAAAACTCACTAATTCTCCATTTCTTCTGTCTGTATCAATTTATGTCTTTTGTGCATATCGTTGACAAGTATAAAGTCCCATTGCTTCTGATGATTGTAGCTTGGGGCCTTTATGCCTGCTTCTAATGCTGCCATGATTATATCAGCAGGTACTTTTTTATCAGAAAAATCTCTTACAGTTCTTCCTCTATTTATTACTTCCTTTAAATTCATGCTTTCCCCTCTAAATAAACCTTGTGTAATCACTGTTTACAAATACTATTTATATTTATGTGTTCTATCGCCTAACAGTTCCGCACTCAAGACATTCCTGAGCCGGATCCCAAAGCAATTCTCCCTAGTGGAGCTCAGCTCCAGATGAAGGGGTGTGGTTGCCCTGACCCAACTCAGAAGCAAATGTGTCCGGCATCCAAGGCACGCCTGCCCTCTGCCCATCTTGCCGTGCCGCAGCGTGAGGGCTTTGTTCGGAACCATTCTAAGCTGATTCGTCCAAGAGCCTTAAGAAAGTATTAATTGTCTCAACAGAACCTTCAAAATCATCAATTAAAATACGATGGCCTGCTTTCTCGAATATTGCTACTCTACACTTACTGATATTATTTAGATATACTACAACTGCTTCATCCGTCAAAAGTGAAGAGTCTTTTACTCCTCTCATTACTAATGTTGGACATTCAATTAGATGAAGCAGATTATTAAAATCAATTTCTCTAGACTCTCGTTCGATACCTAGAATGGCAGCATACTTAATCCTAGTATTGGGGAAAGCCCTAAAGAATCCGTCAGCCCAGCCCTCAGCCATCTTCTTATGGAGGGCTGGATAATCTACTATTATTAGTCCCTTAATTATCTTATTATTACGTGTAGCGTAATCAATTGTATAAGAGACCCCTCTTGAGTTGCCCATTAAATAAAAATCTTTTAACCCAAGATGATTTACTACAGCTTCTATATCTCTCTCATGATCTTCTAATGAATAACCGTGGTCAGGGCAATCACTCTTACCACGTCCACGGAATGATATAACAATACATCTTCTAGAGGCTAACATGTGTATGAGGTTTGTATAGTCTTCTGCTGATTCAGATAGACCAGGGCAAATAAATATGGGTGCTAAGTTGCCTTCGATTTCGTTACTATCTAGATAGTGAATCATTACTCCTTTGTTATCGATCCAATCTTCTTTTATAAGCATAATTTCACCTGCTTTACTATATTTTAAAAATTCCCTCTATTGTCTAACAGATTCGCACTCACGACACCGGGAGACTTAAGGCGCAGCTCAAATCATAAATAACTCTTATCTTCGGTTTGACCAAGCCGGGTGCAACCGCACTTTGGCTCGCAGGATGTGGTTGACCTACTCTTGCTCCAAAGCAAATGCTGTCGGCAACCCAAGGTACGCACACTTCTTGCTCCAGCCCTCCGTGCCGCAGCGTGAGGCATTGCTAGAAGAAGTGCCCTAACTCTGCATTAGCAACCACCTCTCAATCTCCTTTGTAAACAACGCTGTTCCTTTGTGTTATGCAAAAATGCCCCAGAGGCAGACCATGAAGCGCATTTCTTTTAACGGTTTCGCACTCACGGCACCTCTGGACCAAACTCCGAAGCCCTTCTCCCTAACGGAGCTCCACTCCCGGTGAGGGGGTGTGGTACGAGCTCGACGAGTACCCAAGGTATGCCTACCCTCTGCCCCTTACTCAATAATCTTTGTATACTGCTACCGGAACCCGGGTCCTGACATGGGTTGCTTCTATAAGTATTGTCTCTCTTGGGTTCAAATATCTATCAAACTCCGTATAGGAGCTTGTACCATAAAGAACATTATTCCTACTTTTGCCCTGTCCTTAGTAGTTTTAGCACTATATCCTCACTCCCTAGATTATCATAATCTTTATTGTGTCCATATAATATTCCGTTTCGCTGATTTATAATTACATATTCAGCAAGCTTCTCAATGCCTTCTTCTTTAGCACAACGAACAAATGCACGAAGCCTTATATCATGCCCATCACTAAACATATCCTTGCCACAAGGAAAATCTCTACACTCCCAACACCCATTGATGTTTTTGTCTACACAGCAATTATATTGATAACACCCTGACTCCGACAAATACCTCCCACAACAATTATGCTCCGACTTACAGCCATCACACTTATATGCTAAGTGGCATAACTTACATACCAGACCACAATAACCTATACTATAACTAACTTCTTTAGTATCCATTTAGTTTCTCCCTCCATTCAAACTTACTTTATTATTTAGATATGTGAAATAAGGATGGTACTTCTGAAATAGACCAACCTGCATCACCTGTCATATAACGCCCACATTCACGATACCCGAGTACTTCTCTTTAAGTAAAGTAAGTCTATTGGAAACCTCATTAACAACAAGATCTCCAATAATATAATAAGTCCAAATAAAAATACCGTAATTTCATTTCTGAATAATACGGTATTGGTTTCATTCTGTTGTATTGTCATCCGCCTATTCTTAAGAAAATATATTAATGAGATAATTTTGCTATCTTTATAGACTATTAGTCTAGATCTTTCTGCATATATACTACATCAAAATTCCGTTCAAACTTGTTACCAATGTTTTTCAATGAACCACAAGTCCGAAAGCCATGCTTGTTGTGAAATCCCAAACTTTGCTGATTTTCTGATGAAATTTCTGCAATGATATGCTTAATTCCCATTTGCTTTGCTTCACTTTCAAGTTTTTTGAGACATTGTTCACCGATACGTTTACCGACATAATCTTTTGAAATAAAATAGGATATTTCAGCCGTTTCATTAAATGATGAAAATGGGTTATAAGCTCTCATCATGCAGAATCCTACCACTTCATGAGTTTCTGAATTTACAATTGCATAAGCAGGGTACCCCTTAGTCATTTCCATAAACTTTAAATAGAATTCTTCAGGTAAAGTTGATGCCGGAAATGCTGACGTACTAGTTTCAATATAATAATTAAATACTTTCATTATTGATTTTTGGTGCTCTATATCCATCTTCTCAAATATAACTTGCATTGCTTTATACCTCCTCTCATATAATCATTTCTTCCTCTACACTACAAAACGATTCCAACTTCCATCCATAGAATCTCTTCTTATTTCCAGTACCAGTAACTTGACAAATTATTTCTTATGAACTCCTTTGATAATAATACTATATTTACATAATAGCACAATTATCAATAAGTACAGCATATACCGTATTATTCAGTTTTCAAAGTACACATCTAGGTCTGATTACTTACGACACGCAATTTTCATGATATTTCTAATGTTAATTTGCATTTTGTGATAATAGGTTTCCCTCGGAATATATAATATTTTGAAATGACGCCTTATGCACTCTTCTCAATTTCACCAAAGATTTTGTTCATATCAAGGATAATAACTATCCTTTCACCTATTTTTGCTATTCCTTCTATAAACTTCACACTGATAGACGTAAACATGTCACTGACTGGCTCAATATCATCACTGTTTACAGATATAACCTCTGATGCTTCATCTACTACAAAGCCTATTTCTGTATGTCCGATTGAAACAATTATTGTTCTTGCTTCAGGAATAATGCTATGTTCTTTTAGTCTCAGCCTTTTTTTCATATTAATGACTCCGATTATATCACCGCGCACATTGATGATTCCTTCAATATAATCTTCAATATCCGGTAACTTTGTAGCTTCTCTGAACGGCTCAATTTCCTTTACTTTTGAAATATTGACACCGTATTCCTCCCCGCACAACTTAAAAATAACCAATTGTATAGATTTCATTGTTTTACCTCCTTCATTACTCTCGAATTTGAATAATTAAGCTTATTCCATAGTTTACAAAGAGTGTTCAATCCGATCCTGTTTTTTCTTATTCTCATACATCCTTTTATCCGCTATTTTTACCAATTCTTTATAGCTTGTCCCATCTTTCCCAAAAGCAGAAATTCCATAGCTGAAGCTGCTGTTTATAGGTGTACCTTGAAAATTGACTTTGCTCCTGTTTAAATCAATATTTAACCCATTTATTTTCTTGACCAGACTATTCTTTACAGTGTCATAGAATAATGCTATGAATTCATCTCCTCCTAATCTGGCAAAAACATCTGAGGTTCTAAACTTTGTTTTCAGACGTCTGGAAAAATCCTTTATTATCTCATCACCTGCCAAATGTCCGTAATTGTCATTAATTTCTTTTAGATTGTTCAGATCAAATATAACTAATAAGAACTGTTCTTCATTTTCAACTGCCTTGCTGACGCAGGTTTCAAACAACTCTTCGAAATATCTCCTGTTATACAGTCCTGTCAGTTTGTCATGGCGTGAAAGGTAAACTGTTTCTTCATAAATATTGTGCTTGCTTATGGCTATTGCAATCTGATTCCTCATGTACTCCATGATTTCTATATCATCTTCATTAAAAACATTGCTGTCTCTACAGTCTATGTTAATTAATCCGAAAATCCTGTCACCAATTCTGATTGGAGCACTTAAAGAGGATTTAATAATAATGCCCTCCGTATTCTCCAACAATTCAGGTGTTTCATAAATATATTTTGTATGAATATCATTGATTATCACAGCTTTTGCTATATTTCCGCCTGTCTCTTGCCATACAAATGCACTTTCCAGTTTCAGTTTAAAATCTTTTACCTTCTCTGCCACAAAGCCTTTCTGAGCAACCATTGTTAAGTAATTGTCATCATTCAACAGCAGTATGCTTGCCAAATCCGCATGATCCATGACCAAAGTCACTTCATCCAATATCAGTTCAAATATTTCGTCCAGGCTCATGGTTCCAATTATAACCTGGTTCACTTTCAGCATGGCCTCCTTGATCCTTACCAATTGACGGACATATCTCTCATTTTTCTTGTAGTAAGATATGTCAAACAAAGTCCCAACAAAGCCAACACACTCTTGATTATTACTTTTTATTGCGGTACTGTTTATTACGATATTGTGCAAGCTTCCGTCCTTATGCCTGATATCTGCCTCATATTCCCCATACTCTCCGGATGTAAGGAATTTGCCATCAGCATTACAGCATAAATCCGCAAAACTACGCTCATGGACCTCATATACGGAGAATCCGATTATTTCCTCCTTATGTCTGCCAAGATAATCAGCAAAAGCTGAATTGCAATTTACATAAATGCCTTTTAAATCCTTATAGAAAATAGGAACCGGTATCATATCAATAATTGTTAAGGTATTTTTAAGCATAAGTGATCGTTCTATAAGTTTATTATCTATACATTTCACACAAGTCCCCCCCTTTCCTGCGTGAATAATTCAGTTTTCCATACCTGGAACTGATTAGCGGTTTACTAAATAATATTTCTTGGTAACTGTCGCATATTTATTTCTTTAACTATTGCGATTTCGAGGTACTCTCAACTTCCTCCGCCGTAATCCAATAGCTTGAATTATATTTTGAATTTGCTCAATGCCGCTTTCAATTCTTCAGACATTCTCGCCAAATCATTTAAAGTATTTGAAATGTCTTCAAGAGATGCAACCTGCTCCTGTGTGGAGGCTGCTACTTCCTCTGAGCTTGCAGCATTATTTTCTGCAACATTGGCGATCGAATTGATGACCTGAGTTATCTCTTTAACCTCATTGTCGATCATATTTGTTTCTTGAGTAACATCCCTGAAT
>Ga0196971_1000944_pt1 | contig 15564 bp, 15 predicted proteins | sample S1v_1013CmetaG_FD_148660 | JGI IMG/M metagenome (GOLD analysis project Ga0196971, IMG submission 148660) | Soil microbial communities from Anza Borrego desert, Southern California, United States - S1+v_10-13C | ecosystem: Environmental > Terrestrial > Soil > Desert | place: USA: California... | reverse complement strand
TACGCCCGGCGTCAAGGTGCTCTGGCGCGGGTATCGGCGTCTTCAGGATCTGACGGAGATGTGGTCCATCGTGCACCCGGACACTTGTGGGTAATGCATAGCTGTGTTGACAGAGGGGGCTTAGCCTGTTGACAATGCCAATCCCGATGCGCCTGGCGGCCATCCCCTGAGCGAGGGAGTTCAGGACTTTTCTGTGCATCCAGGGCGGCCGTGGTGTACAGAAATGTCCCTAAGGCTCTTCCCCTGGCCTTGCTCCCCCGCCGAACGGGGGCGAATCTGTCCGAAAGGCGGGCAGGTGGCCCTTACATCTGGCCTCAACCCTTGGTACTCAGCCCCTGAGCCGGTAGTTTGGGACTTTTTTCTACACTCGGGACGGCGGCATTGTGGAGAAAGTGCCCAAACCCGCAGTCACCGAATCCCGCAAGCAGCCGGCGACTTGGCCGAACTCTCTTCCGCCGCAAAGACCGCCCGTTCGACAGGTTTCGAGCCCTTGTTGCAGGAATTTATTCCGCCTGGCAGAAAGTTTGATGTATGCCTACTTTTCCCTGACGAACCAAGGACGGGACCAGTGGCTGCCTTCGTGCAGGAGCAGCTGCGGGGCTATCCCTTTTGGGGCGGCCCGAGCACCCTTCAGAAAGGCGCCCACCGGCCCGACCTGGGGGACTCGGCCTTGCCGAAGGCTCTACCGCCCCGGCGGCCTGCTCGAACTGCTGCCGCCACCCATCCGGTCGTCAGCTGCCTGCACCCCTGGGATCTCAACCCCGACTTCGCCCAGCACCTCAAGGGGGAACCTACATGAGCCTGTTCGATGGGCTCCTCGGCCGCGACCGCTCTTCTGCGCCGGACCTGACCAGCGAGGAGGCCGGAGCCCTGTCAAGCGCGGCCTCGCCGGAAGAGGCGGCATCGGTCTGCCTTGACTGGCTCGTGCGCACCGTCCGGCCCGAGGCGGCCCACGCCTACCTCCTGAGCCGGGAGGACGGACAGTACCGGCTCTGCAGGGTCTACGCGGGCGTCGATGCAACGGCGGAGCCCAACCCCAGCTACGGCGGCCTCATGGCCTCCGCCCGCCCGTCGGACTCCCGGGCGGCCCTCACCCTGGAACTCGCCGATGTGCCGCCCGAACCGGCGGTCATCGAGCGTGGGGGCGAGCGGCGCCTCGCGGTCCCCTGCCAGGGGGGGCTGGTGCTCATGGCCCGGCTGCGCCGGCTCCAGCCGGTGCCGCCGGACCTCCTGGGCCGGGTGAGCGCTCTGGCCCGGGTGGCGGGCCCCCTTGTGGCCCTGGCCCGGCGCCTTTCGGAGAGCGCCGCCGAAGTCGACCGCCTGCGCTCCAGCCTGGCGGCCTCCCGTATGGTCTCCGAGGCGGCCCTTCGGCCCCATCGGTCACTGGAACTGCTCTTCCACTTGCCCCTGGGCCTGCTGGGCGTCGCCGACGGCGGGCTGATTCTGGCCGGTGCAGAAGGGGACGGGCCCACGCTGGCCGCATCGGCCGGGCGTGGTGCCCTGCTCTGCGTGCGCATTCTGGGTGGCAGCGAGCCGCAGCTGGTCGACCTTCCCAGCCAGCCCGACCTGCTCACGGGCGAAGACCTGGGCAACCTGCACAGCCAGGGAGTTCACGCCGTGGCCCGCATTCCCGCCATCCTCGGCGAGAAGGCCATCGGGTGTGCCTACTACTTCTTTGATGAGTCGCCCCAGTTCACCCGCTATCAGCTGGCCGTGCTGTCCACCCTGGGCGACCGGTTCGCCCAGGTCATCAGCAGCAGCCGCATGGTCGCTGAGACGGCGGGGCAGTATCTTTACACGCTGCGCTCGCTGGTGACGGCCATGGACAGCGTCACGCCGCATACCATCGGGCACTCCGATCGCATCGCCCGCTACGCCCGCATGACAGCCCGAGAACTGGGTCTGCCGGCCCCCGAATGCGAGGCGGCAGCCCTGGGCGCCTACCTGCACGATGTGGGCATGGTCGCCATCGACCTGAACCTGATCACCCGCACCGGGCGGCTGGCCCCCCAGGAGCACCAGCGCATTCAGGAGCACACCCAGGTGGGCGCCGAGCTGGTCGGCACCGTACAGGCGGCTCTGCCCGTGGCCGCAATGGTGGCCCACCATCACGAACGGTGGGATGGCCGGGGCTACCCTCACCGGCTCCGCGGCACCGAGATTCCCCTGGGCGCCCGCATCATTGCCGTTTGCGACCTGTTTGAGGCCAAGACCACCGGGCGGGCCTACCGCAAGCCCCTCCCCTTCGCCCGGGCTCTGGCGGATGTGCAGGCGGCCGCCGGCACCCAGCTGGACCCCGAAGTGGTGGCAGCCTTTGTGCGCTCCTGGCGGACGCTGCGCCTCACCGCCCGGCAGGGCCGCCCGCTGGCCCGCTGCTGGGAGATGCGGCAGCTTCCGGCGGCCGTCTGCGGCGACTGTCCGACCCGCCTACGCTCCGGTACGCACCCCTGCTGGGAGGAGCCCGAGAAGCGGTGCACCCGGCATGGCGACGAGTGCGCAACCTGCATCATCTATACCGAGGCCCTGACACGACTGGCTGGAGGTGTCGCTCCGTGAACCGTTCCGCCTGGTGGCTGGGCCTTGCCCTGCTCCTCTGGAGCACCTCCTTTAACTTGACGCTCCCCTTCCTGCCCCTGGTGGCAGAAGCGCGGGGCGCCACGCCCTGGCAGGTGGGCCTGGTGCAGGGCGTGGCGTTCGTCGGTGCCGCCCTCGCACTGATTCCCGGCGGCCTGCTGGCCGACCGCATTGGCTTCCGGCTGACGCTGCTGGCCGGCTGGGGCATCGGTGGGGCGGGCGCCCTACTGCTCTGGCGCGGCGAGTCCTGGCAGGCGCTGCTGCCCGGCGCCTTCTTTCTGCTGGCCGGCGCCGGGGCCTCGCCTGCGCTCGCCGCCCTCTCCGCCGCCTTGGCCCGGGCCGGCTCCCTGCGCCGCAGTGTGAGCCTGGTCTTCGCCGCCGCACCGGGCGGCCTGCTGCTGGGTTCCGCCGGGGCCGGCCTGATCTCCGAGCGGTGGGGCATGGCCGCCCTCTTTCCGGCCGCAACCCTCGTCACCGTAGTGGCCATGCTGGTCCTGCTGCGGGTGCCTGACCCCCAGCCGGAGCACCGCGCCCACCCCGCGGGGCCCAAGGCGGCAGCACCGCACACCAGCAATTTCGTGAAGCTGATGGTGCTGGCCGTGCCCGCCGGCATCGGCTACCTCCTCCTCAGCCTCCCCGGCACCTTCCTGACGCCCTACCTGCGCGACGTGCTCCACTTGAGCCTCACCGGTACCGGCCTGACCAGCGCCGTCCTCGCCATCGGCCAGCTTGGCTGGTCAGCCCTCTTCGCCGCCTGGCCCGGCGACCTGGGCACCGTGGATGCCGGCGTTGGCCGCATGCGCCTGCGGCTCAGCCGCGGTACCCTGCTTGCCCTGACGGTCTGCCTGGGGGCCAACGCCCTGTACGGCTTCCTCCTCCCCGTGGCCGGCTCCGCCTTCATGGCCGCCGCCGTCCTCATCCTCCGGGGAGCCCTCGTCAGCCTCCAGCCGCTGGGCCTGGCCCTGGTCTCGGAGACCACTGGCACAGGTGCCGGCCTCGCCGGACGGTTCAGCGTGCTGGCCCTGATCATGTCCCTGTCCACGTCCGTCTCCCCCGTGCTGGCCGGAGCGCTCTACACGGCTCATCCAGCCTACCCCTTCTACGTCGCCGGCCTGGCGGCGGCCTTGGGCGCCCTCGCTCTGACCTTCCTGGGTCTGACTGGCCGGCAGTAGGGCGGGGCCCCTATTTGGCTGCCTTGCCGGTGCTCTCTGCGACCCTGAATTGGACGATCCGGCGAATAAGGTCCACGGGCATGGGCTGGCCAAGGGGGAACTGCACTGAACCCTTCGCGCTCTTGTATGGCGACAGTTCTTCCTTGAACGCCTCGATCCCGTTGGGCCCCGGATAGAGCCCGATGTGGCTCTTGTAGCCCGCGAAGTGCACCAGATGCCCGTTCAGGTCGAAGGTGGGCATCGCCCAGCTGATCGTCTCTGTCGCGGCGGGCGCTGCTGCCTTGATGGTTGCGCGCACCTCTTGCAGCACCTTCTGAGTCTCAGCTGGAAACTCCGCTATGTACTCGTCGATGGAGGCAGCAGCCGACCTATCCGCCATACTGTGCACCTTCCTGTCGGTTGTGTCCCGGTATCCGCACGGCGCCCGTCATGGGCACCAACTGCTTGCTGACCTCGTGCAGTCGGGCGATGATGGCGTCGCCCATCTCCCGGGTGTTGTTCTTCCCGCCCAGGTCGGGCGTGCGCACCTGACCCGCCTCCAGCACGTCTTCCACGGCGTTCAGCAGCACCGTGCCCAGGTCGGGCCGGCCCAGATGGTCCAGCATCATCTTCGCCGACCAGATCTGGCCAATGGGGTTGGCGATCCCCTTCCCCGCGATATCCGGCGCCGAGCCGTGCACCGGCTCGAACATGGACGGGTACCTCTTCTCGGGGTTAATGTTGGCCGACGGCGCCATGCCGATACCGCCCATGATGGCGGCGCCCAGGTCGGTCAGAATGTCGCCGAACAGGTTGGAGCCCACCACCACATCGAAGATTTCGGGCTTCAGCACAAAGTAGGCCGACAGGGCATCGATGTGGGTGAGCCAGCGCTCCACGGAGGGGTGCTCAGCCGTGCCGATCTGGTTGAAGACCTCATCCCAGAAGGGCATCGACCAGTTGATGCCGTTGGACTTCGTCGCGCCGCAGAGCCGCTTGCGGGGCGCTTTCTCCGCCAGGCCGTAGGCGTAGCGGATGATGCGCTCAGTCCCCAGGCGCGTGAAGACCGTGTTCTGAATGACCACTTCGTGGGGGAAGCCCGTGTGGACCCGACCGCCCGCCGACGAGTACTCGCCCTCGGTATTCTCCCGCACCACCACAAAGTCGAAGTCGCCGGGGTTGCGGTCCCGTAATGGGCTGACCACGCCCCGCAGGATCTTGCAGGGCCGCAGGTTCACGTATTGCTCGAACCCCCGGCGGATGGGGAGCAGCAAGCCCCACAGGGAGACGTGGTCCGGCACGCCGGGGAAGCCCACGGCGCCCAGCATGACTGTCTCAAATCCGCCAAGTACACTCATGAAGTCGCGCGGCGCCATCTCCCCGTGCTGCGCGTAATACTGGCAGCTCCACGGGAACTCGGTGTACTCGAACCCGATTCCGCCATCGAGCGCGCTGATGGCATCCAGCACCCGCCGCCCCTCCGCCACCGTCTCGTGACCGATACCGTCACCGGGGATGACTGCCACTGATACCCTATGCATGTGCAAGACCTCCTGCATGAAGTACCCTCGAGGCTTCGGCGGCCGAAATGCGTTGCCCTGCTATACCGTAACCTCTTTCCAGGCCCCCGACCGGAACCGGTGCCAGATCAGAGCCGAACGGACCACCCAGTCCACGCCGGCAGCGATCCAGGCGCCCTCCAGACCCCAGCCCAGGCCCAGCAGCAGCAGGGCCGCGCCGCCCAGGCGCACAAGGCCGCCGCCCGTAGTCACGAAGAAGAGCGGGCGAGTGTCGCCCGCGCCGGACAGGGCCCCGTTCAGGGTGAGGACCAGCGCCGTGCAGATCTCCGTGAAGCCTGCGATGCGCAGCACCGTGGCGCAGAGTTCCCGCACAGCCGGGTCAGACGTAAATAGACCCACGTACGGCCCCGGGGCGAGAATGAAGAAGAGGCCCACTGTGGCATGGATCATCATGCACATTTTGACCGCTTCCATGGCCACCGCTTCGGCCTGGTCGGGCCGCCGGGCCCCCAGTCGCTGGCCCACCATGGCCGCCGTGGCCATCTGGAAGCCTGCGGCCAGCATCCACGAGATGTTCTCCACCGCTACGGTGATGTTCTGCGACGCCACCGCGACGGTGCCCAGCCTGGCGATCATCACCATATACAGCAGGTAGATGAACGTACTGAACATACGCTCCGTCGAGGAGACCCAGCCCACCCGTACGATGCGGGCCATAAGGCCGCGGTCGATGTGAAAGAGTTTGCGCCAGACCAGCCGCGCCCCCGACTGGCGCTGCAGCATAATGGCCGCCAGCCAAAGGGCGCCGATGATGCGGGCCACCGTGGTCGCGTAGCCTGCTCCGGCAACGCCCAGTGCGGGCGCCCCGAAGCGGCCATAGATCAGCGAGTAGGCCAAAATGGCGTTGATCACGTTGACGCCCATGTTGACGACGAGCGATGTCCGGGTATCCCCCGTGGCTCGGAGGGCCGCCGTCATCACCATCGACCAGTAAGCCGCCACCATGCCCGGTACCAGCAGCCGCAGGACATGTACGCCCACGGGCACCACCTCGGGCTGGGCACCTGCCGCCCGGATGATCAACGGGGCCAGCAGGTAGATGGCCACGCCGGCCACCGCCGCCAGGGCGATGCCCAGCCAGAAGCCCGCCCGGGTCGCCGGTTCAATGTGCTCGTAGTCGCCCGCCCCCTGGAACCGGGAGACCAGGGCGTTCACGCCCACGCCAAGGCCCGCAAAGAGGCCCACCAGCAACCAGTGAGGCATTTGCGTGAAGCCCATGGCGGCCATGGAGACCGTGTCCAGGTGACCCACCAGGGCCGTGTCCACCAGGCCGGCCAGGAAGACCAGAAACTGCTCGCCGATCACTGGCCACGCCAGGTGAACGATCTGCAGGCGAATCTCCCGCTTGGAGAACGAGCCCGTAGCTGTGACGGATGACTGCATCGCAAGGCCCCCTCATCGCACATAGCACACAGCAAAGGCGAGAGACCCGGAGTCTCTCGCCTCATATGCTTCTGGCGCGCCCGGAGGGAATCGAACCCCCGGCCCGCAGTTTAGGAAACTGCTGCTCTGTCCGACTGAGCTACGGGCGCACTACCGCATGGATATGATACCCTCTGATGCTCCTCGTGTCAATTGGGGCGGGGCACCCGCCCGCCCCCCTACACGTTGGCCCGGAACGGCAGGTCGGGGCCAATCATGCTCCGCTGAGCCTGCTCCATGACCGCCAGGGTCACCGCTGGTTTCGGCGGCCCGTCCAGCAGCCGCAGCAGGTCCGATTTGACGCTCTCGGGCAGCTGGTCGGGCGCAAGGGCCTGGGGCACGGGGAAGCCGCCCCGGGCCGTGCGAAGCAAAGGCGTCTGCGCCGGCATCGGCACCATGATCACGAATGTCTGCCAGGGCTCTAGCATGGCGAACCACCTCACCTCATGTTATGTCGCCTGCATACCATGAAGTGAACAGACCCGACTCAGGCAATCGCATTGGAGGCCGAAGCATGGAAGAGCAAGCCCTGGCCGTAGCCCGGGCCCTGGCTGACCGTTTCACGGCGCCCCTGGGCGGAGCCCTCATCGACGGACGGGTGCTGGTGAAGATCGCCATGGCCGGCTACCTGGCCGGGTCAGGCGTACCCACCGACGATGCCGTCGCCGCCGTGGAGAAGGCCGCCGCGGGGACCCTGGTGGGGCCCGTGCCCGCCAATCCCATGTACCACGGGCTTCCCTGGATGGTGCCCGGCCCCGTCTCCGGCGCCCCGTACTACGACGAGCGCTAGCCAACCCACGCTGCCAAGGGAGGGATTCCGGTGGCCGTACCCTACAGCTGGGGCAAACCCACGGGAGAACCCGGTGTCTATGCCCTGGGGGGCGAAGACTGGATCATCACCTGGAGCCCGACGCAGATTCACCCGTACGCCGCGCAATGGCTGGAATACGCCTCCCGATTCGGTCCGCCGGGCCGTATGGCCCCGCCCCAGGACCTGTGGGCCTTTGCCCTTCAGACCAAGGACCTGGCTGATTAAGCCTCCGTCAGTACAGGAGCGGCTGGTCGCCGCTCCTTTCCTATTTGCTGCCCCAGAGCAAGGCGTAGCGTGCCACACAGGGAATGGAACCTCGGGCCAGATCAGCCTCCATGCGGGCCAGCCCCCGCTCCAGCGCCTCCGCCGGGATCAGGTGCAGGCTGGAGTAGGCCCTGTCCCGGAAGGGCTGGCTGCTGGTCAGCTCATACGGGAACTCTGCCAGTTCCTCGTCCACGCCGGCGAAGCCTGCCACTGCCATGAACTGACGCAGACTCTCCGTGCTAGGGTAACGCTTCAGCTCCGGCTCCACCGTCTCGGGGAAATAGGCCGTCAGCGGCACCCGGTGGCGGATGATCCACTCCGAGTCGGTCACGGTGCAGATCCGCCCGCCCGGTTTCAGCACCCGGTACGCGTGCCGGAAGAAGGGTTGCCGGTCCTGCACGTGGTGGATCACATCCACCGAGAAGACGATGTCGAACTGCTGGGCGGCAAAGGCGAGTTCCTCGGCCCGGCCCACGGCCAGCGTCACCGCCCCGCCCTGCGCCGCCGCCTGCTCCAGCATGCCCTGCGAAGGATCTATGCCCCAGGCGGCGCAGCTCGCCGTCTTCTGCAGCGCGGTTATGTAGTTGCCAGTGCCGCACCCCACCTCCAGAATGCGGCTGCCGGCGCCGAGCTGGCCCCGCTCATACAGGTTTCGGAACACCCCGGGATGCACCCGGCGATGCCGTGCATACTCCGCTGCCACGTTGTTGTAGTCCATCACATCCCGCACCTCCGCCGTTCCCCTTCGCTGTCGCTGTTCATTCATTCCTGCATAGTCGCGAAAATCACACAAGGCGGCGCACCTTCATTCGGTGACACCGCCTCGTCGGCAGGGCGTGGATGTAGTTGTTGTCGCCATGGCTTACCGTACCGACAGGAGCGAGTAGCGAGCGTACTGGTCGGTCTCCACACGGGCATCGGCCGGGTCACAGCTGAACTCGTTGCGGCGGAGGCTCTCGATCAGGAGCGAACGGCGGGCGTGCTGGTCGGGCTCGATAGGGGCTTCGGCCGGGTAACGGCGGAACTCCATGCGGCGGAGGCTCGCGACCAGCAGCGTCGGCAGGCTCAGAATCAGCTTGAGCATATCGGATCCCTTCCTCTCTCGTTGGCGGCCCTCTGCCGCCTCATCACGGTCTCATCATACCGCTGACCGAAAACGTTTTCATCGGTCGGTGGGATGGACTTGTCCTGCACCGGTGGGCCGATACAGCATCGTACCCAGGTACGATGGGGGCCACGAAAATGCCCCGGCACCATCGTGCCAGGGCCGTTGAGTCTGCGCCGTTGACCACCGGTGGCCCGGACCAGCTGGAACGCCTTCACCTGGGGAATCAGCTCTTCGATATCCCGCCCCACCGCCGCCGTAGGTACCTCCGCCGCCTGAATCACGCCCTCGGCATCCTCAGGAAGCGCCCGCGAATGTTGAGGCGCCTGTCCCCCCGCACCCCGGCAAGCATCAGCCCGCCGGGGCTAGAGCCACCCATTCACCGCCGCAGCGCCGCCTCAGTTCAGCCGCGTGCTCTGCGGCCACCTTGCGCCCCAGCCAGTCGGTCCAGTAGACCTCCATGGTGCCGGCCACCAGGTCCGTCCGCACAGCGTGCGCCTCTGTGCGCGGGCAATACAGCAAGTCCATGCTGGTGATCGCCTCGCCACCGGAGCCCTCCGGGGGCTGGTAGTATGCCACGTCTACCCGACGGAAGCCCAGCCGGTGAAAGATGCGCCGCCGCATGGCTGGATCCGAGCCCACCTCCCGCTCCTGTTCCCACTCCTCCGCCGAGAGCCGCTCGGGCGCCACCACATCGATGAACAGCCCGTTGACGGGCGCCTGCGGCCCCGCCGTCTGGTCCAGCAACGCGAACCGGGCCTCGTGAAGCCGGCGGGCCAGTCCACAGCCCCGCACTTCGGGCGCCACCGCCAGAAAGCTGGAGAAGCCAGTGTTGACGGCGGGGAAGTAGTGAAAGATAGTGCCCCCCACCACCTCTGCACCCTGCTGAGCCACCAGCATCAGGTTGGCCCGATGGGGAGACTGACGGGCCAGCATGTAGGGCAGCACGTGGGGTGGAATCAGGAGGTCAGAGTCGGCGTAGACCCGCTCCTGCAGGCGGCCGAACGCAGCGATGCCCGGGTCGGCCGGATCTTTGATCTGCCTTAGGGCTAGCGTGCACAAGTCCATGGGTTCCCCCTCCCGTTAGCTAAGTATGCCCCAGCTACAATGGCAAAGCAAGGACCGGGAGCAGCAGCCCCCGGCCCCGGTTTTGGTGCCGAGCCTAGTCTCCCGCCAGCTCCCGGTACTGGGCCGAGACCAGGTCGGCGTAGTACCCGCCCCTGGCCATGAGCTGGGCGTGGGTGCCAGTCTCCACCACCTGCCCGTGATCGAGCACGACAATCTTATGGGCGTGACGAATGGTCGAGAGCCGGTGGGCGACCACGAAGGCGGTCCGCTCCCGCAGGAGCCGCTCCACCGCAGCCTGAATGGCCCGCTCCGTCTCCGTGTCGATGTTGGCCGTGGCCTCATCGAGCACCAGAATGCGGGGATCAGCCAGCAGGGCCCGGGCAAAGGAGATCAGCTGCCGCTGGCCCATGGAGAGCCGGGCGCCCCGCTCCTCCACCTCCGTCTGATACCCGTCGGGCATCTTTGCGATGAAGTCATGGGCCCTCACGGCCTTCGCGGCGGCCATGACCTCGACGTCCGTCGCATCGGGGCGGCCAAGGCGGATGTTCTCCATAACGGTCCCTGCGAAAATAAACGTGTCCTGAAGGACAATGCCCACCTGGCGCCGCAGCGACTTGACCTGAATCTCCCGAACGTCTTGCCCGTCCACCATCAGACGGCCATCGGTCACGTCGTAGAAGCGGCACAGCAGGTTGATCACCGTCGACTTGCCACTGCCGGTGGCGCCCACCAGGGCCACCGTCTGGCCCGGCTGCACGTCGAGGGAGACGCCCTGCAGGGCCGGCCGGTCGGGCTCGTAGGCGAAGACCACATCCTCCAGCGTCACTCGCCCGGCGATGGGGCCCAGGGGCTTAGCATCAGGCCGGTCGGGCACCGTCGAGGGCGTGTCGAGGAACTCGAAGACCCGCTCCGACGAGGCCATGGCTTGCAGCCACTGGGTGTACATGTTGGACATGCGGTTGATCGGGTCCCAGAACCGGTTCATGTAGTTGCCGAAGGCGATCATCATACCGAAGGAGATGTCGCCCGCCCCCACCATCTTCGCACCGAAGTAGTAGAGCATGGCCAGGCCCAGCGTGCCCGTCAGGTCGACCATGGGGCCGAACATGGCGTTCAGCGTGGTAGCCCAGTACCAGCCGTCGCGATTGGACCGGTTGATCCCCTCGAAGAAGCCGGCGTTCTCGGCCTCCTGGCCGTACGCCTGTGTCACCCGCATGCCCTGAATCGCTTCGTTCAGGTGCGAGTTCATGCGGCTGCCGCGGCGGCTGACGGTGACCCAGGCATCGCGCACCTTGCCGCGCACCTTCGTCGAGATCAGCACCAGCAGGGGGCCGGTCACAAAGCCAATCAGGGCCAGGCGCCAGTTCATGGCGAACATGATCGTGACCACGCCAATCAGCGTGAGCGCATCGAGAATGACGCTGATGACGGCATTGGTGAAGACTTCCTGGAGGCTGTTGATGTCGTTCTGAATGCGCACGAAGATGGAGCCGGCCGAGCGCAGGTCGAAGAAGCGAAACGACAGGTGCATCACGTGCCGGTACAGGGCGCTGCGTAGGTCCCGAATGGCCGACTGGCCCACAAAGCTGGTGTTCGCCACCCGAATGCGGGCGCTGATGAAGTTCAGGGACCAGACCGCCAAAATGGCGACGAACAGATAGGGCAGGAGGTCGCTTTCCTTTCCCCGTATGCCCCGGTCGATCACCATTCTCGTCAACTGTGGGTTGATCAGCTGGGCGCAGGTTCCCACCAGCGTCGCCGTGAAGGCGATGGCCACCCGCTTCTTGTAGGGCGCCATATAGATCAGCAGGCGCCTGATCTGCCGCCAGTTCAGGGGCTTGTGGACGATCTTGTCGTCCCGGTAGACAAACCGCTCGCTCATGCCCGCACCTCCGCCCCGTCGGCGTACTGCACATCGTAGATGCGCCGGTAGAGTCCGCCCAGCGTCAGCAGGTCGCAGTGCCGGCCGCGCTCGGCGATGCGTCCGCCGTCCAGCACGAGAATCTCGTCGGCGTGGTGCAGGGCCGAGATTCGATGCGCAATGATGAAAGTAGTTCTGCCCTCCATGACGGTGCGAAGCGCCCTCTGAATCTCCGCTTCCGTCTCGGCGTCCACCGCCGCCGTGGCATCATCAAGGATGAGGATGCGCGGGTTGTTCAGAATGGCCCGGGCGATGGCGATGCGCTGCTTCTGGCCGCCGGAGAGGCCCAGGCCCCGCTCGCCCACTTCGGTCTCGTAGCCTTCGGGCAGTTCGGCGATGAACTCGTGAATGTTGGCCAGGGTGGCCGCCTTGATCACATCCTCCATCGATGCGTCAGGCCGGCCGTAGGCGATGTTGCCGCGAATCGTGGTGGAGAACAGGAACGTCTCCTGAAAGACCAGGCCGATGTGCTGCCGCAGGTCTCCCAGGCGTGCGTCCCGCACGTCATAGTCGTCGATGGTGACGGTGCCGGAGAGCACGTCGTAGAAGCGAGGAATCAGCTGTACCAGCGTGGACTTGCCGGCGCCGGTGGGGCCGAGTATGCCGACAATCTTGCCGGGAGGCGCATCCAGCGTAATATGCTCCAGAACGATAGCCTCGCCGCCGGCGTACCGGAAGGAGACGTCGGCAAACTTGACGTGGCCGGCGACTTCCGGCAGGGGCAGGGCGCCGTGACGGTCGGACACAGTACGGGGCATGTGCAGCAGTTCCACCAGGCGCTCGCCTGCCGCCCGTCCGGCCGTCAGGTTGTTCACATGGCCGCCCACGTTCCAAAGCGGGTTGATGATCTGCCACTGAAGGCCCAGGTAGGCCACGTATTCGCCCAGCGAGATCAGATCCCCGATGACGAGGTAGGCTCCGTAGATCACCACGGTGGCGGCGCCGAGGTGGGCCCACAGTTCCAGCAGGGGGAAGTACTTGGCCCAGAGCAGCGCGGCCGACCGCTGGGTGTCGGCGAACTCCTGGTTCTTGCCGTCGAACTTGCCGGTCTGCACCTCTTCGCGGGCGTAGGCCTTGATCGTGCGGATGCCGCTGACGCTCTCCTGGATGACGGTGGCCAGATTGGCCACCGCAGCCCTCACAGCCGTGTGCCGCTCCCGGGCAAGACGGCTGAACTTGAGCACCAGGTACGCGAAAATGGGCACCACGAACATGGTGACCACCGTCAGACGCCAGCTTACGGTGAAGCCCACGGCGACGCCCAGGGTCAGGCCCATGCCGAAGTGCAGGAATCCGTTGGGACCGTGGGTCAGGAAGTGGCGCAGGGCCTCCACGTCTGCCGTCACGCGGCTCATGAGGTCGCCCGTGCGGGCCCGGTCGTAGAAAGCGAAGGAGAGCTCCTGCAGGTTGCCGTACATGGCGTTGCGCAGGTCATAGACGGTGACAATGCCGAAGCGCTCGGCCTGCCGGACCTGAATGAAGGTCAGCGTGGCGCGGGCGGCGGCCATGAGGAGGAGCAGGCTTACCAGCGGCAGGATCAGGTCGTACTGCCCGGCTTCGAGCACATGGTCAACGATGTAGCCGATGACCCGCGGTTGCAGGAGCGTCAGGGTCAGGGCGCAGATGAGGCAGATGGCCGAAGTGATCCAGAGCCAGCGGTGGGGCCAGTAGAAGCGCTTCAGGTGACTGAATACGTCCACAGGTTTCGATTACACCAGCTTTCGCTTGCCATAGGCGGCATCTATTGGAGAGCTTACTGTTTTCACCTTCGGCAATCTGTCAGGCATCCCCTGCGTTTATGCAAAAATGGAATGGGACGAGTTCGTCAGTCAGAGGAAAGGCTATAGACGAGGTGGTAGTTGTGCGGCTTCGCTGGTTGAGCTTGCTTCTGGTGGTCCTCGTTACGTTCGCCCCGTGCCGGGCGGCCGCCAACGACGCCATACCCATTCGGCTGGCCTTCGTGCGGGGAGGCGATCTGTGGCGGTGGGGCGGGGGGACGGTGCAACAATTGACCCATGAAGGGGATGTGTCTTTCCCCCGGTTCTCCCACAACGGAGAGTGGGTTCTCTACCAGCGGGGGGGAGAGTGGCGGCTCATGCGTGCGGACGGGGGGCGGTCGTGGGTGGTGCCGCTGGCCGGGTCAGCCGCCTGGAGCCCCGCTGCCCTGGAACTGGCCGTGGCCGACGGGCGGGACACGTACGTCGTGCCGGTGGGCGACGGCGGGCCGGGCGAGGCCCGCCTGGTGGTCCGGGGCTGGTCCGGCACGGTCTGGTCGCCGGACGGCATGCGCCTGGCCGTCGCGCGGGCCGAGCGCACCGGTGAGAGCTTGTTCGAGGGGAAGGTGTTCCTCGGAATTGTGGGGTCGAAAGGCGGGGAGCCGCGCCAGATCTTGCAGGAGCGGTTCCCAAAGGGAGACTGCGGGGGCGGGGCCCATGCCTCCGCCTGGTCGCCGGACGGGCAGTGGTTGCTGCTGGTCCGGTATGGCATCACCGCCTCCATCTCCGCCGACTGCAACGAACTGGCCGTGGTGCGGGTCAGTGGCGGGCCGGCGGTCAGCCTGGGTGAGACACCCCAGCCCCGCTGGGCCGTCTGGTCGCCGGTGGCCCCGACGCTGGCCTTTGTGGACGGGGTCGGCCGGGAGGCGACGAGGAACAAGCGGCTCCGCCTGGCGTCGTCGCCGTTTGGCGAGCCCCGGGCGGGTGAGCCCCGGGCGGGCGGGGATGCGCTTACGGTTACCCCGCCGGGCTTCGCCGACCGGGACCCTGCCTGGCATCCCGCCGGGCACTACCTGGCCTTCACCCGCAGCAAGGCCCAGCCGCCCGTCGACATGAACGACCCGGCCCCCGGCCAGGTGATCATGCGGCTCGACACCCGTGGGGGACCTCCCCAGCCGGTCCCCGGCAGTGAAGGCGGCTTCGGTCCCTTCTGGGCGGCAGACGGCACAGTCTTCTGGTTCCGGCATGAGCGAGGGCGGACCGATCTCTGGCAGCACCGCCAGGGCGTGACCTCAGCCGTGCTGACGGATCTGGACCTGACCCACTCCTACTACGGCCAGTGGAACTGGCCCTCCGTCCTCGACTATGTGAGCAAGTGAACCCCCTTCGCCCTCCGAGGCGTCAAAGATCGTAAGAGATCTGTGACGGGGGCGGGAGCGATGCCGAACCGGTGGAAGAGCATAGTGGCCGTGCTGCTGACCCTGGCAGGGTTGGGCTTCGCCCGCGCGGGGCAGGCATTGACCTGCATTCCCCTGCCGGATACGGTGGCGAAAATGGATGTGATCGTGCGTGGCAAGATCACGGCCATGCCAGCCCAGGGTGTGCTGGAACTAGCGGTGTCCCGCTACCACAAGGGAGGCGACGGTTCGGCCCACCTGCAGGCCGAAGTGACCGGCCTGGGACGCGGCCATCGCATGGACTGGGATTACGTCCCGCAGGTGGGAGATGAGCTGATTATCGGGTTCGTCCAGCGCGGCGGCGCCCTGGTGAACGACGTCTGCAACCTGTTCGTCCAGCTGAAGCAGGGGCAGAAGCCACCGGCGCATCTGGTGAGCCTCATCGGGGAGGGGCAGCCAGTAAGCCAGCACGAACTCGCTCCACGGAAGGCCCCCCTCCTGTGGTGGGCGATGGCGGGCGCCCCACTTCTCCTATTGGCCGCCTGGGCCGTCTGGC
>Ga0196971_1000943_pt1 | contig 15570 bp, 21 predicted proteins | sample S1v_1013CmetaG_FD_148660 | JGI IMG/M metagenome (GOLD analysis project Ga0196971, IMG submission 148660) | Soil microbial communities from Anza Borrego desert, Southern California, United States - S1+v_10-13C | ecosystem: Environmental > Terrestrial > Soil > Desert | place: USA: California... | reverse complement strand
TCGAATTATTGCATCGTCATCGTCACCCACTCGATGGCGCAAGCGGCGCGCGTGTCGCAGAAGACGGCGTTCTTCCATTTGGGCAAACTGGTCGAAACAGGCCCGACCGAGGAAATCTTCACAAACCCGCGCGACACCCGCACGCAAGATTACATCACTGGCCGGTTCGGTTAAGTTGGCCGGCGCAAACGAAGGCGAACATGGCTGAGCACACCGTCAAGGCGTTCACCGAAGAGCTCGATGGGCTGACGCAAGAGGTCGCGCGCATGGGCGGCCTGGCCGAAACCGCCGTCAATGACAGCCTCTCGGCCGTCGCTCGGCGCGACACCGAACTCGCGCAAGCGATCATCCTACGCGATCCCAAGATCGACGCCGCCCAGCGCGAAGTCGAAAAGCGTGCGATCAAGCTCTTCGCCTTGCGCCAACCGATGGCGAGTGATCTGCGCGTCGTTCTCACGGCCTGGCGTATCGCCGGCGAACTGGAGCGCGTTGGCGATCTCGCCAAAAACATCGCCAAGCGCACTTTGATCCTGAATCAGGCCGAGCCGATTCAGCTGACGCGCAGCGTCGAGCGGATGGGCAAGATCGCCGCCGCGCATCTGCAGCAAGTGCTCGACGCCTACGCCAACCGGGACGTGCAAGCCGCGATCAACGTCTGGAACAGCGACGACAATATCGACGCGCACTACAATTCGCTGTTCCGCGAATTGCTGACCTACATGATCGAAGACCCGCGCATGATCTCTTCGTGCGCGCACTTGCTTTTCATCGCTAAGAATCTGGAACGGATCGGCGATCACGGCACCAACATTGCCGAATACATCCACTTCCTGGTCACGGGTGAGGAAATCGCGACGCAGCGGCCGCGGGCCGATGCGGCGGCAGAAGATTCCGACTGAGGATATTGGCCATGGCCAAGGCTCCACACGTACTCGTGGTCGAGGACGAGGCGGCGCTCGCCGACCTCTTGAAATACAATCTCGAGAAGGAAGGCTACCGCGTCTCCGTCGCCAATGACGGTGAGGAGGCGTTGCTGGTCGCCGACGAAAACGCACCCGATCTCGTCGTCTTGGACTGGATGCTGCCGCGGGCCTCCGGCATCGAAGTGTGCCGGCGCCTGCGCGCGCGGCAGGACACGCGCAACACGCCGATCGTGATGCTCACGGCCCGCACCGAAGAGGGCGACCGCATCCGCGGCCTCGATCTCGGCGCCGACGACTACATCACCAAGCCGTTCTCGATGAGTGAGCTGCTGGCGCGCCTCCGGGCCGTCATGCGCCGCATCCGCCCCGCGCTGGCCGACGACAAAGTCACCGCCGGCAATATCGTCATGGACCGCGTCTCGCATCGCGTGAAACGCGGCCAGCGTGAGGTCCATCTCGGCCCTACCGAGTTTCGCATCCTGGATCATCTGATGCAGCATCCGGGCCGCGTCTTCAGCCGCGAGCAATTGCTCGACGCCGTCTGGGGCTCGGATGTTTACGTCGAAGCGCGTACGGTGGACGTCCATATCGGCCGCCTGCGCAAAGCGTTGATGGTCGGCGAAGAAACCGACCCGATCCGCACCGTCCGCAGCGCCGGCTACGCGCTGGACGTCGAAGTGGCTTGATCACTCCGCCTGCGGCTGCACTGATTGCAGGTACGCGATCACTGCGTCCACATCTTCGGGCGTGAACTCGAACACCGGCATCGCCGGGTGGCCGACGCTGATGCCTTCCGCCAACGCCTCCTGCAGATCGGAGACGCGATAATTCTCCGATAGCGTCCGGAACGCCGGCGCTTCCGGGGCAGGGCTTTCGCCAGTGACGCCCGTTGCGTGGCATGTCCCGCAATTGGTCTCCACCAGCTCCTGCCCGCGCTGCACCGGGGTTTGCGGCGTTTCAGCCTGCGATGCGCAAGCACTGATCGAAATCAAGGCGGCGGCGAGGAACAAGCGTCTCATGGGCGGGATGATAACTCCAAACGGAGCGGAATTGCGATGCTTCAGTGGGCAACCGCCTCGTAGTTCCAGCTACAACAAGGGACGCGCCGCCATGAGCCTCAAATCCATCCTCGCCGTCGTCTCCGGAGCGCCGGAGGACACCGCCGTATTGGCCGCCGCCGCCACTCTGGCGAACCGCTTCGCCGCCCAAGCGCGCGTTTTGCCGGCGTTCGCCGATCCCGCCGCTGCGCTGGTTTATTATGGCATGGCGCTGCAAACCAATGTCGATGTCGCCGGCCGCATCGCCGAGTCCGAGCGTGAGACGCAAGAGCGCATCGAGGAGCTGGCGCGCGAGACGATCGCTCGAGAGCGCCTCGCTACGGAAGCGACACCCGGTGTCGCCTCGATGGTGGTCGAGCAACGCGCACTGGCCCCGGCGGTGGCGCTCGCGCCAGCAGCCGTGCTCGCCGACCTTGTCCTGTTCGGCGCCGGTGCGGCGTCCTCGGCGGCGCTCGGAGGCCTTTTTGCCGAGACGTTGCTGGCGACGCGCGCGCCGGTCTATTTGGTGAAGGAGGGCGGCGCCATCAGTGGCGCGGCCGCCGTGGCTTGGGACGGCAGCGCGCAAGCCGGCCGCGCCGTACGCGCCGCGTTGCCGCTGCTGCAGGCCGCCTCGCGCGTCGTGATCCTGCGCAACGTCGATGACCAAACGCCGGAATCGGAAGCCGGCGGCGATTCGGCGCGGCTCGAGGCCTATCTGCGTCTGCACGGCGTCGCGGCGATCGAACGCCGCGAGGTGCATGGCGAACGCGTCGCCAAGTCGCTGCTCGACGCCGCGCGCGCTGAGACGTGCGAGTTGTTGATCGCCGGCGCCTATGGCCGTCCGCGCCTGTTCGAAATGGTGCTGGGCGGCACCACGCGCTCTCTTGTCCAAGCCAGCGGCGGCCCCAATGTGCTGCTTGCACATTGATCATGGTCTACAAAGACATCCTCGTTCCGGTCATCTCTCTCGACGATGACGAAGCCGCGCTGGAAACGGCGGCGGCGCTGGCGGAGCAATTCGGCGCGCACGCCGCAGCGCTGATCCTCGCCGTGCATATGGCGTCCGAATATGCAGACGACATTCGGCCGTTGTCGTCCGTGCTGGAAGACGTACTCGCGGGCGCGCATTCGCTGGCGTCGCAGGAACAAGCGCGGATCGTCGCCTGGCTCGAGGCGCACGGCCACGATTTCGAGCTGCGCCATCTCAGCGTGGAGCGCGCGGTCGATCAGAACCGCATCGCCGCCCATGCCCGCGTGTCCGATTTGACCGTCGTCACCCGTGCGCATCAGCACGCCCGCGCGCGGCAGGCGTTGTTGGAGGATGTGCTGTTTCGCTCCGGGCGTCCGGTTTTGCTTTTGCCCGAGCGCCGCCGCGCCAAACGTTTCGACACCATCTTGATCGGTTGGAATGCGCGGCAGGAAGCGGTGCGTGCGATCGCCGGCGCGATGCCCTTGCTGCAAGCCGCCGCCAAGGTCGCAATCGCCACTGTCGATGCAACGCCAAGCGCCGGCGGTCATGCCGACAGGCCGGGTCATGAACTCGCGGCCTACTTAGGCCGCCACGGCGTCACCGCCGCCGTGCACAATCTCGACGGCATGGGCCGCACACACGCGCTGGCGCTGCAGGACGACGCCATCGCCATGGACGCAGACCTGATCGTGCTGGGCGCCTACGGCCATTCGCGCGCGCGTGAATTCGTGTTCGGCGGCGTCACGCGCGAGCTGATCGCCAACAGCCAAACGCCGCTGCTGCTGGCGCACTAAGCCGCGCCGACGTCTTTCGGATCGATCAGATACGCGCGCGAGCAGAATTGGCAGTGCGCGTGCAGCTTGCCGTCTGGCTCGATTAAATCGTGCAGCTCTTCCTTTGGGAATTGCTTCATCACGTTGGTGAGCCGCTCTTCATCGCAGGTGCAGCGGTCCTCCAACGGCGCCGGCGCATCCATGCGTGCGCCTTCTTCGTGGAAGAGGCGATAGAGCAGGCGATCAGCCGGCAAGGCCGGATCGATCAGCTCCTCGTCGCGCAACGTCGCGAACAGGATCGAGGCGCGGTTCCAATCTTCGCCCGTATCGCCGCGCGCATCGTCGCCCGCCAGGCGCTGCAGCAGCATGCCGCCCGCGCGCCAGAGCGGCGGCGCGTCGCCCGCGAACACTTCGCCGACCGCAAGCTTGATGCACGTGTCGGTCTGTTCGCTGACGCGGAAATAATTCTCCGCGCACGCCGCCAGCGTCTCGCCGTCGAGCGGCACCACTCCTTGATAGGACGTCTTGTTGTCGCCCTGGTCGAGCGTCAGCACGAGATTACCCGCGCCTAGCAGCGCGGCCGGCGTCATCCTGTTGGCGCGGCGCCACATCTCAGCTGCGCCTTCGGCCAAGCGCGCATAGCCGCGCAAACCGCCGCCGGCTGTAAACTCCGCCACCAGCAGCGACACCGGCCCTTCGCCTTGCGCCTGCACGACGAGCCGGCCCTCCGCCTTCAGCAACGATCCAACCAGCGCCGCCAAGGTCAGCGCTTCGCCCAGCAGCATCGCCACCGGCCGCGGATAATCGTGCCGGCGCAGGATCGGATCCAGCGCGCCCGCGGCAAGCCGCACGGTGCGCCCCCGAACCGGCGCGCGGTCGAGACTGAAGGCGGCGACGATGTCGTCCGCTGGTGCAACAGGCGCAGAGGAAATGGGGGCGGTGCTCATCGAAGCGGGACAGATGGTAAATCGAGGTCGGTTCGCCAATCGGCCGTCTGCTATAGCCTGCCGAGGCACCACATCAGCACAGCTTTCTGCGCATGGATGCGGTTTTCCGCTTCATCCCAAACCGCCGATTGCGGCCCATCCATGACCGCGTCGGTAACTTCCTCGCCGCGATGCGCTGGCAGGCAGTGCAGGAACATTGCGTCCTTGGCCGCGTGCTGCATCAGCGCCTCGTCCACGGCGAACGGGGGGAACGCCGCCATGCGCGCGTCCTTGTCGGTGTCGCCCATTGACACCCAGGTGTCGGTCACCACCACATCGGCGCCTTCGACCGCCTTGCGCGCATCGGTTCCCGCTTCGATGTCCGCGCCTCCGGCCTTTGCCGCCGCCACCTCCTGCGTCCGCGCGGCGTACGCCGCCGGCGTTGCGATGCGTAGCTTGAAGCCCAGCTTCTCAGCCGCATGAATGAACGAGGTGCAGACATTGTTGCCGTCGCCGAGCCAGGCGATGGTCTTGCCGCTGATGTCGCCAGCGCGTTCCTCAATGGTCATGATGTCGGCGATGATCTGGCAGGGGTGCGAGAGGTCGGTGAGGCCGTTGATCACCGGCACGTCGCTCGCCAGCGCGAAATCGATCACGTCCTGATGCGCGTTGGCGCGGATCATCACCGCGTCGACCATGCGCGAGAGCACGCGCGCGGTGTCCTCAACTGTCTCACCACGGCCGAGCTGCGTGCTGGCCGCATCGAGCACGATCGACACGCCTCCCAACTGGCGCATGCCGATCTCGAACGAGACGCGCGTGCGGGTCGAGTTCTTCTGGAAGATCATCGCCAGCGCATAGCCGTCGAGCGGCGCGTCGTCGTCGATCTTCGCTTTCGGCCAATCGAGCCGCGCCGCCTTCCGCGCATGCGCTTCATCGAGGATAGCGCGCAACTCATCCTTGCTCAGCGCGGCGATGTCGAGGAAGTGGCGCGGGCTCACGCGCATAATCCACCCCCGCCCCTTGGGGCGGGGGCAGGGGGAGGGGGCGTGCAGGATGCGGCGCTAGGGACCGGCGTGCGCTGAACGCCCGCGCCACATCCGGAACGCCCCCTCTCCCTACCCTTCCCCCGAGGGGGGAAGGCGCGCTTCATGCGCTCGACGTTCACGCTCCAGCTTCCGCCATTTGCGCGGCCAGCACAGCGTCGATCGCGTCGACGGCGAGGCGCACTTGCTCTTCGTCGATGACGAGCGGCGGGGCGAGGCGGAGCACGTTGTCGCCGGCGACGCCGACGAGCACTTTGCGATCACGCAGTTTGCCCTGGATGCCCTTCGGGTCGATCTTGAGTTTCAGGCCGCGCAGCAAGCCCTTGCCAGTCACAGCAACCACCAGTTCCGGGTGGCGATCCTTCAAGCCTTCCAAAGCTTGCGTCAGATGGTTCGCCACCAAATTCACGCGCTCGAGAAATTCGGGTTTCGACAATTCGTCGTAGCAGGCGTTGCCGACCGCCATCGCCAGCGGATTGCCGCCGAATGTGGTGCCGTGCACGCCTTTGACCATCCCTTTGGCCGCTTCCTTGGTCGCCAGAAATGCGCCCATCGGAAAGCCGCCGCCGACGCCCTTGGCCACAGCCATGATGTCTGGCGTGATGCCTGACCATTGATGCGCCCACATCTTGCCAGTGCGGCCGGCGCCGGATTGCACTTCGTCGAAAATCAGCAGCGCGCCGTTGTCGTCGCAGATTTTGCGCAGGCCGCGCAGGAAATCGTCAGGCACGGCGCGGACGCCGCCTTCGCCTTGCACCGGCTCGATGATGATCGCCGCGAGCGTGGGGCCCGCGAGTTTCTTCACTTCCTCGAGGTCGCCATACGGCGCCTGAATGAAGCCCGGGAGGCGCGGGCCGAAGCCGTCTAGATAGTTCGGATTGCCGCTCGCATTGATCGCCGCATAGGAGCGGCCATGGAACGAGCCTTGGAAGCCGATGATGTCGATCTTCTCGGCGGCGCCGTTGGCGGTGTGATACTTGCGCGCCGTCTTCAGCGCGCCTTCGATCGCTTCGGTGCCGCTATTGGTGAAGAACACGACGTCGGCGAAGCTGTCGCGCACGTACTTTGCGGCCAGTTCTTCTTGGCCTTTCACCTTGAACATGTTCGAGGTGTGCCAGAGCTTCGACGCTTGCTCGCTCAGCGCTTTCTGCAGCACCGGCGGGGCGTGGCCCAACGCATTCACGGCGATGCCGGCGATGCAGTCGAGATATTTGTCGCCCTTGTCGTCCCAGATCCAGCAGCCTTCGCCGCGCACGAAAATCTGCTCCGGCGGGGCGTAGACGGGAAGGATGTGGCTTTCTACGGCGCTCATTTTGGCTCTCGGAAGGCTGGGGAAGGCGGGGTTCTGGTCCGCGCCGCTTGCAAGGTCAAGCGGTCGGTATAATCAACAATTTATGAGACGAGACCATTCCCTGCCACGCGGCGAAGTGCATCGGCTTTGGCACAGCTCGGAGGTGCTGAAGGGCAATCCGCTTGGCGATCCCGCCGAGCGCGAGCTGCATGTGTGGACGCCGCCGGGGTGGAGCGCGAGCGAGCGGCTGCCGCTTCTGGTCGATCTCACCGGCTATTGGGGTTCGGGGCTGAAGCACACGAGCTGGAAGGATTGGGGCGAGAATGTCCCGGAGCGGCTCGACCGGCTGGCGCATGAAGGCATGGCGCGCGCGGTGGTGGCGTTTCCCGATTGCTTCACCAAGCTCTACGGCAACCAGTATCTCAACAGCGCAGGCTCCGGCCGCTACGGCGATTACGTCTGTGACGAGATCGTGCCGTTCGCGGAGCAGCGCTTTGCCTGCGGCGGGGCGGGCCGCCGCGGCGTGTTCGGCAAGTCCTCGGGCGGTTATGGCGCCGCTTGGCACGGCATGAACCGGAGCGACGTTTGGAGCGCGATCGCCATCAATAGCGGCGACATGGGCTTCGACGTGCTGTTCATCCCTGCGCTCTATGACGATCTCGAACGCATGCGGAAGCATGATTTCTCGATCGAGCGTTACGTGACGCATCTGGAGAGCAAGCCCAAGGTCGACGGCAAGGACCGGATGGCGCTGATGGATTTGGCCATGAGCGCGTTCTACGATCCCGATCCGACGCAATTCCGTTCCATGCGCCTGCCGCTCGATCCGCATACGGCCGAGCTCATTCCCGAGCGCTGGGACAATTGGATGAAGCACGACCCGGTCGTGATGTTCGACGCGCTGGGTGAGAATTTGCGCGGCCTCAAATTGCTCTACATGGATTGCGGCAACCACGATCAATTCCGCATCCATTACGGCATGCGCAGATTTGCGGCGAAGCTGAAGGCCGCCGGCATCGCGCATACGTACGAGGAATACGACGACGATCACTCGGACGTCGATTATCGCATGGACATTTTCCTGCCGAAGTTGGCGGCGGCGCTCAGTGCTTGACCTGCTCATTTAGTGTATATACATTAAATGCCAAGCCCGCCGCCCGGATTCGAATGGGACGAAGCCAAGGCCGCCATCAACTGGCGGAAACACGGCGTTTCGTTCGCATCGGTTGAGGATTTCGACTTCTCGACTGCTCTTGAACTCGATGGAAGCGACCATGAAACGGAAGAAGACCGCACCACGCTACTCGGAAAGCTCCAGCGAGAAACGTGCGTCTTCGTATTCACCCGGCGTGCGGGAAAAGTCCGCGTCATCAGCCTTCGAAGGGCAACCGCGAAAGAGCGCCGCCTCTACATCGAGGCGAAAGGCTATTGATCCCGACAATCCCCCTCTCACCGACGAGCAGTTGAAACGGCTGCGCCCAATTTCAAAAGAAACGCTTGATTTCATAAATCGCGCGCGTGGCCGACCACTTTCGGAAAGTCCGAAGCAAGCTGTCAGCCTCCGGCTCGACCAGGACGTGATCGAACACTTCAAAAGCCAAGGCCCCGGTTGGCAAAGCCGCATGAATGAGGCGCTGCGCAAACACGCGAAGCTGAAATAGGATTCATAGGCAATCTCCGTGCGCGCAGGCGAAGGCAAACAGGAAGGACATCCAACAAAAGCCAATGACGATTGCGGAGGTGATGGATGTTATCGTCGCCAGAATCCAATCGTCCCACAGCGCCGGGCCGCTCAGGCCGAGCGCGAAGAACGGCGCTGACCAAAGGAGTGCAGTCGAGATGGGGTCCTTGAGGTCCGTCAGGTGCGCCGCTAACAGTGCAATTGCGGCGATCATCGCTCCCGCCAGTATTGCGTAGCGGCTTGTTTTCATGCCTCTCCAAAGGCCGATCGCCAGACCCGCGGCGGCTGGTGCAATCGCTGGCAACAGAAGTGCGCCAAGCATGCTTAACTCCGCAGCCGGTAGCCGCTCTTCAGCATCGCCCAGCAGGCCCAGCAGAGCGCTAGCGTCAGCGCGCCGGACACCAGCGCGCCCATGAGCAGCGGCGCGTCGTGGGAGCCGATGAAGCCGTAGCGGAAGCCGTCGATGAGGAAAAAGACCGGGTTGTAGTGCGAGAGCGTGCGGAAGGGCTCGGGCAGGACGTCGGTCGAGTAGAAGGTGCCGGAGAGGAAGGTGAGCGGCACGACGATGAAGTTGGTGACGGCGGCGATGTGGTCGAACTTGTCGGCCCAGATGCCGCCGATGAGGCCGATGGCGCCGAACATCACCGACGCGATGACGCCGTAATAGAGCGCCGCCAGCGGCTCGGCCGGTGTGATGTTGGCGAGCCAAGAAACGGCAATGAGGCTTGCGGCGCCGACGAGGATGCCGCGCGCGGCGGCGCCGACGATGAAGGCGATGGTCAGTTCGAGCGCCGAGAGCGGCGGCATCAGGAAATCGACCGCATTGCCTTGCACCTTGGCGATCACGATCGAGGACGAGGCGTTTTGAAACGCGTTCGACAGGATCGACATCATGACGAGGCCGGCAGCGAGTCCGTCAGCGTATGCGCGTTCGGTGCCCGGCCACGTCCCGCTGCGCATCACCAGGCCAAACACCATCATGAACAGCAGTGTCTGCACCAGGGGCGCAAACACCGTCTGCAGGCCGACCTTCAGGAAGCGCTTGATCTCGCGCTCGGTCAGCGTCTTCAGCCCGAGCCAATTTACGCCGCCATAGCGGCGGCTTGCGAGCGGCGGCGCAGCAACCTGAGTGTCCATAACGAGAACGCGCCTTTCATCAATTCTTAACGTTTGTAAGCGCCCATTAACCATAAGCGGGGCGCTAAACCTCGGTAGCGCCACAGATAATGCGCGTCGGGCCAAAGGAGCAGCCCTTGAGTTGCCTGTTAGGAAAAGATTACCGATTTGGGGATATCTCTACATCATATGGTGTATCCCCAAAGAACCGACCGCAACAGATTGACTTTCGTTCGCCAGAAGCGCGAGTGTGTCTTTACCTTGTCAGATACGGGCAAGGCCATGGGCCAAGGGGGCTTGAGCATGTGGACTGAAGAGCGCGTAGCCACGCTACGCAAGCTTTGGGCTGAGGGTTTGTCCGCCAGCCAAATCGCGAAACAACTGGGCGGGGTCACCCGCAACGCCGTAATCGGCAAAGTGCACCGTTTGGGCCTGGCCGGCCGTGCGACCCCGTCGCGCCCGGCCAAGCGGCCGGTGCGCACGGCCCGTCCGCGCATCGTCGGCCCGACCGCGCCGCGCTTGCGGATGCCGTCGAGCCTGCCGAGCGTGATCATTCCGGATCTCGAACCGGTGAAGTTCGAAGACGGCAAGGTCGCCACCGTGCTCACGCTCAACGAGAGCATGTGCAAGTACCCGATCGGCGATCCGACGGACGCGAGCTTCGCGTTCTGCGGCCGCGGATCGAGCGGCGGCCCGTACTGCGCCGATCACGCGCGGCTGGCGTACCAGCCGAGCCAGGCGAAGAAGCGTCGCACCGGTCAGCCGGACGAATTGCGGCGCATGCTGCGCCTCGCGGCGATGTAAAAAGACTACCCCCGTAGTGACTGGAACGCCGCGGCGAACGGGCCGCGGCGTTTTTGTTTGCGGGGCGCGCGAAGCGCGATGGGCGTGACAGGTCTGAGCTTGTCGAAGACCAGAGCCTCGCACCGGCCCTTCGACAGGCTCAGGGCGACGCAGTGGTTGCGGGCGTCGGTTCGCAGATCGCTGTAGGCAGCCGTCATCGTTCGCTCCAGTGTTGTGGTCCGCCTTCGCCAAGGCTTCGGCGGACGTTCTCGCTCACGCGAGAACGGAGAGCCGGGGACGCGGGTTTGCGCGTCAGAAAAAGTGCGCCGTTGGTTCGGCGCGTTGTGACACGGAAACCCGCGTCCCCACGGATGTTTGAGCATCGGCGCCGTCGCCAGGGGTGTTTCACCCAAGTAGGCGGCTCGGCCGATGGCGTGCGGGGTGTTGTGTTCACCAACACGCCCCTGTGCTTGCTCCCGCGCTTTTCACACGGGCTTCCGCGCTTTCGCGATACCTCGGCGCGCTTAGCGGGTCATCGACGCTCGCCACATCTACCGCCTTGCGCGCTCCGGCCTTCTCTGACGGGCTGATGCGAGACCCACTCGCATCCCTTCGGCAAAGAAGCGTCGGCGCTTCACGCTCATCCGTATCGCTTCATGTCAGTTCGAACAGGGTACCGACTGCTCTCCATGTGAAGCGATGGAGACAGTGTACGGCCGGTCTGGGAGGGGGCGGACAGATTTATTTTTGTCCGTTTGTTTTCAGATCACTGCGCAAAAAATGTGGGGGATAGGCGGGGGGCGGCGCAACCCGCGGCCCGCTCGCGCGTTCGCCATGTAGGGGAGTTTCCCATGTACGATCCGTCCGACGACACCAGCCAAGACTTGGTGCATCTGTCCGTCCTCGCCGTCGCTGTGCTGATGGTGATGGCGACCGTGCTGTTCGGCATGTCGCTCTAGGGCGAGGCAATGGCCAAGCTCGCTAAAGGCCTCAAAGTTTTCCGCACGACAATTGGCTTCGACGAGTACGTCGTCGCCACCGGCAGCATGAAGGCCGCGCTCGAAGCCTGGGATGTGACGCGCGACCTGTTCGCCAGCGGCGACGCTGAACGGACGGAGGATGCGAAGGCGATCGAAGTGGCGATGCGCAATCCGGGGAAGGCTGTGGCGATGCCGCGGAAGAAGGCGGGGAAGAAGAAACGCTGAGATGGAGCGCTTGTCAGATTAGGGTCTACGACTTCGTTTGCGAAGCGCCCAAACGGCAAAAGCAACGTTCACAACAACCGTCGCCCAAAACACGAGTGCGATCCGTTGATACTCAGAGTGGCGCGCGGCGTCACACGCGAGTTTATGCTCAGTCGCGCAATCTATCGGAAAGAAGAAACCGGCCCCCAAAGCGAGGTAGAGCAGCACGCAAAGGGCGATCAGATCGACAATAAACAGGATGGCGCAGCCCGCCTGCAGCCGAACGCTTCTCTCGTCTTCCATGCCGGCCTCCGTCGCGGACGCGATACGTATGGCAGTTGACAACCGATGTCCGCTGCCGGGCGAAAAACGGACATCGCGTGTCGAGCCAATTTCTGTGTGCGTCGGTAAACCTCATCCGGCCCGCCTACGCTAAAGCTTCGGCGGGCCACTTCTCCTTAACCAGGAGAAGGGCGCTACTTTATCTGCCGATCAATCAGCACCGCCAGAAACAGAGCCGGGCCGCCGTGCGCGGTCCAGGCGTGTGACGTGCCGCGCTGGATGACGATTTGGCCGGGCTTTAGGCGGGTTTCGGTGTTGTCGAGGATGAGCGAGGCGTCGCCGGAGATCAGGCAGATGATGTCGAGGCTGTCGGTTTGGTGCATCGCCGGGTGGCGATCCTGATCGGTGAGATGATGATCGCCGTCGAAGTCGGCGAAGCGTTCGCGCACCAAATCCTTGATCATTTGCGGCGGCGCGCCTTCGGGGACGGGCGCGATCACGAACCAGCGCACTTTGACCTGACCGTCCGCCGGCGCGAGCACGGGCCGCGTTTCGCCGCGGTCGCGCACGTCTTTCGGATCGAGCGGCGCGCCGAGCGCTTCGTGCCAGATCTCGAACAAGCCGCCCAAGTTCGGATCGCCGATCTCGCCCGACGGCGGGCCGTCGATGATGACGATGGATTTGCTGTCAGCGTCGTCGCCGGTGATGACGCGGCGCATGGCTTCGGCGAAGGCGCTCATCAATTCACCAGCCGCGCATGATGCGGGCTGTCGAGCGCAAAGAGCGGCACGCCGATGTCGAAGGCTTCGCCGTTGGCGACACGCTGCATCGAATAGGCGCCGCTCATCACGCCGGATGGCGCGGCGAGTGGCGCGGCGCTGGTGTAGCGGAAGCTCTCGCCCGCCGGGATTACCGGCTGCTGGCCGATCACGCCTGGCCCGCGCACTTCCTGCGTCAGGCCGTTCTCGTCGGTAATGCGCCAAAAGCGGGAGATCAGCTGCACCGGATCGCCGGTGCGGTTCTCGATCTCGATCGTATAGGACCAGACGAAGCGGCCCTCCTTGGGCTTGGATTGATCGGCCAAGAAGGCCGGCTCAACCCGCACGATCATGCCGGCTGTTTCTTGCTCATACATAGGCTGAGCTTAGCCCGGCCCGAGCGCTGGACAAAGCGCCCGATGCAAGCCAGCAAGGGCGCTCCGTTGGGGAAAACGAGGCGAAAGTGACAGCCACGCACGGGGTTCTGTCCGACACGGAAATCAAGCGCGCGATCAAGCAAGGCTGGATCGCGGCGGATGCGCCGTTTCTGGATGACCAGATCCAGCCCGCCAGTCTCGATCTGCGTCTCGGCGAAACCGCCTATCGTCTGCGCGCCAGTTTCCTGCCCGGCGCCGGCGCCAAAGTGCGCGACCGCTTGGACGGCGAACTCGTCATGCACGAGATCGATCTGACCAAAGGCGCCGTGCTGGAAACCGGCTGCGTTTATCTCGTGCAAGTGCAGGAAGAGCTGACGCTGCCGCAGCACATGCACGCCGCCGCCAATCCGAAAAGCTCGACCGGGCGCGTCGATGTGTTCACGCGCCTGATCACCGACGGCGCGCAATCGTTCGATCAAATTCCGATGGGCTATCATGGGCCGATGTGGGCGGAGATTTCTCCGTGCACGTTCTCGGTGCTCGCGCGGACCGGCACGCGCTTGTCGCAAATCCGTTTGCGGCGTGGCCCGCCGCACCCCAAGCGCGAAATCGATTTCACTATGGACTTGTCGCTGAAAGGGCCGGTTGGGTTTCGCGCCAAGCGCCATTCCGGCGTCGTCGATCTCGACCGCATCGGCGGGTACGATCCGCGCGATTTCTGGGAGCCGATGGAAGCGCGCAAAGGGCGCGTTGTGCTCGAGCCCGGCCAGTTCTACATTTTCGCGTCGAAGGAAAACGTCGTCATTCCCGCGGACGAAGCGGCCGAGATGGCGCCGATCCGGCCGGAGCTGGGCGAATTTCGCGCTCACTATGCCGGCTTCTTCGATCCGGGCTTCGGTATTGCGCCGCACGAAGGGCGCGCCGTGCTTGAAGTGCGCTCGCGCGACGTGCCGTTCATCGTCGAGGACGGTCAGCCTGTCGGCAAGCTCGTGTTCGAGCCGCTGTCGGGGCCGGTGGAGCGGCTCTATGGCGAGGCCGGCTCAAGCTATCAGGGGCAGGGGCTGAAGCTCTCCAAGCATTTCGCGCCGTGGCGCTGAGGAGGAACAGAACATGATCCGCAAACTCTGCGCTGTGCTCTCCGCGATCGCACTTGCCGGCTGCGCCTCGGCGCCTGCCGAACCGCAATTGCCGCCGAATCCGGCGCTTTATGTCGTGCGCGACGCGGACTCGACCATGTATCTCTTCGGCACCCTACATATTCGCCGGCCGGGCGCGCCTTGGGGCGGACCGGTCGCGCAAGCCGGGCTCGCCGAGGCGCAAGAGGTCTGGACCGAGCTGATCATCTCGCCGGAGACCGACGCGCAAACGCAAGGCTTGGCGATGCGCTACGGTATGACAGAGGCGGGCCGGCCGCTCTCCAGCTATTTCAGCGCCGAAGAAAACGCGCGCATCGCCGCGGCGGCGCAGCAACTCGGGCTGCAGCCGCAAATGATCGAACCGATGCGGCCATGGCTCGCCGGCATTTCGCTTTCGGTGTTGTCGATGATGCGAGCGGGCTACGATCCGGCGCAGGGCGCTGACCGTCTCGTCGATGCGTACGCCGACGCCAACGGCAAGACGGCGCGCGCGTTCGAAACCGCCGAGCAGCAGCTGCAAATGCTCGCCGGCATGAGCGACGAACTGCAGCGCCAGATGATGCTCGATACGCTCGATGAGATCGAGGGCGGCGGCGAATTGATGGCGACGATGGACACTGCCTGGCAAACCGGCGATCAGGCGACGCTCGAGCGGATTGTCGTCACCGATCTGCGCCGGGAGTGGCCGGAATTCTACCAAGCGCTGCTGGTCAACCGCAACAATGCGTGGGTCGAAACGCTGCACACTGAAATGCAAGGCGCGGGCGTGGATTTCGTCGCCGTCGGCGCCGGCCATATGTTGGGCGAAGACGGCGTTGTCGCGCAGCTCCGCGCCCGCGGCTATACGGTCGAGCGCGTGGAATAAGGTCAGCGCCGCGTGCGGGCGTCGGGCGTTTCCTTTAGGAGCCGCCATGCGCCCGCCGCCACGGCCGCCATCAGCATCCACATCAGGAAGCGCTCATAAGCGCCCTGAATGCTGTCCGGCACGACGTCGAGGAACGGGGCCGTAATCATCCACAGGCCGGCGAAGAGGCGCGGATCGAGCGGAAAGCGCCGCCGCTCTTCGGGCGCGGGCGCGAACCAGAGCACGGCTGCAACGAACACGCCCATCATCGTCACCAGGTAAGGATGCAGCACCAGGCCCTCGGCGTCCGGCCGGCTGTATTTCTCCAGCAGCGCCATCGGCAAAAGCGCCAGCGCAATGAGGATGAGGCAAATGCGGACGAGCCAGGATTTGCCGTCGCCGTCGTCGCGGAAGATGTAGCCAATGGTCAGCGCGAGCACGCC
>Ga0196971_1000942_pt1 | contig 15572 bp, 16 predicted proteins | sample S1v_1013CmetaG_FD_148660 | JGI IMG/M metagenome (GOLD analysis project Ga0196971, IMG submission 148660) | Soil microbial communities from Anza Borrego desert, Southern California, United States - S1+v_10-13C | ecosystem: Environmental > Terrestrial > Soil > Desert | place: USA: California... | reverse complement strand
CCTTCTATTCTGGTGATGATGACCGCCTTCACCCGCATTGTGGTGGTGCTCTCCTTCACCCGCAGCGCTCTGGCCACGCAGAACCAGCCGCCTAACCAGGTCCTGATCGGCCTGGCCCTGTTCCTGACCTTCTTCGTCATGGCGCCCACCTTCAATGCGATCAACGCCCAGGCTCTCCAGCCCTACCTGCGCGGCGAGATCACCCAGGCCGAGGCCATGACCAAGGGGACCGCGCCCGTGCGGGAGTTCATGCTTGACCAGGCCAACGACAAGGATCTGGCCCTGTTCATCAACATGGCCGGTCTCCCCCGACCTGAGACGGAAGCGGATATTCCCACCTACGTCATTATCCCGGCGTTCGCCGTCAGTGAGATCGCAACGGCCTTCAAGATTGGCTTCTTGATCTTTATTCCCTTTATTGTGATTGATATGGTCATCTCGGCCACCCTCATGTCCATGGGCATGCTCATGCTGCCGCCCATGATGATCTCCCTTCCCTTCAAGATTCTGCTCTTCGTCATGATGGACGGCTGGCGGCTGGTGGTGCAGCTGCTCGTGCAGAGTTTCCAGTGACCTATACGCGAAAAACCGCCATCTGGCGCCTCTGGGGCCGGGCGGCGGTTTGGTGCTTCCAGCAAGTTATGACTGACCAGGTCGCCTATATAGAACCTTCCGAGCACACCAATACGTATACATAAACGGGCGATCGCATCCAACATCCAGCAGAGGATGTGGCAGTAGATGACGGAGGATTTCGTGATGGGTCTGGGCCGCCAGGCGATGATGACGGTGCTCATGGTCTCGGGGCCTATTCTGATCATGGGGCTGGTGGTGGGCCTGCTGGTCTCCATCTTCCAGGCAACCACCCAGATCAACGAGCAGACGCTCTCCTTCATTCCGAAGATCGTGGTGGTGCTCATTGCGGTGGTGCTCTTCGGGCCATGGATGTACCACACCATGCTGGAGTTTGCCCAGTCGGTCTTCGCCAAGATTCCGGAAATGGTGAGGTAGCATGAACCTCGGCGTACTGGACGGCATTCTGGCCAATATCAACGTCTTCATGCTCCTGTTCGTCCGGATGATGGGGCTCTTCGCCACGGCGCCCATCTGGTCCAACCGGCTGGTCCCCGTGCAGCTGCGGGCAGCCATCGCCTTTGGCACCGCGGTGGTGGTCTCGCCGCTGTTTCAGAACGTACCGCTGCCCGAAACGCTGGCAGGATTGGCCGTGCTGGCGACCCGGGAGCTGCTGGTGGGCATGGTGATCGGGTTCGTGGCCGCCCTGGCCTTCGCTGCCGTGCAGCTGGCGGGCGAACTGCTGGACCTGAACATGGGCCTTTCCATGGTGAACCTGCTGGACCCCATGACCAACACCCAGATGCCCGTCATGGGCAACTTCCTCTACATACTGGCCCTGCTCTTTTTCTTCAGCATCAACGGTCACCACTCGCTGCTGCGGGCCGTGATGGACTCCTACGTGCTGGTGCCCATCGGCACGGCCACCGTGACCTCAGGGCTCAGCCAGATGCTGGTCAGCATGGGCGGCAAGCTGTTCGTGCTGGGTTTCAAGGTGGCAGCGCCGGTGCTGGCAGCCCTGTTCCTGACCACCGTGGCCCTGGGGGTCCTGAACCGGGCCGTGCCCCAGATGAACATCTTTGTGGTGGGCATGCCGGTCCAGCTGGCGGTGGGCGTCTTCATGATGGCCGTGGTGATGCCGCTCTTCGTCTCCTTCCTGCAGGTGATCTTCCGGGGCATGAACGAGGACATATTCAGTCTGATGCGGCTGCTCAAGGGGTGATGCGCCCGCCATGTACCTGCAGCTCTTTGCTCAGGAGAAGACCGAGGAGCCGACGCAGAAAAAGCGGGAAGAGGCCCGCAAGCGGGGCAGCGTCGCCAAATCTACAGAGCTGGTGGGCGCGGCCACCCTGTTGGCAACCTACCTGATTCTGCGCTATGCGGGACCCTTCATGGCCGGCCGGGTCTATGCCTTCTCCCGGAACCTCTGGGAGCAGGGAGCCGCGCAGGACTGGTCCGAGGCAGGCGTGCACATGCTGCTGAACCAGGTCTTCCTGATGGTCGCCCTCGTGGCGGCACCCATGGTGTTAGGGGCGGCCGTGGCGGGCGTCATGGTAAACGTGGTGCAGGTGGGCTTCCTCTTCACCTTCGAGCCGCTGGTGCCCAACTTCGAGAAGATCAACCCGGCAGCGGGCTTCCAGCGCATCTTCTCCCGGCGAGCGCTGGCCGAACTGGCCAAGTCCCTTGCCAAGATCACCATCATCGGCTTCGTGGCGTACCGGACGGTCTCTGACGACCTTGGGGCCTTCCCCATTCTGATCGGCCTGGAGCTGCCGCAGATGCTCCAGTTCATGGTCAACCTCGTCTCCCGACTGCTGCTCTGGGTAGGCCTCTCCATGCTGGTTCTGGCCCTGGCCGACTACCTTTACCAACGGTGGGAGTACGGCCAGTCGCTGAAGATGACCAAGCAGGAGCTCAAAGAAGAGCTCAGGCAGATGGAAGGCAACCCCGAGATTCGCTCCAAGATTCGGCAGAAGCAGCGGGAAATGGCCAGGCACCGCATGATGCAGGACGTGAAGAAGGCGGACGTGGTGGTGACCAACCCCACGCACTACGCTGTCGCCCTGCAGTACGATCAGGCCCGCATGCCGGCGCCCCGTGTACTGGCCAAGGGGCAAGGCTTCGTGGCCTTGCGGATTCGGGAACTGGCCCAGGAGGCCGGCATTCCCGTGGTGGAGAACCCGCCGCTGGCCCGTGAGCTGCACAAGCTCGCCGAAGTGGGCCAGGAGATTCCCATGAACCTCTACCAGACGGTGGCTGAAGTACTGGCCTTCGTCTTCCAGCTCAAGCAGAAGGGTTACTGATCACCGGCGATAGGGGGATGGAACTGTGCCTGTACGATCGAGCCTGAATCTCTCCAAGTACAGTGATATCCTGATCGCTCTGGCCATCATCATGGTGGTGGCCATGCTGGTGATTCCGGTGCCGCCGGGGGTGCTGGACGCCCTGCTGGCGGTCAACATCACCATCTCTATTGGCGTGGTGCTGGTGGCTATCTACAACACGGAGCCGCTTCAGTTCTCCGTCTTCCCCACGCTGCTGCTGATTACCACCCTGTTCCGGCTGTCGCTGAACGTCTCTTCCACTCGCCTGATCCTCGGCACTGGCCAGGCCGGACGGGTGATCACAGCCTTCGGTGAGTTCGTGGTGCAGGGCAACGCCATCGTCGGGTTCGTGGTCTTCCTCATCCTTGTCATTATTCAGTTCGTCGTGATCACCCGCGGCGCCGAGCGGGTCTCGGAAGTGGCGGCCCGGTTTACGTTGGACGCCATGCCGGGCAAGCAGATGGCCATTGACGCCGACCTGAACTCCGGCCTCTGCACGGAGGCCGAGGCCCGGTCCCGGCGGCGGTCCATTGAGCAGGAGGCCGACTTTTACGGGGCCATGGACGGCGCTTCGAAGTTTGTCAAGGGTGACGCCATCGCCGGCATCATCATCACGGTGGTCAATCTGCTGGGCGGCATCGCCATTGGCACCTTCAGCCTGGGCATGGATGCCACGCAGGCCCTCCAGCGCTTCTCGCTGATGACGGTAGGCGACGGCCTGGTCAGCCAGATTCCGGCCCTGCTGATCTCCACCGCTACGGGCATTGTGGTGACTCGGGCCGCTTCCGAAGCGAACCTGGGGCAAGATCTCGTCGGGCAGTTGATTCGGCAGCCGCGCGTGCTCTACCTGACGGCTCTGACCATTGGGGGACTGGGAATGGTGGGCGGACTGCCGCCGGCGCCCTTCCTGACCATCGCTGCCGTGCTGGCTTTGCTGGCCTGGCAGCTGCAGCGGGCGGCGCGGGCCAAAGAGGCGGCGGCTGCGGCGGCAGAATCGCCGGAAGCCCAGGCTGCTGCAGCGGCAGAAGAACGCCGGCCTGAGAACGTGCTCTCGCTCTTGCAGGTCGACCCGCTGGAGATTGAACTGGGGTACGGCCTGCTGGGCCTGGCTGACGCCGGTATGGGCGGCGACCTGATGGAACGAGTCGTAATGATCAGACGTCAGACGGCCATCGACCTGGGGTTGGTCCTGCCATACATTCGTGTGAGAGACAACATGAGTCTGAAACCCAACCAATATGTGATAAAACTGAAAGGCATTGAAGTTGCTCAGGGAGAATTATTGCCTGACCACTTTTTGGCGATGGACCCAGGAACGGTGGTACAGCCTGTGCCCGGCATGGAGACCCGCGAACCGGCCTTTGGCCTGCCTGCCCTCTGGGTGGCCGAACTGGACCGGGAGCGGGCAGAGCTGGCCGGCTACACGGTGGTCGACCCACCGGCCGTGATCGCCACCCACCTGACCGAAGTGATTCGCCGTCACGCCCACGAACTGCTGGGCCGGCAGGAGGTCAAGCAGCTGGTTGACATGGTGAAGGAGTCGCACCCTGCCGTTGTTGAGGAACTGCAGAGGGCCCTGAGTCTGGGTGAGATCCAGAAGGTGCTCCAGAACCTCTTGCGCGAAGGAGTCTCCATTCGGGACCTGGTGACCATCTTCGAGTCCCTGGCCGACTACGGCGCCGGCACGAAGGACCTGGAAGTGCTAACCGAGTACGTCCGGGCCGGTCTCTCCCGGTCCATCGCCCGGCAGTACGGGCTGAACGGAAAAGTGCGGGTGATCACGGTCCACCCGGACCTGGAGAATCGCATCGGCAGTTCGGTGGACAGGCAGCCGTCGGGCACCTACCTGAACTTGGAGCCCGAGGTGGTCCACCGCATGCTGAACAGCTTGACCCGCCTCGCTGGCGACATGGCGGCCCTGGGCTCCACTCCGTTGGTGCTGACTTCGCCTCAGATCAGACCCTACTTCAAGAAGCTGACCGAGCGAACGCTGCCGAAGCTGATTGTGCTTTCCTACAACGAAGTCGATCCCAACCTCGAACTCGAGGCGGTAGGGATGGTGAATGCGTAAATGAGAGTCAAGAAATTCGTGGCGCGCACCCTGGCCGAAGCGCTGGTTCAGGTGAAGACCGAACTGGGATCCGACGCCGTCATTCTGCACACGACGACGGTGACCGTGGGCGGCTTCCTGGGCCTCTTTGGCAAGCGCAAGATCGAAGTGATGGCCGCCGTGGAAGACCGACCTTCCGGCGAGCGGAAGGCGGAGGAGCAGGATGCAGGCGACGAGGAGCGTTCGGGGCCCGTGGTGCGTCTGCCCCACGCGGGAAAGAGCCACCACTGGGCACGGGTGAAGCCGGGCGGGGCCGCAGGTGCCCCTGCCGGAATCGCCGGCGGCAGCGCGAAGCAGTCACCGCTGGCTGCGGCGGCTCAGGCTCACTCACAGACGCAGGCGGCGCCCCGGCCGATGGCTGCTGCGGCATACGCGGGCGGTACCATGGCCATGAGCGAAGCGGTGGGCGGCAGCCCTGCCCTGAATTCGGTGCAGGAAGAGATGGCCGACATGAAGGCCATGATGTCGCAACTGATGCAGATGGTGGGCCAGCCCCAGGCGGGGCGTGCCCTGGAGCCTGACCTGCGGAGCCTGCTGGCTGCGCTGGTCAAGGGCGGTGTGCACGACGAAGTGGCGCTGACGGTGGTCAACCGGGTGCGCAACCGAATCACAAAGGGCCAGGGTTCCTGGTCAGAGGCCAGGGAGATTGCCCGGCAGGTCATGATCAGCGACCTGGGGGCCGTGCGCACGGTGGACGTGGGCAGTCGGGTGGTGGCCCTTGTGGGGCCGACCGGTGTGGGCAAGACCACCACCGTGGCCAAGCTGGCGGCTCATCTGACCCTGCACAAGCGGAAGCGCATCGCCCTCATTACGGCTGACACCTACCGCGTGGCCGCCGTGGACCAGCTCCGCACCTACGCCGAGATTCTGAACGTGCCCCTGGAAGTGGTCTACGACCAGCGGGACGTGAAGGGTGCTCTGACCCGGCATCAGGACAAGGAACTGATCCTTGTGGACACCGCAGGCCGGAGCCCGAAGAACGCCGTCCACATGGCGGAACTGAAGAGCTACCTCGACGAGTTGCAGGTGGGCGAGAAGTACCTGGTCATGAGCCTGACCTCGGGATACCGAGACGCCACGACCATTGTGGATAACTACCTGCCGCTCTCCTTTGACCAGTTCCTCTTTACCAAGTGGGATGAGGCGGCGGCCCCGGGACTGCTGTATAACATGATCCGCAAATACAAACGGCCACTCTCGTACATCACCACCGGGCAGAATGTGCCCGACGACATTGCGGTTGCTGATCCGGAGTTCATCATTCAAGCCATTCTAGGGGACTGACCTATGAGGGACCAGGCAGAACGGCTTCGCCAGATTGCGGAGAGCTACAAGGCGGAAATCCTTGGGTCCCGGCCCGCATCGGCATCCCGCCGGGCCCACGTCATGGCGGTGACCAGCGGTAAGGGCGGCGTGGGCAAGACCAACGTGGCCGTCAACCTCTCCTACGCCCTGCTGGCCCTGGGGCGTGAGGTCCTGGTGGTGGACGCGGACCTTGGGCTGGCCAACGTGGACGTGCTGCTGGGCACGGTACCCAAGCTTCATATGGGCCACGCTCTCGCGGGCGAGGCCGACATTCTCGATGTGATCTACACCGGCCCCAAGGGCCTGAAACTGATCGCAGGCGGTTCGGGCGTGGGCGAACTGGTCGACCTGCCGGAGTACGACCTGCAGCGGTTTATCCACAGCCTGCGGAAGCTGGAGGACCAGGCCGACTTCCTGCTCTTTGACACGGGGGCGGGCCTGGGACGCAGCGTACGCAACTTCGTGCTGGCGGCCGACACCGTCCTGGTGGTCACCACGCCAGAGCCAACAGCGATCACGGACGCCTATGCCCTGATCAAGACGCTGGTGCGGAAGAACCCGGCGGCGGACATCAAGGTCGTCATCAACGAGGTGGAGAACCCCAGTGAAGGGGAGGACGCCGCTTCTCGCCTGAGCATGGCGGTGCTCAAGTTCCTGGGCGCTTCCATTGAGATCCTCGGGACCATTCCCTTTGACAAGGATGTGCCCCGCTCGGTACGCAACCAGCAGCCGTTCCTCCTGTCGGCGCCGGAGAGCCCGGCCACCCGTGCCGTGCAGGAGATTGCGGCCCGGCTCGTGGGCGACCCGGGCAACCCTCGGGCGGGCGCCCGCATGTTCTTCGACCGTCTGACGCGGGTCTTCTCGAGACGGCGGTAGGGAGGCAAGGAAATTGCAGTTGCCCAGGTCTAACCAGAAGATCGAGATCAAGATTAGCCATGGTCCCCGCGCCGGGACCTACCTTAGCTATGTGGAGCAACTGACAGACCGGTCCCTAGTGGTGGCACACCCGATGATGGGCGGCAACTTGATTCCCCTGACCTCCGGCGACTCCCTGCGTGTGGAGTACGCCCTGGAAGGGGCGGCTCGCATCGGCTTCGCCACACAGGTGCTGGGTGTGGACGGAGGCTTCCTTCCGACGGTGGAGGTGGCTCTGCCGGAAGAGGACCAGGTGGAGCGGTTCCAGCAGCGCGATTTTGTGCGGCTGGATGCGAACTTGAGTCTGCTGTACTACGTTATTGATTCGCCGGACGGCGTCGCCCGTCCATCGGGCGTCTTTCGGAGCCATACACGGGATGTCAGCGGCAACGGGGCGCAGATTCTCTGCCCGGAGCCTTACCCCTCGGGAACGCAGCTGGATATTCACCTGGAGGTGGAAGGCCAGTCGGTCCACGTGGTGGGCGAGGTGATTCGGGAAGTGCAGGCCGTCAGCGCCCGGGAGCACTGGATGGGCATTCGCTTCATCGGTCTCGATGAGCGGGACCGCGATGTGCTCATTCGCTACATCTTCAATGAACAGAGGGCTCGACGCCGGCGAGGTGTGTTGTAGGTCCGCGATAGATCAAGATGAACAATCGGTCTGGGGGTGAACCCGTGGTCGACACCGCATCCTTGTTCAGGCGCTATCGGGATACTCGGGATGCCAAGGTACGAGAAGAACTGGTGGTGGCGTACGCCTCACTGGTGCGGTATGTGGCGGGACGGCTGGCCCTGGGGATGCCTTCGCAAGTGGAGATCGACGACCTGGAGAGCTACGGGCTGTTCGGACTGCTGGAAGCCATCGATCGCTATGATCCGAACCGTGGTGTTAAGTTCGAGACCTATGCCATGAGCCGCATTCGCGGGGCCATTATTGACGGCCTCCGGGCGGACACCTGGGCCCCGGCCCTGCGCCAGAAGGTCAAGGAGATCGAGGAGGCAGAAGCCCGGCTTGAGACTGAACTGGGGCGGGAGCCTACCGACGAGGAGCTGGCTGACCGGCTGCGGCTGACGGTGGCCGATCTGCACCGGCGGCGCTCGGAGGTGGCCCGAGCCGTAATCATCTCCCTGGATGAGACGGCATCGGCCAACGACGACTCCGAAGGGCTAACCATGGTCGACCGGCTGGAGGATCCCACCAGCCCCGACCCGGTGGCCGAGGCCATGTTCACGGAGCGCAGGGAAGTGCTGGCCAGGGCCCTGGAGAAGCTGTCGGAGAAGGAACGCTTAGTTGTTACGCTTTTTTACTATGAAGGATTGACGGCGAAAGAGATCGCCCTCATCATGAACTTATCGGTGGCAAGAATTTCCCAGTTGCACTCCAAGGCCATCCTGCGGCTGCGGGGGCGCTTGAGCCGGGTCAAGCAGCAACTGATTTCGTAAGGAACGTGTAGGCGCCGGGGGGGAAGGCAGATGACTGGACCGGCCGAACGCACGGGCTACCATATCCACCCCCAGGCGATAGACGGGCGGGTTGCCGTTCGCCTGTCGGCGGACGGCATGGAAGCCCAGATGACGGTGACGGGCCCACGTCATGGCGGGCAGCCGGTGTTGCTGCCGCAGGCTCTGACGGCTCTTGGCAAGGCCGGCGTGACATTTGGCATTGACGGCGGTGCGGTGGAAGAGTTGGTCCGGCGGGGAGCGGAGCTTCCAGCCCATGACACAGCCGGGGTAGCCGGCGTAGTGGCGGTGGGCAAGCACGCCGCGCGGGGGCAGGACGCCGTCGTCACCTACCATGAACTCCTGCAGATGCCATCGGGCTATCCGCAGCTGAAAGCCGACGGAACGGTGGACCATTTCCAACTGAACCTGGTGCGCAACGTCTCGGCCGGTACGGTGCTGGCGACCCGGCGCCCGGCCACAAAAGGCGTGCCGGGCACCAACGTCCTGGGTGCGTCGGTGCCCTGCATCGACGGCAGGGAGATCGCCCTGCGCACGGGCAAGGGCTGCCGGCTGTCCGACGACGGTCTCGCCGTGTTGACCGAGACAGAAGGGCACGCAGTTCTGGGGCACGACGGGCGCGTCACAGTGTCGCCCATTTTCGAGATTCGGGGCGACATTGACACCAGCACGGGCAATATCGACTTCGTGGGTACGGTCATCGTCATGGGCAGCGTCCACCAGGGCTTTAACGTCAGAGCAGGCATGAATGTGGAAATTCATGGCGGCATTGACGGGGGTACGGTCGAAGCCGGGGGCGATGTGATCGTACGTTATGGTATTCAGGGCGGCACCCGAGGCCGGGTGGTCTCCGGGGGACGCATCCAGTGCCGGTTTATCGAAAACGCCGATGTGCGCTGCTCCAGGGATCTGGTGGTCGGCGACGGCATTCTGCACAGCCGGGTCCGCTGCGGCGGCAAGGTCTCCGTGGTGGGCAAGCGCGGGACTATCATCGGCGGGCAGATCAAGGCCAGGGACGAAGTGAGCAGCCGCGTGCTGGGTTCAGCCCTGCTGACGGGCACCGAAATTGAGGTGGGCGTCGCGCCGGAGACCCGGGACGAGCTGGAGATGGTCAAGCGGCAGCTGAACGAAGTGGAAGAGGGGCTGCGCAAGTCACAGCAGGCGGTGGCGCTGCTGCGGGACATGGAGGCGCGGAACCCGGCCGACTTCACCGCGGCCAAGCGGGCCATGCTCATGAAGACCCTGCGGAGCCAGTACCACTTCCAGGCCCAGCGGGACCAGATTTCCAGCCGGAAGGCAGCGCTGGAGGAAGAACTCCACGGCGCAGCCCAGGGCCGGGTGCGGGCCACCGACACAGCCTACCCAGGAGTCAAGGTGCTGATCGGCAAGGAGAGCTATGTAGTGGTCGACGCCCTTCAGCATGTGTGCTTCTACCTGTCTGAGTCGCGGGAGATATCTCTTGGTCCTGCGTAGGGTTTTTCCGCAAATTTACCGCGGATTACGCGGATTGAAACCACGATTACGCGGATTTCGTCGTCGGCCACGGTAATGAATTATTAATTTCTTAATCCGCGCAATCCGCTAAATCCGCGTAATCCGCGGTAAATTGTCCCATTGTTCCACTGCCCCAAAAAGGGAGGTGTGCGCATGACGGTACGAGCGGTGGACATGCAGACCATGATTCCGCGGCTGAATGAGGCCAGCCGCATGCAGCACCACAATGACCAGCAGCCCTCCGTGGCTTCCCAGGCGCAGGCTGCCACGCTGCAGCAGCGGGCCGAGCGGGCGCAGCAGCAGGTGACCCAGAAGTCCAACGCCGGGAAGGCGTCCATTCAGAAAGATGGCAAGGGCCAGGGTGGCGGTGCGCAGGCGCAGCAGCAGGGGAAGGGTCAGGCCAAAGGGCAGGCAGAGCAGGGCGGCCAGGGGAAGCCCCGGTCGGTGACCAGGCTGGATGTGAAGGTCTAGCGGGGGTTTGGAGGAAGATCTCTTGCTGGCAGTATTGCTTTTTCTGGCGGGCGCGACGGCGTCCGCCTATTGCCTGTGGCAGTTTCGCCGCTGGCTGCAGGAGGCGGAGGCGGCAACTGCCGCCCGGCCGCGAGAGTTGGAGCGGCTGACCGACGAGCTTCTGGCTACGGCGGAAATGACCACCGCCGTGGTGCAGGAAAAATCCGAAGTGCTTCAGGGGCTGATCGAGGAGGCGGACCGGCGGGTGGCGACCCTGGCGCGCAGGGAGGAACAGCCTCCCGCGCCGGTGATCGCGCTCCAGCCACGGGTCGACGAGCCGCCGGTGACTCCCGAGGTCGTCGCGCCGCCCCTGCCAGAGCCTGTGGTGGAGCAAGCGCCCATCCAGCCTGAGGCGCCCGTGCCGGCGCAGGAGGAATCCCGCCTGCCAGTTGAGCGGGCTGATATGCCCGTGCTCCACCAGCAAGTGCTGGCGCTGGCAGCGGCAGGTCGTGACGAGGCATCGATCGCCCGGGAACTGGGGCTGGGCCGGGGCGAGGTTCGGCTGATTCTCGACTTGCGGCGGAAGGCTTAGGAGGCGAGGCAGGTTGGACCGGCATGCAGTACGCGGGCTTGCCCTTGCGGCAGGCCTCGGCATTGGCGTGGGCCTGATGATCGGCTCCGCCTTCGTGGCCATGGCCTCCGGCTCAGAGATCACAGAAGCCGAGATCATCGCACGGGCCAGAACCCTTGGGATGGTCTCTGTGACCGAGCTGCCACCGCGCAGCGAGGCGCCCAAGGTGGATCCTCCGGCGCCCGAGCAGCGGTTAGTGCTGGTCATACGGGCACCCATGACTTTTGAAGACGTGGCGGCCATGCTCAAGGAGGGCGGGGCGATTCCCGACACGGCGGCGTTTCTAACGCGGGTCAAGGAGCGGGGCGCCAGGCTGAACACGGGGGTCTTCACCTTCACACAGGCTGAGTTTGGCAAGGTGGATGCGCTGATCGACAAACTGGCGCTCCGCTGAGTCATGGGCATAGTCAACCCCGGCATAGTACATGCATTGGCCGGGGTTGTCTGATGCCCCTGGCCGGAGGGGGACTGACGTGTTCGTAGGCACAGGCTGGGTCGATCGCCGGTGGGTAACGGCCGGCTTCGCGGGGGGCATCTTGCTGGGGGTGCTCATGGCTGCCTTGTTTGTGGGGCGTACTGTCTGGACGCTGCAGCAGGCCGGCGTGGAAGTGGAAGTGGACACGGCGGCCATAGCAAGCCAGGTGCAGGCCGAAGTGAAGGCCGGCGTCCGGCGGGAAGTGCCCGGGGTGCTAGCGTCGCTGCGCAACGATATCCCCCGCCAGGTGGCGGCCGACGCCGCCCAGAAGATCCGCGAGAAGACCTTTGACGTGGCCGGTTTCAAGGTGCCAGTGCCCGAGTCTGCTGCCCAGCAGATTCAGGCGAGCATGGAAGAGGCGCTGCGCACAGGCATGGACTCCGCCATTCGCAGCACCGACGTGGGAGCCCTCGCAGAGCGGCTCGGGGAACGCATGGGCGCCCAGGTGGCGGGTGGGCTGAAGGAGCATCTGAACGGCATGAAGTTCGCCGTCAGGCCATGGCCGTGGCTGCAGATCCCTGTTACCGTTATCGCACGGTAACAGTTGTCACTTTTCCTTTGCCATTTACGCAGGGAATATGATAGAATATCGGCTGGTGTCATTTCACACGCAGGTGGACAGATAAGGTGATGCCGCACACCCAACGGGTACGAGCGGTACCTCATCTGGAGGAAGCCGGCGGAGGCTCCAAATCATCCGGAGGTGAACGTTTCAGTGTCTGTTATTTCCATGAAGCAGCTGCTTGAAGCCGGTGTCCATTTCGGTCATCAGACCCGTCGCTGGAACCCTAAGATGAAGGAATACATCTTCACCGAGCGCAACGGCATCTACATTATCGACCTTCAGAAGACCGTGCGCATGGTGGAAGGCTGCTACAACTTCGTCCGCCAGGTCGCTACCGACGGCGGCAAGCTCCTGTTCATCGGTACCAAGAAGCAGGCCCAGGACGCCGTCCGTGAAGAGGCCGAGCGTTGCGGTGGCTACTATGTCAACCAGCGCTGGCTGGGCGGCATGCTGACCAACTTCGAGACCATCAAGAAGCGTGTGAACCGCCTGGCTCAGCTCGAGGAGATCGAGGGCACTGAGCAGTGGGCCAAGTACACGAAGAAGGAACAGGCCGGCTTCATGCTCGAGAAGGAGAAGCTCGAGAAGTACCTGGGCGGCATCAAGGGCATGAAGAGCCTGCCCGACGCCGTCTTCATCATCGACCCCCGCAAGGAGCGCATCGCTGTCGCCGAGTGCCGCAAGCTGGGCATCCCCATCGTGGCCATCGTCGATACCAACTGCGATCCCGACGAGATCGACCACATCATCCCCGGTAACGACGACGCCATTCGTGCCGTCAAGCTGCTGACCGCCAAGATGGCTGACGCCATCATCGAAGGCAAGCAGGGTGTTGACGCCGGCACCGCCGCCGAGGGTGAAGAAGAAGCTGAAACGGTTGCGGAAGAAGCTCCCGCCGTCGAAGTCGAGTAGGTTGTGAGCGAATGAGCGGGGCTGACTTGAGGAAGCATATCCCCCTGAATGTCTTTATTCGGACGGGATTGACGCCTTGGTCGCCCCGCTTTTCCGTGCACATTTGTGTTTCCACATGTTTCCACAGTTTTTTGGGCAGCAGAACAGGGGGTTTTTGACAGTGGCTGAGATTACCGCAAAGATGGTTGCTGACCTGCGCGCCAAGACCGGCGCCGGCATGCTGGACTGCAAGAAGGCCCTGATTGAAGCGGACGGCGACGTCGAAAAGGCGACTGACTGGCTCCGCGAGAAGGGCCTGGCTGCCGCTGCGAAGAAGGCCAGCCGGGTTGCCGCTGAAGGCCGCATCCACTCCATCGTTCGCGACAACGGCAAGATTGGCGTTCAGGTGGAGGTCAACTGCGAGACCGACTTCGTGGGCAAGAGCGACGAGTTCAAGGCCCTGTGCCAGACCGTCGCTGAGCTGACCATCGACAAGAAGCCCGCCGACATGGAGGCGCTGAAGGCCGCCCTGGGCGAGACCATCGTCTCCGCTGTGGCCAAGATCGGCGAGAACATCTCTGTGCGCCGCTTCGAGCTGTATGAAGTGGCGGGCACTGGTCTCGTGCACGCGTACATCCACGGCGACGGCCGCGTCGGCGTCATCATCGAGCTGGAGACGACCGGGTGTGACGTGACTGCCAAGCCTGAGGTCGATGAACTGGCTCACGACCTCTGCCTGCAGATCGCCTCGCTGAAGGCCCAGTATGTCTCCCGGAACGAGATTCCGGCGTCCGTGATCGAGCACGAGAAGGAGATCGCTCGGGCGCAGGCCATCAACGAAGGCAAGAAGCCCGAGATCGCCGAGAAGATGGTCGTTGGCCGCGTTGAGAAGTTCTACAAGGAAGTCTGCCTTGTGGACCAGGAGTACGTGAAGGACTCCAGCAAGAGCATCGCCGCCCTGGTGAAGGACGTTGCCGGCAAGACCGGCTGCGGCATTACCATTAAGCGCTTCGCCCGGTATGAGAAGGGCGAAGGGCTTGAGAAGCGGTCCGATGACTTCGCCGCCGAGGTAGCCAAGGCCGCCGGCCTCAATAAGTAAGCTAGTACGCAAAGGAGGGGCGGGAGGTAGTAACCTCCCGCCCTATTGTCCGCATACCTCATTCTAACGTGAATTGCCTCTGCCTCTAGAGGAAACTCTTAGGAATACGTAGAAAGCCTCATAGGCTAGCGGGGAGGTTTTGGCATGCAAAGGCCCAGATTCAAACGCATCGTGCTCAAGCTAAGCGGAGAGGCGCTCGCAGGCCAGAAGGGCTTTGGACTGGACCCCCAGGTATTGGACTATATTGCCGGCCAGATCAAGTCGGTCAAGGAACTGGGCGTTGAGGTGGCCGTGGTCGTCGGAGCAGGAAACTTTTGGCGGGGCAAACTGGGTGCGGAAATGGGTATGGACCGGGCCTCGGCCGATTACATGGGAATGTTGGCGACTGTCATGAACTCGCTGGCGCTCCAGGACGCCATTGAGAAGTACGGCGTGGACACCCGTGTGCTGTCTGCCGTGGAAATGCGGCAGGTGGCCGAGCCGTTCATCCGGCGCCGGGCCATTCGGCACCTGGAAAAGGGCCGCGTGGTCATCTTCGCCGCCGGTACGGGCAACCCTTACTTCACCACAGACACTACGGCAGCCTTGCGCGCCGCCGAGATAGAGGCGGAAGCGATCCTCATGGGCAAGCAGGGCGTTCAGGGCGTGTACGACTCTGACCCGCGGAAGAATAAGGATGCCATCAAGTATGCGGAGGTATCCTATCATGAAGTGCTCACCAAGGGCCTGCAGGTGATGGACTCCACCGCCACGGCCCTCTGCATGGATAACCACATCCCCATCATCGTCTTCGACATGATGGGACAGGACTACGTGCAGAAGGTGGTTCTTGGCGAGGATGTTGGCCAGACGTATATCAGGGGGGATAAGTAGTGACGAAGCAGATACTTAAGGACGCCGAGGAGAAGATGAAGAAGTCGCTGGAGGTGTTCCGCCACGAACTGGCCGGCATGAAGGCTGGTCGTGCCACCCCAGCCATTCTCGACAAGCTTCGTGTCGACTATTATGGAACACCTTCTCCCGTTAACCAGGTAGCCAATATCGAGATTCCGGACCCCCGGACCATCGTGATCAAGCCCTGGGACCGTGCCATGCTCAAGGCGATTGAGAAGGCTATCCTTACGTCGGACCTGGCCCTGAACCCCAACAACGACGGCGTTGTTATTCGCCTGAATATTCCGCCCATGACCGAAGAGCGCCGCAAGGATCTGGTCAAGGTGGTGCACAAGCGGACGGAAGAGGAGCGGGTGGCCATCCGCAACATCCGCCGCGATGCCAA
>Ga0196971_1000941_pt1 | contig 15574 bp, 13 predicted proteins | sample S1v_1013CmetaG_FD_148660 | JGI IMG/M metagenome (GOLD analysis project Ga0196971, IMG submission 148660) | Soil microbial communities from Anza Borrego desert, Southern California, United States - S1+v_10-13C | ecosystem: Environmental > Terrestrial > Soil > Desert | place: USA: California... | reverse complement strand
AGACGACCCGTCTTTGTGCCGTGTCCCCGGTCTCCCGAAAACACCCCACTCAGCGCCGGCCGCCTGCGCATCCCTTCTCGAAACGATATTCGGTTATCCAAGATCCACGCACCCCCGGAGGAGCGCACCCGGCGGACACCACCCCTGGCGGAGCGGACCGGCCTGCCGGACATTCGGTTTTGCAGGGCGCCGACGCCGACCGGCCCGCATCGGCGAGCCGTGGTTCGTCACCCCTTTTTAGGAGGGTCGGTGGTGAGCGTTGCGCCCGCCGTCCGATGACCCTTATCTAACTCGCCGCCGCCGCCGGATCAAGAAGAAAATTCATCGAGGCGACTTTTTTTCGTTTCCCTGCCGAACCGCTGAGAAATCAAGAACAAACCGGCAGATACAGGAGCGGGATCCTTGCAGAAGGGCCCGAATGCCTGTTTCGCCTACTCCTTGATTTCATCGATCCGTCACAACCATTACTATGACATTAACAATATGGACAGCGCGTTAACATCGCGCATCCGCATCGCTCATGCCACCGTTCCGGCTGGGGAGGCGGCTTATATGGGATCGCCTGCCCGCCTGTCCAGAGGTTTTCGATGGGCTTCATTGGCTGGGCTTCTTGACGACCTTGATGGGATGGATGCCCCCTGCCTCGGAGTGACACCACCTGAAGGGGATCGGCCCTCTGGAAACCGAGATCCTTCCCATGCAGCCTACGATCATCGGCCTCGATTTGGCCAAGTCAGTGTTTCGGATCCATGATGTCGACGAGCACGGCAAAGTCGCGCTGACCAAGCGGCTGCGCTGCGATGGCGTACTGCGTTTCTTCGCCAACCTGCCGGCCTGTGTGGTCGGCATGGAGGCGTGCGCCAGCGCACCTTTCTGGGATCACTCCACCATCGCGCGCCGCGCCCGGACGGTGACGCTGCCGCCAGTGCCGCGCTCGAGCAGTGGGCCATCCACCTGCTGGTGGACAGCACGGGGCTCAAGCTGTGCGGGCCGGGCGAATGGCTGATCGAGAAGCACGGCACCATGCGGCGGCGCTCTTGGCACGCTCTGCACATTGGGATGGACGCCGACACGGGCCGGATGGTCGCGGCCACGCTGACCGAGCGCGGCGTCTACACAGCCGTGCATGAGCGCCATCCCGAGGCCGCGGTGATGGCGCCGCCGCGCGTGGATGCCGTGCTCAGTGACACCGCCAAGACCGCGCCTCCGCAACGGGATCGCCACATCCAGATGATCGCCGAAAAGGGCCGGATGGCCTGGCAGCGGATCAGCGAATACAGCACGCGCGCTGGCGTGGAGAGCCAAATGGCGCGCTGGAAGGCTGGGGCGATCTCTTGCCCCGCTCGCCTCGCTGCAACACGCCGTCGTGGGCTGCATGGGAAGGATCTCGGTTTCCCGAGGGCCGATCCCCTTCAGGTGGTGTCACTCACCAGATGCGGGGGGCGTCCATCCCATCTGCCCGTCTCACCCCCCATCCATGCAGCACGGTGGCACCCGCTGCAAACAACCCATATTATTGTCACGTCAGGTGATCAGATGAAGTTCAAATCGGCATGGCTCTCGAACGTGGTCCCTCACTCCCCGATAAGGTCGCCATGGCGCTGCGCAGTGACATTGCGGTCGGCCGCTTTGCACCCGGCGAGCAATTGCCGGTTGAGCAACGCCTGGTCGAGCGTTTCGGCGTGAGCCGATCAGTGGTGCGTGAGGCGATCGCACGCCTGAAGCATGACGGCTTGGTCGAAACCTTCCAGGGACGTGGCGTCTTCGTCTCGGCACTCGGGCGCAGCAATTCCTTTCGGATCGACCCCGGCGTGGCTACCGAGCGCCAGGACCTGAAGCAGATCTTTGAACTGCGCATGATGATCGAGGCCGGCGCTGCCGGGTACGCCGCCTTGCGGCGCAACGAGGAGCAACTGGCGGCGATGCGCCGGGCGGTCGAGGATATCAAGGCGGCCGGCCATTCGGGAGGAGACTTGGTCGAGCCGGACGTGCGCTTCCATGAGTTGGTCGCCGAGGCAGCCGGGAACCGCTACGTCAAGGATTTCGCCGTTTTCGTGGACACACAGCTGCGCGCCAGCGTCCGTGCCAGCATTGCCAACGGGGACACCCTTGGCCGGGCGGAGGCGGTGCACCGCGAGCATCTGGCGATCTACCGCGCTATCGAGAACGGCGACCCCGACGCGGCGCGCCATGCGACCTTGGATCACCTGACCGACGCCGCGCGCGCGCTTTCCTTGGACGTCCTCGTCCCGGGGCGGGAGTACGAGCAGATGGCGAAACCGGGCCGTCAGCGCACCCAATCCGGCGGCCAGGCACGCTGACGGCGCCGGGTCAGCGTCGGATGCCGATGCGGGCGCCCAGTTCGGGTGGGGCGGGAAGCCGCCGGTGGGACGCCATCACCTCCTCCACCCGATAGAGCGCGACATCGGGCAGCGGGGCACTGCGTCGGGCGTTCAGGTCCACATGAATGGAAATCTGTTCCAGTGTCGCCGCCACATAGCCTTCGCGCTCATGGATCATGCGGTGGAAATAATGGATCCGCTTGGCGTCGTAATCGATCAACTGTGTCTCCACCAGCGCCGTATCGCCGAGGCGCAGCTCCTGTCGGTACGACACCAATGCCTGCAATGCAAAGGTGCTGCACCCGGTGTCGCGGGCGTAGGCCTCGCCAAGGCCCATCAAGTCGAGCAGCACGTCGGTGGCGTGGTCGAACACAAGCACGTAGTAGGCGACGTTCATGTGGCCGTTGTAGTCGATCCAGTCCGGGCGAATCATCTCGCGATGCCGCCGAATCGGTGCATCAATCATGCCGTCCTCCCTTCTGAACGGGAACCAGCCCGCCTGGCAGTAGGCCGCTCAAGAGCACGTCGACCCGCCTGGGCGCGCGGCCCTCGTCCTCGGCACGCTCCTTGCGGGCGAGTGCACCGCGCAGGATGCGGGCGCCCATATGCCGGAACGGCTCCGGCGGAAAGCGCCCGGCCTCGGCATTGACCAGCGGCATGCGACTCCATTGGTCGTCGCGCTCCAGCGCGAGCGAGGCGAGGACACGGCCGCCCACATAGCTGGGGCCGACACCGTTGCCCGAGTAGCCGAAACCGTACAGCACGTCCGGGCAGCGCCTCAGGCGGCCGAACAGCGGCAGCCCGGACATGGTCCGGTCGATGGGCCCCGACCACGTCACCGGCTTGGCGATCGGCGCGAACTCCGGGTAGAACCACTCAAGAGCCCGTTCCAGCGTCGGCCGGAAGCGCGACTCTCCCTCATAGAGGCCATCGAGCCGGGAGCCCAGTGCGAAGGTGCCGCCGCCCTTGCCGAAGATCATCCGCCCATCCGGCGTCGTGCGGTAATAATGGGTGAACAGGCGCGAGTCCGAGATGGCGAGGCCGCAATCAAGGTCCAGGCGCCGCAGCAGGTCAGGCGCAGGCTCGGTCGCGACGATGTCGCTGCCGACGACGACCGCCAGCCGAGCGAGTTCCGGCACCACGCCGCTCCAAGCGTTCAGCGCCAGCACCACCCGTTCCGCCGTCACCATGCCGGCCGGCGTCTCCACCCGCGGTGGGCGCCCGCAGCGCAGGTGCACCATGGGCGAGCGTTCATGGATCCGCACGCCCTGTTCCAGCGCCACGCGGCGCAGCCCGCGCACCAGCAGCGCCGGCTGCACGGTGGCGTTGTTGGGGGCGAACACGCCGCCGAGGTGGCGGACGGAACCGCTCAACCGTCGCACCTCATTGCGGTCCACTTCGCGAAAGAGGGCCAGCCCGTGCCGTTCCAGCGCTGTGGTGGTGCTCCGCCAAGCGTCCAACTGGGCGGCGTTGCTGGCGGTCCACAGCCAGCCGTCGCGGCGGAACTGCGCGTCGATGCCGTGGCGGCGGCAGAAGGCGTCGATCGCCTCCACCGCGTCCTCCGAGGCGGCGACCACGGCAAGCGCGTCAGCGATGCCGAACAGTGCCTCCAGGGTCAGGAACTTCGCCGCCCAGGTCAGCAGGAAGCCGCCGTTGCGTCCGCTGGCGCCGCCGCCGCAGATGTCGGCTTCGATGAGCACCACGTCGCAGGTCGGGTCGTGCTCCTTGACGGCGAGCGCCGTCCACAGCCCGGTGAAGCCGCCGCCGACGATGCAGACGTCGGCGCGGCAATCGCCGGCGAGGGGCAGGGCATCCGCCTCCCCCTCGCCGGACAGTGCCTGTTCCAGCCAGAGGCTGCGCATGACACTTCACGCGGCCGGAAGGCCGGCGAGACCTCCCGGAATCGGCGGCGTCGTCAGTACTCGCAGTTCCACGGTGTCGCCGGCCTCGACGCCCAGCACCCGCCGGCCGAAGTTGTCGAGCCGCGCCGTCGAGGTCGTATCTGTGCCTTCCACGATACGGATCCAGGCCCGCAGTGGCGCCGGGTTCCGCCCGCGCAACTCGATCAGGCTACCGTTCTCGACGCCCAGCCGTGCCGCCTGCGGCGCAGTCAGGCGCAACACGCGGTGACGTCCGCGCCGGCCTTCGTAAGGGGGGGTCTCGTCCGCCATCACCGGGAGTCGGCAGCGGCTCTCCATGATGGCACGGCGCTGCCGCTCGGTAGCGCCGGAATCGACGGCGCCGGCCCTGTCGAAGACGACGCCATAGCGCTCCCGTGCCCGTTCGGGCGACACGTAGCCGGCGATCACGTCGTTCAGCACCTTCTCGGGGTCTCGGGTGATGGGGTCACCATAGCCCCCGCCGCCAGCCGACTGCATCACCACCACGTCGCCCCGGCGTAGCCGGAAGCCGGTGACCTTGCCAGGAGTGGCGAAATCCAGCTCGCTACCGTTGCGGATGAGCGACGCCTTCACCTGCGCCGAGGCATGCCCGCCGGCGATGCCGTAGGGCGGGATGACGGCACGATCGCTCAGCACGGAATATTGCGCCTCCTCGTCGAGCAGGCGCATCTCGCGCCGCATGCCGAGACCGCCCCGGCTCGCCCCCTCACCGCCGGAATCGGTGCGCAGCTCGCACCGCTGAACCAGGAAGGGGATGGTCAGTTCCAGATTCTCGGCCGTTTCAATGGAGCGCACGTTGCCGTGGTCCACGTTGACGAAGGCGCTGGAGCCGTCGTGTTCGAGGAAGCCGCCGTTCCCGCCGGCCGGCACCTCGATGTAGACGTAGTCGCGCCGATGCTCGCTGTGGAAGCCGCCCATGTTGTTGGGGAAGGAGGTGCCGCACAAGTCGCCCGACACCTTGTCGAGCGCGATTTGCGACAAGGCCCCCAGCATCACCGAAAGCGAGCGCTTGCGCACCTCGGCATGGGCGCCGGCCGGCGCATCCGGGCGGACATCGACAATGGACGCCTCCGGCGCCTTGAAGCGGATCGGCCGGAAGGCGCCGCCGTTGACGGCGCCGCCTGGATCGAGCGTGGACTTGATCGCCACGAACACTCCCGCCCCGGCGACGGCAAGCGAGGAGTTCACCGGCCCCGGCACCTGCGGGTTGGAGCCGGCAAAGTCCGCCTCGACTTCGTCGCCCTCGACGGTCAGCTTGAGGCGCATCAGCACCGGATCGAACACGCCGTCGTCGTAATACTCCAGGTAGTCCTCGTAGACGTACTCGCCGTCCGGCAGTTCGGCGATGCGCTCGCGCATGCGCCGTTCCGCACGGTCGAGGTTGAGGCGGATGCACTCCCGCACCGTTTCCTTGCCGTACTTGGCAATCATCTTCTCGATGCGGTTCTGCGCGATGCGGCAGGCGCCAATAGCGGAGTTCAGGTCGCCCAGCCGCTCCTGAGGGATGCGCATGTTGCACAGGATCAGGTCGAGCGCTGCGCGGTTTGGGACGCCACGCTCGTACAGCCGGATCGGCGGAATGCGCACACCTTCCTGGAAAATGCTGGTAGATTGGCCGGAATAGCTGCCGGGTACCATGCCGCCGACATCGGCCCAATGGGTGCGCACGCCGGGGAACAGGAACAGCTCGCCGTCCACGAACATCGGGCACATCACCGTAACGTCGTTCAGGTGCGTGCCGCCACGGTAGGAATCGTTGAACAGGATGACGTCTCCGGATGCCAGGTCGGCGCCCATGTCCTCCATGACGCAGCGCACGCCCCACGGCATTGGGATAATGTGACTGGGCAGGTCGTTGTACTGCGCCACGAGTTCCGCATCCGCGTTGAACAGCGCGCAGGAGAAGTCGTCGAGTTCGTAGACGGCCGCCGAGTAGGAGGTGCGCACTACGTTCGCACGCATTTCCCGCACGATGGCGATCAGCCCCTCGGTGACGACCTCGAGGGTGATTTGGTCGACCGCGGTCATGGCTTCAGCCCTTCTTTTCCAGAATCATCACGCCGTGCTGGACCACACGGCAATGCCAGCCCGGCGGCAGCAGGGTCATGGACCCCGCCTCCTCGATCACTGCCGGACCGTCGAAGGCGGCGTCGAGCGCCAGACGGTCGCGGTCGTAGACGGGCACCTCCTGCCAGTTGCCGCCCAGATAGATCGCGCGGCGTTCGCGCATTGCCTGCTCCAGCGGCGTGGACACCGACCAGGGCGGCAGCGCCGGCTTCGACATGTCGCCGATCACCGCCAGCCGGAAGTTGACGATCTCCACCGGGTCCGTGGACGCGTGGCCGTAGCGGTGCTCATGCGCACGGTGGAACGCGGCGGCGATATCGGCGGCGGTGCACGCACCCTCCGGCAGTTCGACGATCAACTCCCAGGACTGACCAGCGTACCGCATGCCGCAGGCGCGGCGCATCAGCACCTGCCGGGGCTCGACGCCCTCGTCGCGCAGCACGGCACGGCCGTGCTCCTCCAGTTCGGCGAAGGTGCGCTCCAGCGTATCCATGATGCCCTCGATCAGCGGCAGGCGCAGAGTGCGGACATGATCGTGGCGCACGTCGGACAGGATGGCACCGTAAGCCGAGAAGTTGCCGGGGTTGGGCGGCACGATCACCGCCGGGATCTCCAGCTCCTCGGCGATAAGGGCCGCGTGCATGGGGCCGGCGCCGCCGTAGGCCAGCAATGCGAAATCGCGCGGGTCGTAGCCGTTACCGATGGAGATTTCCTTGATGGCACTGACCATGCGGGCGACGGCGATGCGAATGATTCCTTCGGCCAAGTCGAGCGGTGCCACCGTGCCGAGTGCCGCCGCCAGGCGCTCGACCGCGTCGCGGGCGAGGTCCTCGCGCAACGTCACACTGCCGCCCAGCGTATTGCCCGGCTTCAGGCGGTGCAGCAGCAGGTTGGCATCGGTCACCGTCGGCTCGGTGCCACCGCGGCCGTAGCAGGCCGGGCCAGGGGCAGCGCCGGCGCTCTGCGGCCCGACCTTCAGGATCGGCCCGGAGTCGAGCCAGGCAATGCTGCCGCCGCCGGCCCCGACGCTGCTGATCTCGATCTGCGGGGTGCGGTTCGGATAGTCCGCGATGTACTGCTCGTTGGTCACCGGCACCACGAGGTCCTCCAGCAGGCAGACGTCGGTGCTGGTGCCGCCCATGTCGTAGGTGATCAGGTTGCGCTGCCCGATCAGTGTGCCCAACGCCACCGCGGCGGCCACGCCGCCGGCCGGACCGGACAGGATGGTGTTGACCGGGAACCGCGACGCGCGGTCGGCGGTGAAGACCCCGCCGTTCGAGGTCATGATGAAGACGTGCCGGCCGTAGCCGCGTTCCGCCACCGCGGAGTCGAGGGAGCCCAGATAGCGGCTGACCCGCGGTCCGGTGTAGGCGTTGAGCACCGCTGTCGAGAAGCGCTCGTATTCGCGGAACTCAGGCAGCACTTCGGCCGAGGTGGTGACGAAGCAGTCCGGCAGGGCGCGCTGGATGTAGTCGGCCACGCGGCGCTCGCTGTCGGGATTGGCATAGCTGTGCAGCAGGCACACTGCCACCGCCTGGGCATGGGCGGCGCGAAGCTGCTCGACGACCTCGGCCAGTTCGCCCTCGTTCACCGGGTGCAGGAGGGTGCCGTCCTTCAGCGTCCGCTCGCCGATCTCCAGGATGCGAGTGCGGGGCACCAGAGGCGCGGCCTTCAGGGTCTTGATGTTGAACAGCACCGGCCGGTTGGTGCGGGCGATCTCCAGCGTGTCGCGGAAACCTTGATTGGTGATCACCCACACCTCGGCGCCCTTGCGCTCCAGCACCGTGTTGGTGGCCAGCGTCAGGCCGTGGATCAGCCGCTCGGTGTCTTCCAGGCGCACGCCCAGACGGGCCAGCGCGTCGAGCACCCCCCGCTGCGGCGCTTCCGGCGTGGTCGGGGCCTTGGCCGTCCGCAGCTCGCGGGTGCTCTGGTCGTAGGCGACGGCGTCGGTGAAGGTGCCGCCGACATCGATCCCGATCCAACTCATCTCTCCTCCCTTTCCCGCCCGTCCGCGATGCGCGGCGGACGTTGTCGATCAGTGTTCCAGCAAGAGGCGGGTGCCCTCGAAGACCCGGCGGCCGTCAAGCTCCAGCACCGCGTCCACGACGATGGTGTCGTAGTGGGCGGCCGCCTTGCAGGTACCGCCGATGTAGGCGCTGGTCCCCAGCGCCAGCTGGAATCCGCCGTAGACGCTCTCGTCGCTGAGCATGGTGCCGTCGAGCGCGCACATCGGGTTCATGCCGACGCCCAGCTCGCCGAGGTTGTAGACATTCGGATCGTTGAAGCCGGCAAGCAGGTCGCGGAAGCGGCTCCCTACTTGTCCCCCCTCGACGCTGACCGCCAAGCCGCGCTCGAAGCGGATCTCCACCGGCGTGTCGCCGACCAGCCCGACGCCGGGAATGCTGCCGTTGACGACAATGCGCCCTTCGGCGGTCCCCTCCACCGGTGCGATGCTCGCCTCCAGGCAGTAGCCGGCGGAGATGTCTTCGGTGTTGACAAAGCCATTGAGGGAGCGGCCCCGGCGCCCCTCCAGGCTCATGGTGATGTCGGTGCCGGCGGTCGACCAGACGCGCGCCGTGCGCGCCCGGGTGAAGGCGTCGGCCAGCGCGTCGATCTGCGGCCGAAGGGCCGTGAAATCGGCTGACCAGCCGGCCGCCAGGAAGAAGTCATCGCTGTCCGACTCCGGCAGCACCATGACCTTGACGCCAGCCTGCTGGGCCTCGCGGCGGGCCTGGGTGTGGGCGACGTTCTGGCGGCAGGGCGCGATCACCAGCTCCGCCGCCTTCATCGCCGCGGCCACCACCGGCGGCAGCTGGCTGCCGTGATGGCCGCCCGGCATCATCTGCATGGTGGTGACGCGCGCACCGACCTCCGCCGCGGCGATGGCCAACGGCTCGACGTTGGCGGCGGTGAAGGGGTCGTGCAGGATGAGCAGCTCGGTCCCCGTGGTGGTCCCGCCCAGCAACTTCACCGCCGTGCGCGCGGCCGGCATCTTCAGGATGGTCGGGATCATCGCCCGTCCTCCGCGGCGACCACCGCCCCGTCGGCGGCCAGGGCGTCGATCTCAGCCGGCGCATAGCCGATCTCCCGCAGCACTTCGCGTGTGTGCTGACCATAGACCGGTGCGGCGCGGGTGATCGCCGCGGGTGTCTCGGAGAAGCGCACTGGGAAGCCGATGGTCTTCACCGTGCCCAGGCGCGGATGCTCGCCGGTGGTCACCATCCCGCGCGCCTCGGCTTGCGGGTCGGCCAGCATCTGCGGCACCGTCAGCACCGGGCCGGCCGGCACTCCGGCCTCGTCCAGGACGGCCAGCCACTCCGCGGTCGTCCGGCCGCGGAACCGCTCCTCCAGCAATACGTCCAGCGCCGCCTTGTTGCGCATGCGGGCGTTGTTGTCGGCAAAGCGCGGGTCGGACTTCGCCTCGGGAAGGTCTAGCAGATCCAGCAGCCGCAGCCAGTTCGACTGATTGGCGCCGCCGACGTTGAGCCAGCCGTCGGCGGTCCGGTAGGCCTGATAGGGCGCGTTCAGCGGGTGCGCGGAGCCGAGCGGGCCGGGGCAGTCACCCGTGGCGAAGGCGATGGCGGAGTGCCAGTAGGTGAAGGTGATGCCCGCCTCGAACAGGGAAGTGTCGACCATCTGCCCCTGCCCGGTGCGTTCCCGGGCGTAGAGGGCGGAGACCACGCCCATGGCGGCGAGGACGCCGGCGGTGATGTCGGTGACCGGCGCACCCACCTTGACCGGTGGCCGTCCCGGCCCCTCGCCGGTGATGCTCATCAGCCCGCTCATGCCTTGGGCGATCAGGTCGAAGCCGCCGCGCCCCGCGTAAGGGCCGGTGCGCCCGAAGCCCGACACGGCACAGTAGACCAGGCGCGGGAAGCGCCGGTGCAGCGCCTCGTAGCCGAAGCCCAGCTTGTCCATGGTGTCGTGGCGGTAGTTCTCGATCAGCACGTCGGCGCCGGCCAGCAGGCGCTCCAGCACCTGCTGGCCGCCGGCGCTCTTGAGATCCAGCGCGATGCCGCGCTTGTTGCGATTCATCATGATGAAGGCGTGGGAGTCGCCGTCAGACCCGGCGTCCGCCGAGATGGTATCGCGGCGGGAGTCGTCGCCGCCGGGCACCCGCTCCACCTTGACGACGTCGGCCCCCATGTCGGCCAGCATGCGCCCGCAGGTCGGGCCGGCCATCACGTGGGCCAGCTCGATCACCCGCACGCCCGTCAGCGCTCCGTTCATGTCGTTCTCCCTCAGCGCCCCTCGAACACCGGCCTGCGCTTGTCGCGGAAGGCGGCGGTTCCGGCGCGGTAGTCTTCGGTGTCGTAGCAGCGGTAGGGCTCGTCCCGTTCCGCGTCGGTCAGCGGTCGTGCATCGGCGAGGCGGCGGACGAATGCCTTGTGCCAGCGGTTCACCATTGGTGCGGCGTTGGCGATGCGCTCGGCAGTCGCCTGCACCTCGGCGTCCAGCTCCTCCGGCGCCACTACCCGGCTGACCAGATTGCGGCGCAACGCCTCCTCGGCGCCGAAGACACGGCCTTCCAGCAGGATCTCCAGCGCGCCGCGCCGGCCTGCCAACTCGGCCAGCAGCTCCAGTTCGTAGTAGTCCACGGTCAATCCCAGCCGGTTCACCGGAATGCCGAAGCGGCTGTCGGACGAGGAGATCCGTATGTCGCACAGGCTGGCGATCTCCAGCCCGCCGCCCACGCAGGCGCCGCTGATGCGGGCGACGGTGGGATGCCGGCAGAAGCGCAGCCGGTCGGTCATGGGGTTGACGAAGTCCGCGTACGCTCTGGCTTGCTCGCGGCCGCTGCGGCTGTCGTCGAATTCGCCGATGTCGCTGCCGGCGCAGAACGCCCGGTCGCCAGCGCCGGTGACAATGATGCAGCGGACCGCATCATCGACGGACAGCACTTCGAATGCCTCGCCGAACCGCCGGTACATGTCCAGCGTGAAGGCGTTCATGCGCTCCGGACGGTCGATGATGACGGTGGCGATGGCCCCGTTCCGCTCGACGCGAATGCCTCCAGTCATGACACGCCTCCTTCCTCTTGCGTCATGGTCAGGCGAAGCGCCAGCCGCTGCGCGGCGTTGAGCAGATGCTCCCGCATGGCTTCGCGCGCGGCGTCGGCATCGCGGGTTGCAATGTCGCGGTACACGCGCGTGTGCTCCTCTTGGACCTTGTGTTCCCAGCCCTCGTGCCGGGCGGAGTTGCGGCGTGCCGCGGCGATGGACGAGCGGACGCGCGCCTCCAGAAAGCCCATGAAGTCGGAAAAGTAATGGTTGCCGGATGCCTCGGCGACGGCGCGGTGGAAGGCGGCGTCAGCGTCGGACCCGTCCTCACCTCGGTCAATGGCGCGATTCAAGCGGGTGAGCGCCTGATACAGCGCGGCGATCTGATCGCGGGTTCCCCGTTGCGCCGCCAGCCCAGCTGCCTCCACCTCCACCGTCGTGCGCAACTCGAAGATCAAGGCAAGCTCCACGCTATCCAGTTCGGGCTCGATGCGGAACGAAGCAGCCCCGCCCAAGCGGCTGACGAAGGCGCCCAGACCCTGCCGGCTTTCGACCAGCCCATCGGACTTCAAGCGTGCGATCGCCTCGCGGACCACCGGGCGGCTGACGCCGTAGGTGCGGGCCATCTGCTGCTCGGTCGGCAGGCGCTCGCCCGGCCGCAACGCGCCCGAGAGAATGCTGGCGCGCAAGATGCGGGCGAGAATGTCGGAGAGGTCGGCGCGACTGCTCAGCGGTTCGGGGTACGTCGTCACGGCGGCATGTCCTCTGCTTACGCACGGATATCCGTCCGAGGCGGGCTGCGGCGACCGGAGCCGCAGCCGCCCCCGGACGGTCAGCGCACCCCATAGGTGGCGGGGTCGATCCGGCCGTAGATCTCTCCCGAGAGCAGGGCGACGAGGGCCTTCTCGTCACGACGGTCCACCGCCGTCAGGCGCTCATCCCATTTGGCCACCAGACGCAGGTACTCGTTCACCAGGGATTCGGCATTGCGCAGCCCTTCCTGCTCGGCGCGGGTGACCAGGTCTTTACGCTCCTGCTCGACGAACTCGGCCGTCTTGCGCTTCATGTCCTCCGCCGGCTCGATGACCTTGACCCCGTTCTGCTTGGCCCATTCGAGGATCTCATTGTGCATGACCTCATAGCCGACGGTAGTGCGCACCATGTGGATCGCCATTGTGTCGAACAGCGTCTTGCGCTGCTCCGGCGTCAACTTCGCCCAGAAGGTCGGGTTGTAGGCATACATCGCGCCGGAATAGTAGACGCCGGCCTCGGACAGCGTGGTGAACTTGGCGACCTCCCATAGGCTATGGGACTTCAGCGCGTCGTTGGCGTTGGCCGCGCAGTCGAGGGCGCCCTTCTCGAGGCCCGTGTACATCTCGTTCGAGCTGACGTTCACCGACACCGCGCCGAGGTGGCGGGCCCAGCGCTCGTAGACGCCGCCGGGCATCCGCAGCTTCTTGCCGCGCATATCGTCGAGCGTGCGGATCTCACTGGTGCAGAAGAGGTTGTAGGGCGGGGTCGCGTAGCCGCCGCCGAAGACAACGCGGTTCCTCTGCCATTCTTCAAGCTGTGCCGGGTTGGTGAGCGAGAACTCGGTGACGGCGAACAGCTGGACCAGCGGATCGGTGTTCTCGAAGGCCAGCGCGCCGACAAGATTGGCGATGGGCAGTTCCTTCGGCGTATAGGTGCCGGCGAAGAACCCGATCTGTGCGATGTTGTCGCCAATGGCCGAGAGCGATGCCCGCGGTGGCACCAGGACGCCGCCGGCGAACACCTTGAAGTCGACGGCGCCGTTGGTGCGCTCCCGCAGGTCCTTGGCGAAGTCGTGATAGCCGAGATTGCCTAGAGGATGGCTGTCCGGCATGTAGGTATTAGCGTTGAACTGCGCTGCGAACGATGATGCGGCGAAGGCAAGGACGCTGGCGGCGGTGATGGTGAGAGCAAGCTTGGAGCGCATGGTCGTTTCCTCCTCGTTTTATCGCATCGGTGATCCCAGCAGCTCCGGCAGGATCAGGGAGATCTGCGGGAAGCCGATGAGCAGGCCAAGCGTGATCAGGTCGGCGACAATGAACCACGAGATCCCGCGGAAGATCGTGTGCAGCGGGACCCGGTCACCCAGCGTGCCCTTGATGACGTAGGCGTTGAGCCCGACCGGCGGGGTCACGAGGCCGATCTCCAGCAGCTTGATGGTGACGATGCCGAACCAGACGAGGCTCAACTCGGCCTCGCGCAGGATGGGCAGCAGGATCGGCAGGGAGAGCAGCATCAGCCCGATGGGGTCGATGAAGCAGCCCAGGATGATGAACAGCACCGCCGCGCACAGCACGGTGAACAGCGGGCCCGACCCCAGCGACAGCAACTGCTCGGCCAGGAAGTCGGGTACGCCGCTCAGGGCCATCAGGCGGGTCAGCAGCACGGTGGCGATGATCAGAATGAAGATGGATGCCGTGCTCGACAGCGTCTGGAAGGTGGCGTGCTTCAGCGCCTCGACCGTTACCGACCGCCGAAGAAGCGCGATGACCAGCGTCAGGAAGGCGCCGATCGCCCCCGCCTCGGTGGGGGTGAACAGGCCGGCCATGATGCCGCCCAGCACGCCGAAGATGAGCACAGGCAGCGGCCAGATCTCGCGCAGGGCGTTCAAGCGGTCGGTGGTGGTGAAGTGCCGCTCGACCCGCGGCGCCAGTGACGGGCGCCAGACGGCGAGGCCGACGATCATCACCATGAACATAAGCGCCGACAGGAAACCGGGGATGAACGCAGCGATGAACAGCGTGCCGATGGAGACCTCGGCAAAGATGCCGTACAGCACGATCAGGATGCTCGGCGGGATCAGGCTTCCCAACGTCCCGGCCGAGGCGATGACGCCGGTCGCTAGGCCCGGGTCATACTTGGCGCGCAGCATCTCCGGCACGGCGATCCGGCACATGGCAGCGGCGGTGGCGACGCTCGATCCCGACACGGCGGAGAACAGGGCGCAGGCGCCGACACTGGCACAGGCGAGGCCCCCGGGCAGCCGCACCAGGAAGATCTGCATCGCCCGGAACAATCCCTTCGTCAGGCCCGTATTGGCGGCGATGTAGCCCATGAACAGGAACATCGGGACCGCCGTCAGATCCCAGCTGCCGGCCGAGTTGAAGGGGATCGCCTTGAGCATGCCCCAAGCAGCGCTTTCGCTGGCGATCAGCCAGATGCCGACGAACGAGACCGCGCCCAGGGCGACGCCGATGGGAAAGCCGCCCGCCATCAGCAGCATACCGACGCCGATGCAGCTCCAGCCGATGGCAAGGCTACTCATAGGCGTGCTCCTCGCGCGCGAAGGCGGGGCCATCGCCCTGCGGCTTGGCCCGGCGGAGGTGAAGCACGGCCCGGACGGCATGCAGCAGCAGCGCAGCGATCAGCAGGGTGAAGCTGAGAGGCAGGATGAAGCGGCTCGGCCAGATCTCCAGGCTTGATCCCATCGGCACTTCGCGGATGCGCATGTAGTCGAGGGCGTCGAGCCAAGTCTGGTACGTGAGGATGCCGAAGAAGGCGATTGCCGTCAGCCGCCCAAGAAGGTACAGGACGTTACGGATGGACACCGGCAGGTGCTGGACGAACAGCTCGACCTCGATGTGCTCGCTGCGCCGCTCGACATAGGCGAGCGGCAGGAACACGACGGCGATCATGTAGTAGTATGAGACCGTCTCGACGGTGTCGACCAAGGGGCGGTTGAACAGGTATCGCCACGTCACGTCAGCGACGATGTGGACCATCATCAGGGCCAGTCCGCAGCCGGCGATAATTATCGCAGCCAGGATAAGCCGATCCAGCCAACGCTCGATGCCTGCCATCGTCGCCAACCTCCATGAGGACGTTGGGTATCTTGCTTGGGCAGCAGGTCATCAGACAACCATATTTCCGTATTAATCCTCTATGGTTATCCGTCATCCCCGCGAAGGCGGGGATCCATGGCCGGCACAGCGTAAGTTGTTGGAACTTATGGATTCCCGCCTTCGCGGGAATGACGGCGGAGAAAACCGCTTGATGCCTCCGGACGCGACGCGATGGCAACGAGAAGCGTCTCTCGGCAAGGGGCGCATGAACTCACAAACCCTGAGGCGGGCGGGCGATGCGGCCGAAGCCTGCGGGCTTCGGCCGCATCGCCCGAGCCTTCAGCCGGCGGCCACCAGGATGTCGGCGGCCGACAGGCTGCGCACGTTCAGCTTGGCGATGTCGACCATCGCACCGGCGCCCGTGCCGTCGGCGTCGAACGACAGCGTCCGCG
>Ga0196971_1000940_pt1 | contig 15609 bp, 15 predicted proteins | sample S1v_1013CmetaG_FD_148660 | JGI IMG/M metagenome (GOLD analysis project Ga0196971, IMG submission 148660) | Soil microbial communities from Anza Borrego desert, Southern California, United States - S1+v_10-13C | ecosystem: Environmental > Terrestrial > Soil > Desert | place: USA: California... | reverse complement strand
GAAACGCCGTCCTTGGTGACGGTCGGGGCGCCGAAGGAGCGCTCCAGCACAACATTGCGGCCTTTCGGGCCCAGGGTGACCTTGACGGCGTTGGCGAGGATGTTGACGCCTTCAACCATCTTGGCACGGGCGGCATCGCCGAAAACTACGTCTTTAGCTGCCATATTCGTTACTCCTTAATTATCGGGTAGGTATTTGTATCTCTAGCGCCGCTGGGCCCCGGCCTTGGCCGGGAGGGCGCGATTTCCAGACGTTGCGCGTCCGGACGTGGTCATCACTTCTGGACGATTGCCATGATGTCTTCTTCGCGCATGACCAGCACTTCCTCGCCTTCGACCTTGACGGTCTGGCCGGAATACTTGCCGAACAGCACGAGGTCGCCGACTTTAACGTCCAGCGCGCGGACTTTGCCATCTTCCAGGATCTTGCCGTTACCGACGGCGAGGACCTTGCCCTGGTCCGGCTTTTCCGCAGCCGCATCCGGGAGAACGATGCCGGACGCAGTCTTGGTTTCCTGGTCGAGGCGCTTGACGATGACGCGATCGTGCAGAGGACGAAGGTTCATACAAACTCCTTAATAATCAATAAGTTATAGTTGTTTGCGGCAGGGCCGCAAGGAAAAAACGGAAAGCCAGGAGGAAGGTTGTTAGCACTCTCCCCTAACGAGTGCTAAGTATATGGGCGGGTATTTTTTTTTTCAAGGCAGCTTCTTGAATGACATGCTTGTTTTTCAATTGTCAAAAGCTGCTCATCTGGAAACTTTTTTCATTAATCTTTGAGCTACGGAAGGCGTTGCCATCCTTTAAGGGAAGGTTATTTCTCCGCGAATCAACGGGATCGACCCGAAGTCGCCGTAGGCAAGGTGGGCATGCCGGGCAGGGCGATTCGTTACAGGAATGCGCGACGCAGCCAAGGTTCGCCAATATCAGGCAGCGAGAATGTTGAGAAGGAATTCCTAGCGGGAATCCGGGCGATTCCTGATCCGCGCGAGTTCGCGGTCGAGCGCATTGGCGAAGTTCTGGCGGTCGGCGTGGCTAAACGCGGCCGGGCCGCCAGTGTCGACGCCACTGCCGCGCAGCTCTTCCATGAAAGCCCGCATCGTCAGTTGCTGGGCGATGGTGTCCTTGGTGTACCACTCGCCGCGTGGATTGAGCGGCAACCCGCCCTTTTCCAGCACCAGGGAGGCCAAGGGAATGTCGCCGGTCACGACGATGTCGCCGGGGCTGACGCGCTCAACGATTTCGGCGTCGGCCGCATCTGCGCCAGGCGGGACCTGGAGCGCGCGGATGAAGCGCGAGCCCGGCACACGGATCAACCGGTTGGCAACCAGCGTGACGTTGAGCTGCAGGCGTTCGGCCACCCGGAACAGGATGTCTTTAATGACGGCGGGACAGGCGTCGGCGTCGACCCAGATGTGCATGACAAATTGGATGAGATCAGCAGGATGACGCATTGTAACTGCAGGCTGTCAATCGCCAAGAGGCTTTGAACTTGAACAGACGACCCTGAGCGACCGGTTACCTCGAAAGAGCCGAGCTTGCGCCGTTCAGTCAAAGCAGACGTTCGACGCTGCTCGATCCGCTCTGTTCTTTGGGGAGGCCCTTATCCAAGGAACGCTTCGGCGTCCGGCTGTTCAAAAGAAACTGTACGGTCACGCTTTCCGCCGAGGGCAGCTCGGTGCCCAACAACGCCGCCCGAGCGCTCCTTCCGCCGGGTGAACGTGCTGCCTATTGTAAAGTCGCAAGGAATGTTCCGTCCCCGCGTCCCCGCTGAGTCTTCCGTCCTTGAACGTGGCGTTGCCGGCCCGCGTTGGAGCGCGACCGTCGCAGAGCTTGCTGGTTGGTTGCCGCTCGCTGTTTTTCTTCTCGTCATTCTCGCCCTCTGGGCCGGCGGATCAACCACCGGTTACGAGTCGCCGCTTCTGACGCTGGCAGTCTACCTGATCTTTGCTGTGCCGGTCTCCGCGCTGGTCGCTGTGCTGCTCGCGCGCAACTTCCTCGCTCAGGGCGCCGCCAAACTGCTGCTCGTCGGGATGGGGGCGGTGTTCTGGGCGTGCGCCGGCGCGGCTGGATCAATGGCCGGCATCAGCAAGGGCCAAGCCGATTTTACCAACACCCTGCTGACCATCCACAACATCGGTATGTGGTTCTCGGCACTGTGCCATCTCACCGGCGCCACCCTTCCGGTGCGGCTGGATGCCCCCCTGCGCAAGCCGCCCGCCTGGCTCGCCGCCGGATACGGCCTCGCGCTGGCGACGATGGCCGCGCTTGTGCTCGCCACGCTCGCCGGGCTGCTGCCGTCCTTCTTCGTCCCCGGCATGGGGCCGACCCTCGTGCGCGAGCTGGTGCTCTTCTCGACGGCCGCCATGCTGGGGGTCACCGGCATCCTGTTTGCCGCCCAGCGGCCGAGCGATCCGCAAACCTTCACCTACTGGTACGGGCAGGCGCTGCTTCTTTTCGCCGCTGGCGTGCTCGCGCTCGTCCTGAGCGTGCCTGGGACCCTGCTCGGCTGGACCGGGCGCGTCACGCTCGCCGTCGGCAGCGTCTACATGCTGATCGCCGTCCTCCGGTCGATCCGGCAACGCGCCGCACAGGAATTGGTGCCGGAGGCCCGCATTTCCGAAGGGCGGCTCGGCTACGCCGTCGCCGTCGCGGTTGTGGTTGCCGCGGCAGCGGTGCGCATCGTGCTCCAGCCCAGTCTTGGTCAGGGTTACCCGTTCGGCACCTTCTATCCCGCCCTGGCGTTCGCAGCGCTTTACGGCGGCTTGCGAGCCGGGGTGCTGGCAACCGTGCTCGCGGCACTGATTGCTACCTATTTCTGGATCGAGCCCGCCGGACAGATATTGGTCGAGCGCCGTTCCGACTGGCTCGGCATTGCCGTATTTCTGATTTCCGGCGTGATGATCGCCTGGATGGCCGGCCGCATGCGCACCGCCGAGGCCGACGCGCAGCGGGCCAGGACGGCGGTTCTGGCGCAACGCGACCGCCTCGACGAGTTGGTGCGCGAACGCACTGCCGAGCTCGTCGAAGCGCAGCGCGTCGCGCGCCTTGGCCACTGGCACTGGAACCTTGCGACCGACGAGGTCAAGGTGTCCGAGGAAATCCTCAGCATTTTTGGCCGTAGCGGAATTCCTTGCGGCAGCGAACAGGCGGGGGTGCTCTATCCGCCCGAGTCCTGGAAGAAGCTCGAGTCCGCGCGGCAGGAAGCACAGCGCGGCGGCACGGCATTCGACCTCGAACTGCAGGCCTGGCGGGGCGACGGCGCAGACATATGGGTCGAGGTACGTGGCGAGGCGGTGCATGGATCGGAGGGAGAAGTCGTTACGCTCCGAGGTACCGTGCAGGACATCACCGAGCGCAAGCGCGCCGACCAGCTATTGCGTGAATCCGAGGAAAAGCTGCGCAACGCCGCGCTGCATGACGTTTTGACTGGATTGCCGAACCGGGCGCTTGTCATGGAGTTTTGCGAGCATCTGGTTGCGTCGGCAAAACGCGGACATGGCGGCGGAGCGCTGCTATTTATCGACCTCGACCGGTTCAAGCCAATCAATGACGTTTACGGACACGAGACCGGTGACCGGGTACTGCAGGAAGTCGCCAGACGGCTTGCGGCATGCACGCGGAAGGAAGACCTGGTCGGGCGGCTGGGCGGGGACGAGTTCGTTATTGTGCTGCCGCAAGCGGACCGCGCGCGCCATCGCGCTGCGGTGGTCGCACAGCATGTGGTCGCCAGCATCAACCTGCCTATCCACGTCGATACGCTCGAGCTGTCGGTGTCGCCTTCCATCGGCATCAGCTTTTTCCCGGAGCACGCTGCCAGTGTCAGCCAACTCATCCACACCGCTGATCTGGCCATGTACCAGGCGAAGCAATTGGGCCGGTCTAATTACCAGTTCTACACACCGGAACTCGAACGTCGATCCGAGCAGGCACTTTCGGTGGAGACAAGACTGAGAAATGCTCTGAGCAACGGTGGCCTGGCATTGCATTACCAGCCGGTCATCGATCTCATGACCGGCAAGCTGATCGGTGCGGAAGCGCTGGTACGCTTGATGGACGATGGTGAAACAATCGGTCCAGACGAGTTCATCCCGATTGCGGAATCAACGGGTCTGATCGGCACATTGGGCGAGTGGGTCGTGGCCGAGGCGTGCCGTCAGCACGGGGAATGGCTGCGCGAGGGACTGCAGCTCACGATTGCAATCAATGTTTCTCCGTTGCAGTTCAGGCAGCGGGCATTCGCCGAAAAGCTGAGCGGGATTATTGCGAACGCAGGAATGGATCCGAGCTGCCTCGAAATTGAAGTCACTGAAAGTGCCGTGATGGAGAACATTGATGAAGCGGTCGGGCTTCTGAACAGGATCAAGTCGCTTGGGGTGAAAGTGGCGCTGGACGATTTCGGAACCGGCTATTCGAGTCTGAGCAGCCTAACCAGTCTGCCGCTCGACAAGCTCAAGGTAGACCAATCGTTCATCAGGCGCATCGAACGCGATCCGGCGTGCCGTACAGTGACCGAAGCAATTATCGGCTTGGGCCGGAGCCTGCGACTGAGTGTTCATGGCGAAGGCATCGAATCAGAGGATGCGCTGCTGTATCTGGAGGAGCACGGTTGCAATCAAGCACAGGGCTATTGGTTCAGCAAACCGCTTCCGCCAGCAGAATTTGTACACTGGTCCCAACAACGATGGGACAAGACATCAAGTGCAGATGGATGGGAGCGCGTGCGGCGTATCAGGCCATCGAAGGATAGCGCGCCTGAGAGGCGGCCCAAGGAACGACAGCTCATGCGTCGGAGCCGGGGTTCTGGCGCACATACTTGAGCGGCACCTATTGGCCGGACTCCGCGGCCCGGCACTCCCGCGTTTTGCTACCGGAAGAGCGGCGCAATCGCGACCGGGCTGCCCTGCGTGACGACCTGGCCCTTTTGCGGCCAGTCGGAAAAGTGAAAGTCGACGATCCGGAACGTCGTACGGTCGTCCTGGAAGGCGCTGCCTGTCTCGGACGAAAGCGGTGCCGCGGCCTGTTCGGCGCTGCGGAACCTGACGACCGGATCGCCTGCGGCCGCCGGGAAGGAAAAACGCACCCCCGCGCAGCTCTTGTCCTGCATCCCCGGCTTGCCGATGTAGCGCAGGTAGTTCAGCGCTTGCTCGCACGCGGCGCGCAGATCGGCGCTGTCGTAACTGCCGTTGGCGCGCGGCGCGATCGACACGCGCGGCTGCATGAGGTAATGGTTTCCCCTGCGGTTGAGCATGAGGCGGGCGTTCTCGTCGTAGGCGGATTTCAACAACGGAAAGACTGCCCGGCCGGCGGCATCGAGCGGCAGATTGAGCTGCATCGACGACCCGGACAAGATCAGCCGCACCCCCTCCATCGGCGTGCCCTTTTCCGCAGGGGATACCTGGAAGTGATGCAGGAGCAGTTGCTTTGGCTTGCCGTACTTTTCGAAGCGGATCATCTGCATGTATGCATCGCGGTAGCCGATCCAGTCCCCGTCCTGGGTTGCCGCTTCGTCCGCCGTAAGCCCTTTCCGGGCGCTTTCCGCGCCGGGAGTCTGCGCCCCCGCGCCGCCCGACCAGAGGGAGAGCAGTACAGCGGCAAGCAGGAGCGGTCGGGCGGTCATGGACGTCATCTCAGAATCGGTAGGCGAGCCCGGTGCGCACGCTCACCTGGCTGCGGCGCTCGACCAGCGGGCTGGACGCGGCATCGCCCGTCAGGCGGTACACGGAGAACCGGGATGTCAGCAGCCACAGGTTGCTCAGTTCCCAGTTCCAGTGAAACGTCAGATGCAGGTCGCGCACGCCGGCGGAAGGCGCATACCCGGCAATGCTCTTGTCCTGGCCGCCGGCCACGCCGAAATACGCCTGGTGATAGCGGCGGTTGCCCCAGTTCGCGCCCAGCGTCACGGACAGCTTGTGATGCGGCGCGACTGCAACGCCCTTCTGCAGCCCGACGCCGGCCAGCAGGCCGTTGCGGTCCTGGCCCGAGCCGTAGAGCATGCTGCTCGTAACGCGCAGGCTCTCGTCGAGGTAGTAGTTGAAGAAGGCGCCGGCCACGGGACGCGAGGGCACTTCGGAAAACTGCAGCTGCCGGGCGGGCTCGGTCTCCACAGGGGCGGCGATGCTGGCGCCGCCGACGTCGCCGATTTCCGACAATTTGCCCTGTCCGGAGGTGCTGCGCCCCGGTTCGATCGCCAGGAGCGGGCCGAATTCCAGGTGCGGCTCGGCAGACAGGTGCATGCCGGCGCTCAGGCCGGAAAAGAAAAGGCCGCTGCTCCATTGCAGCTGGATGAGCGCCACCGGGTCGGTCTTGCGCGAAGCAGCTCCCTGGTAGCGCGGCGTGGAGGACACGCCGACGCCGAAGTAGAGATCGCGGCTCCCGTCCGGCATCATCCGCGCAGCGGGCGTCTGCGCGAGGCTGAGGCAGGGCAAGGCAAGCAAGGAAAGAAGCAGCAGGGTCTTGTGCGGCGATTGGCGGGGAGGGGCGGCGCGTGTCACGTTCAAACTCCAGGAGTTTCTGTGCGCCGGCTGGTTCGGCGCATTTCTTGTTCCCCGTATTGTATTGGCATTTCTCATGCGCGCGCCTGCCCGGTGTGACCTGTCAGCCCCGCACCCCGAGCGCGGGAGTCAGAACCAGCGGTTTGTGCTGCATACGCTCGCGCGCGCTGTGCCTCTCGTCCGCTGCGCCGCCATCGGCCGCCAGGGCCGCCAGGAGCAGGAAGCCCAGCGCCGCCACGTACATGCAGGCGGCCGGGCTCCGGCTCAGGCGACGGCACTGCCGCAGACCGCGGATCGCCCGGTCCGCCAGCCGCATTTACGGCAGCTTGACGAAGTTCACCGGCAGCGTCGACGCGGGAATCGTCACCAGCGCATACTGGTTGATGACGGCGGCGATGCACATCACGTCCGGGCCCGGGTCGACCACGCGGTAACCGACCTCGATCTGCTCCGGCTCGTTCGCCTTCCTGACCGTGTCGATGCTGAGGCCGCCGCAGGGAACGGACTCGCGGCCAAGGAACACGCCGACGACCATCTGCTGCGTGAAATCCACCGCCGGCAGCGGCGCGCGCCCGGCCGAATGCTCGTTCCACAGCGCGGCCCAGGCGGCCGCATCGCGGATCGCGACGAAACGCTTCTCGGCGATTTCCGAAGTAAACATCGCAGGCGCGATGCGCTCGAACGCGATGGTGGCGGGATTGCAGGGATCGGGCAGTCCGAGTGCCGCGGCAAGCCGGCCGCGGATCGCGCGTACCGTCGCCAGGAATCCCGGCGCCGCGTCGAGCTGCGCTTTGCAGCTGAACTCGACGCGCTTGGTGGTGGCGCCGCGGCTGATCTCGATCCATTCGCGGCCCTCGTCGGCGCAGTCGGGGCAGCCGATCACAACATCCGGCACGCTGCCGAATCCGGCCTGCAGCGCCTCCCACTCCTTCTCGCTGACCGCGCCCCAGATGCCCTGTTCCGGCAGCGCTGCGCCGTCCTTGCCGCCGCCGCTGCGGAAGCTTGCGCCGTCCTTTGCGATCTGCACCGTGCCGTCGCACTTCTCCAGGCACATGCCGAACGACCAGCCGCTCTTCACCACCAGGTCGGACTCGGCGCGCGCCGGCGCCTGCACAAAGTCGACCTGTGCGCCGGACAGCGGCACGGTGACGAGCACGGCCGGATTGGCGATGGACGCAATGCAGGCCGTGTCGGGCGGCGGCAGCAACACTTCGTAGGTCACTTCGAGGCGTTGCGACTGCGCGCGCTGCTTGACGGCGGTAACCGCCACCCGGTCGCAGGCGCCGCGGCTGCCGAGGAACACGCCGATCACTGTGTTGCGCGAGAAGTCGATTTCCGGCGCCGGCCGGTCTGCGCTGCCGGTACCTGCATGTTCCGCCCAGAGCGATTTCCATGCCTCGGCGTCGCGCACCGCGACCAGGCGTTTTTCGGAGATCTCCGATTGCGCCAGCGCCGCCGGCAGGATTTCGTACGGAATGCCCTTGGCATCCTGCTGCAGGAATGATGCCGGCGCGACGACGGCGCCGGACTGGGCCGTGCCGTTCTGGCCCCCGCCACCGCAGGCGGCAATCAGTGAAACAGCCGCGCCACACAGCGCGGCGGTGATGAAGCGGTTCGTTCTCATTTTTCTTCCTCGATGTGAATCGGCAGCCGGCAATGCCGGCGCGCCAGACGCGTGATCGCCCGCGCGCGCTCCCCTTCAATGCCGGACGGCGCAAGCATGGCTTTTTGCCATGCTTGCAATACTAAAATCTTCCTGCACCGAAATCCTCCGCCGGCTGTATTGAAATTGTCATGAAATTGTAAGAGCGCCGAAACCGGGCAAAGTGTCATCGATTTGCATGGAATCGCCCTGAGGTATCACCGCTCCGCCTCCGGTTGCAAGTTCTTATAGAATGCCGCTCTGGGAGAGAAAAATATGTTCCGACTCATGCTGGTGGAGGACGACGCCAAGCTCGCGTCGCTGGTCGCGGAATACCTGGCCGCCTATGAATTTACCGTCGACGTCGTCAGCCGCGGCGACGAAGCGCTGGAGCGCTATCGGCAGACCCGGCCCGACGCAGTGGTGCTGGACCTGATGCTGCCGGGGCTCGACGGCCTGGTGGTGTGCCGCCAGATACGCGAGCTCAGCCCGGTGCCGATCCTGATCCTGACCGCGCGCGAAGACGTGTTCGACGAGGTGTCCGGACTCGAACAGGGCGCAGACGACTATATCAACAAACCGGTGCAGCCGCGCGTGCTGCTGGCCAGGCTGCGCGCGCTGCTGCGCCGCGGGCGCGACGCGTCGTCGCGCAGCGAAGAAATTGCCGTCGGCGGGCTGCGCATCTCGAAAGAAAACCGCACGGTAAGCTGGCGCGGACAGCCGGTGTCGCTCAACAGCACCGAATACAAGCTGCTGCTGGTGCTCGCCGATTCCGCCGGCCAGGTGCAGTCGCGCGGCGACATCATGAAGAAGATGCGCGGCATCGACTTCGATGGCCTGGACCGCACAATCGACAATTGCGTGTCGCGCCTGCGCCGCAAGTTCGACGACAACAACGGCGAGCGCATCAAGACCGTATGGGGCGAGGGCTACCTCTTCAGTCCGTCCGCCTGGGAATAGCGGGCCCGATGAACCGCATCTTCTTCCGGATCGTTCCGCTGATCCTGCTGGCCATCGCGGTGGCGGTCGCCGCCGCCTATTTCGCAATCCGATACCTGTTCGGCGATCCGCTCGAGGACATCGCGCGCAAGCAGGCGTCCGGCGCGATCTTCCTGCTGGAACAGTACATCGACCAGGCGCCCGCCGACGAATGGCTGGCGCGGCTGAACAAGGTGCGCGAGGTTTCCGGCCTGAGCATGGAGATCGTCCCGCTCCAGCTTGCCGCCGCCGCTCTCGATGGGGACCGGCGGGCCGCGCTGGACCGGGGCGAGATCGTGCTCGACACGGGAAGCAAGCTGCTCCGCCGCCGCGTCGACCTGCGCGGCGAACGGTACATCGGCAGCGATGCGGAAGTGATCGAAGTGCGCAACCTGCCTATCGACGTCGGGCTGGAGCTGAAGATGGATGCGCTGCGCTATGCGATCGTCGCGCTGTGCGTGCTGATACCGGTCGCCCTGTGGTCGCGCAGCCACTGGCGGGAATTGCAGTCGCTGTCGAGGGTGGCCGAAAGCCTGGGCGCGGGCAACCTGTCGGTGCGCGCCGAGACCGGCGAGCGTTCCGGCATCCATCCATTGGCACTGTGCATGAACCGGATGGCCGAGCGCATCGAGGGCCTGCTCGGCGCGCACCGGAATCTTCTGCATTCGGTTTCGCATGAACTGCGCACGCCGATTTCACGGATCGAATTCGGCCTGGAACTGCTACGCGACGTGGAATCGCGCGACGAACTGGAAAAGCGCCTGGGGCGGATGGAAAGCGATGTGCGCGAATTGAACGACCTCGTCAGCGAGCTGCTCAATCTCGCCAGGATCGACCAGCAGCGGGCGGCGGCCCAAGCCAGCATAGCGCTGGACGGCCTGCTGCGCGAGTCGCTCGGCAAGCTGGAGCATGCGCTGGGCGGCAAGCGGGTTGAGATGGATGTCGCGCAGGACGCCGGCAGCATCGTCGGCGACCGGAACCTGCTGCTCCGCGCGCTGAACAATATGATCGCCAACGCCGCAAAGTATGCGGACAGCCGCATCAGGCTGGTCGCGCAGCGGATCCCTGACGGGTACGTGGAGATTCTGGTCGAGGATGACGGGCCCGGCATTCCGGCCGATGAGCGCGAACGCGTGTTCGATCCGTTCTATCGGCTCGACAGGAGCCGGGACAGAAACACCGGGGGCTTCGGGCTCGGCCTGGCGATCGCGCAAAAGGCGGTCGGCCTGCACGGCGGGGAAATTTCGGCGGAGGAGTCGCCGCTGGGCGGCGCGCGCTTCGTGACGAGGATTCCCTGCTGACGGAGGCGACGTTGCGACTTGCGCCGGTATTGCCGCCTTCTACGAAAAACGCCCTCGGGAGCAATCCCAAGGGCGTTTTTTCATGCGCCAGCTTCAGGCCAGCGCCACGCTGACGTCGATGTTGCCCCGCGTGGCGTTCGAGTACGGGCAAACCTCGTGCGCCTTGTTCACGAGTGCCTGCGCGGTCTCGCGTTCGATGCCGGGCAGGGACACGCGCAGCGCGGCGTTGAGGCCGAAACCGCCGGCGCCGTTCGGGCCGATGCCGACTTCGGCGGTCACGGCGGCTTCCGCCGGCAGCGCTACCTTCGCATGCATGGAGACGAGCTTCAGCGCGGACAGGAAGCAGGCGGAATAACCGGCGGCGAACAGCTGCTCGGGATTGGTGCCTGCGCCGCCCGGGCCGCCGAGTTCCTTCGGCATCGAGAGCCCGACGTCGAGCTTGTTGTCGCTGGAGACTGCGCGGCCGTCGCGGCCGCCGGTGGCGGTTGCCTGTGCCTTGTAGAGGATTTGCATGATGTTTTCCTTGGAGCGGTAATTGAATGAACGGTGTCGACGGGATTAAATATAGCACCAAATTAAATTGCGTACAATTTAAAAGGCCGTTTGGAAGGAGGCCTCTAAACCGCGTTGAACGCAGGAAAATTCAATCGTGTGCCTTCGCCAGGTCGTTGCGAATGCGGGAAAGCTGGGCGCGCAGCGTGTCGAGCGCCTGCAGGGGCTGGCCGCTGGCGCACAGCACCTGTTGCGGTATGCACTGCGCTTTTTTCTTGAGCGCGCGGCCTTCGCGGGTCAGCGTGATCCGCACCTGGCGTTCGTCGGCCTGGTCGCGGGTACGTTCGATCAGCGAAGAAGCTTCCAGCCGCTTGAGCAGCGGCGTCAGCGTGCCGGAATCGAGGAATAGTTTCTCGCCAATGGTCTTGACCAGCACGTCGTCCTGCTGCCACAGCACGAGCATGACCAGGTATTGCGGATAGGTAAGGCCCAGCTTGTCGAGAAAGGGCTTGTAGGTCTTGGTCATTGCCAGCGAAGCCGAATAGAGGGCAAAGCAGAACTGGTTCTCCAGTGCCAGCGGGTCAATCGCTTGCGGGGCGGCAGGTTCGGCGTTTTTCGGCATGGCGGCTCGGGCGTGGGATAATCCGGTTCGATTGCGTATCACTTAATCCTATGCGAATTCGCAACAGACTCCAAGCAGCTTTTTTCCTGCTCGCCTTCGGCCTTTCGCTTGTCGCGCCGGCGCAGGAATTGCCAGCGCCCGTCGCTGTCGCATTGAACCGGGCGCAGATTCCAACTGCCGCGGCCGGTGTCTTTGTGCAGGAAGCAGGGGGCGGACCGGCGCTCGTCGCGCTCAATGAATCCCAGCCGTTCAACCCGGCCTCGACCATGAAGCTCGTGACCAGCAATGCCGCGCTGGAGATCCTCGGGCCGGCATACGTCTGGAAGACCCAGGCCTATGCCGAGGGCAGGATGGACGGCGACGTACTGCACGGCGACCTGATCATCAAGGGCAGCGGCGACCCCAAGCTGGTGCTGGAAAGCCTGTGGATGTTCCTGCGCCGCCTGCGCGCGGCGGGCATCCGCGAAATCCGAGGGAACCTGGTGCTCGACCGGACGGTGTTTGCGGAGGTCGCGCATGATGCCGCACAGTTCGACGGCGACCCGCTCAGGCCGTACAACGTCGGGCCCGACGGGCTGCTGCTCAACTACAAGTCGCTCAGTTTTCGTTTTGCCCCGGACGAGGCAAGGGGGGCTGTGAGCGTGACCGTCGACCCGCCGCTCGCCGCCTATCCGCTGTATGCGCCGGTGCTCTCCGGCGGCGACTGCGGCGACTGGCGCCTCCGGCTCAATGCCGCCATCGACAGCAACAGCGCTCGTTTCAACGGCGCCTACGCCGCGTCCTGCGGCGTGCGCTTCTGGCATGTTCATCCGCACCTGATGTCGCATACGCAGTATTTCGACCTGGCGTTCCGGCGCTTCTGGGCCGATCTCGGGGGCACCCTGAAGGGCTTGACGGCGCCAGGCATCCTGCCGCCGACCGCGCGCCTGGTGGCGGAATGGGATTCGGCGACGTTGTCGGAGATCATCCGCGACATCAACAAATTCAGCAACAACGTCATGGCGCGCCAGCTTTTGCTGACGCTGGCCGCCCAGGTCACGAAACAGCCGGCCAGTACCGCGCGCGGTGCCGACATCGTGCGGAGCTGGCTCGCGAACAAGGCAATCGAGGCGCCGGAACTGGTGATCGAGAACGGTTCCGGACTGTCGCGCATCGAGCGTATCGCGCCGCGCACCATGGGGCGCATGCTTTCAGCCGCCTTCCTGTCGCCGAACATGCCGGAATTCATGGCCTCGCTGCCGCTGGTCGGCCACGACGGCACGATGCGCTCGCGCCTGACGACGCAGACGGTCGCAGGCAAGGCGCACATCAAGACCGGTTTCTTGAACGACGTGCGCGCGATCGCCGGCTACGTGCTGGCGGCGTCGGGCAGGCGCTACGTGGTGGTGTTCATGATCAACCATGCCAACGCGCTGCACGGGAATGAGGCGCAGGATGCGTTGCTGCAGTGGGTGTATGAGCGGGGTTAGGGCCGCTTGAGAACGCTCGCGCCATACGCGGACAGGACGATCGGGATGGGCCTGGTCCAGTCAGTTACTCAGAGCAGCATCGGCTTGTCGACCAGCTGGTTGCGGACCGATCCGTCATCCGGATAATGTTCCTGCAGCAAGGCGTTCAGTTGCGCCAGCGCGGCCAGCACGCTGTTGTGATAGTCGCCGCGCGCGAACCCCTGCGTCATCGTGCGGCATACCGCCTGCCAGTCCTGTGCCGCGATCAGGCGTCCGACGCCGCGGTCGGCGACGATCTCGACCTGGTGGTCGGCCAGGTTGATGTAGACCAGCACGCCGCAGTTTTCGTCGGTATCCCACACCTCGTATTGCGCGAACAGTTCCCGCGCCCGCGCCCGCGCGGGCATGCCGTTCAAGACGGCGAGCGGACTGAGGGAGGGTTCGATGATGAACCGCACTTCTGCGCGGTGGAGTTTCTCGCCTTCGGCAATCGCTTCCTCGACCGCCTTTAAGGTCGATTCGGGGAAGGCGCGCCGGCCGGCCGCGGTGGTCGTGAACAGGTGCCGGAACAGCCTGGAGATCGTCGCCATCACCAGTTCCCCGATGCGCCGCCGCCGTCGGCCGTGCCGCCGCCGCCGGAAAACCCGCCGCCGAAACCGCCGGAGCTGCCGCCAAAGCCGCCGCCGAACCCGCCGCGGAAGCCGCCGTGATGACCGAACGGGTCGCCGATGATCACGCCGGGCGCGGAGCGGCCCCAGCCATGACGGTGGCGCGCATAGCGCCGCGACTGCAGGCGCGACAACAGGATGAACAGGCCGACGAACACAAAGAACAGGATCAGCGAAAAATCGACTTCCTCTTCTTCCTCCGCTTCCGGCGCCGCCTGCTGTGCGGCCGGCGCCGGGAGTTTTTCCTTGTCCAGCAGGCTGGTGATCGCCGATACCCCGGCCGCGAGCCCGCCATAGAAATCGTTCTGCCGGAAATGCGGTGCGATCACGTCCTGCAGGATGCGCTTGGACTGCGCGTCGGTCAGCGTCCCCTGCACGCCGCGGCCGGCCTCGATGCGCAGCCGGCGCAGTGAAGGCGGATTGTTTTTCGCCACCAGCAAAAGCACGCCGTCGTCGGTGCCCTTGCGGCCGAGCTTCCATTCGTCGAACACGCGGATGCCGTACTGTTCGATCGCTTCCGGTTCGGTCTTGCCCACCAGCAGGATCGCAATCTGGCTCCCGCTGCGCTCTTCATACTCCTTGAGCACGTTCTCCAGCGTCTGGCGCTGGTTTTCCGTCAGCATCCCGACCTTGTCCGTGACCCGGGTCTGCAGCGGCGGCACCGGCACGAATTCCTGCGCGTGCGCCGCCGCCAGCAGCAGCGCGAGCAGCAAGCCGAGCAGGGCGCGAACGGAAGTCATGATGCCGGGAGCGTTTACTTCCCGAAATTCACGGCGGGCGCATTGGAAATCGCCTTCTCGTTATCCACCGTGAAGCTCGGCTTGACTTCGTAATTGAACATCATCGCCGTCAGGTTGGTCGGGAAGCTGCGGGCGAGCACGTTGTAGTCGCGCACCGACTGGATGTAGCGCTGGCGGGCGACGGTGATCCGGTTCTCGGTGCCTTCCAGCTGCGACTGCAGGTCGCGGAAGCTGGTGTCGGCCTTGAGCTGCGGATAGTTTTCCGAGACCGCCATCAGGCGCGACAACGCGGAGGACAGTTCGCCCTGCACCTGCTGGAACTTGCTGAATGCTTCCGGATTGTTCAGCACTTCCGGCGTGATCTGGAAGCTGGTGGCGGCGGCGCGCGCCCGGGTCACCGCTTCCAGCGTTTCCTTCTCATGCGACGCGTAGCCCTTGACCGTGTTGACCAGATTCGGGATCAGGTCGGCGCGGCGCTGGTACTGGTTAACCACCTCGCTCCAGGCTGCCTTCACCTGCTCGTCCTTGCCCTGGAATTCGTTGTAGCCGCAGCCGCTGATCAGCGATGCCAGCAGCACGGCGCCCAGCCATTGCATCCATCGTTTCATCGGTCTTTCCTTTTCTTGAATGTCAGAAACATGATCTGTTTGGTTTTCTTGCCATTTATCTATGGGCGGCAACGCGGGGTTTCAACAGCACGGTACTCATTGCCGCCAGGATCAGCGCCATGGCCGCATAGTCTTGCCAGTGCGGCGTCTCGCCCAGCAGCCATGCGCCGGAAAACACGCCGAGCACCGGAATCATCATCACCGACAGGCTGGAGGCGATCGGCGGCAGCGTGCGCGCCAGCTGGAACCAGACCACGTGCGCGAAGCCGAAGATGATCACCGCGTTGTAGGCGATCGCCCAGGCCGTGCCGGGATCCGGCAGGTGCCAGGCGGCGCGCTCGAACAGGAAGGAGGCAACCACCATCGTGAAGGTGGTCAGCGCCAGCATCCAGAAGGTGAGCGAGATCGTCGGCATCGCCAGCGTGGAACGTTTCATCACAACCGTTCCATATCCCCAGCCGGCAGCGGCGATCAACGCAAACACCGTGCCGAGCGGGTTGCCGGCCAGCGCGGAAAATTCGCTCGACAGCAGCAGCGCGCCAGCGAGCGCGCAGGCAATGCCGATCCATGCCGCGCGCGTCGGCCGTTCCCCGAAGAACAGCAGCGCGCAGAGCACG
>Ga0196971_1000939_pt1 | contig 15619 bp, 16 predicted proteins | sample S1v_1013CmetaG_FD_148660 | JGI IMG/M metagenome (GOLD analysis project Ga0196971, IMG submission 148660) | Soil microbial communities from Anza Borrego desert, Southern California, United States - S1+v_10-13C | ecosystem: Environmental > Terrestrial > Soil > Desert | place: USA: California... | reverse complement strand
AAACAATAAAGTAGCAATAATCACTGGTGGCGGTGGTGATATCGGATGCGCTTCAGCGAAGAAGTTTTTGGAAGAGGGAGCTTCTGTTGTTCTGGTTGACTACAATGCTGATTTGCTTAAAAAGGCAGAAGAAACATTTGCTCAGTACAAGGACAAAGTAAGAATTTATATGGCGAACGTAAAACATCTCTGTGAGATGGAGAATGCTGCAGCATTTACCATAAAGGAATTTGGCAGAATCGACATTCTTCTTACATGCGCCGGCATTGCAAAGCATATGCCCATAGATCAAATGCCTGTTGAGGTATGGAATGATGTTATGGATACCAATATTGATGGTGTGTTCAACTCTTGCAAAGCTGTTGTTCCGGAAATGAAAAAGAACAATTATGGTCGTATCGTACATATCTCATCTTTGGGAGGACGTACAGGCAGACCCGGCGTAGGAGTGAACTATGCTGCTTCCAAGGCTGCTGTTATAGGTCTTACACAGCTGCTATCCTATGAGCTTGGTCCTAATAATATCACTGTAAATTCTGTTGCACCAGGTCCGTTGAATGGACGTATGACCGGTACATTCCCGCCGGAAATGGTTGCCAGATTGAAAAATGGAGTGCGGATTGAACGCTTGGGGTTGCCTGAGGAAGTTGCTTATGCTGTTGTATACCTTGCCAGCGACGAAGCCGGATGGACAACAGGAGAAGTGCTTGATGTAAATGGAGGCTTATACTATTAATCAACAATATGAATTGGAGTGTTATAAATGGAATCAATGAAAGCTGTTGTATTCTATGGCACAGAAGATATGCGCTTTGAAATCGTGCCTAAACCAGTTCCCGGTCCCGGTGAGGTGTGTATTCGAGTAAAAGCCGTTTCAATATGCGGTTCTGATCTCGAAGAATATAGGAAGTCATCAGATCGAAGTATGCCGCCTCTTATTTTCGGTCATGAGTTTTCCGGCGATGTTTGTGAGCTTGGTGAGGGTGTGACAAAAATTCAGATGGGGCAGCGCGTTACAGTTAATCCTATACTTTATTGCGGTGAGTGTTTTTATTGTAAGAAGGGTCTTATCAATCTTTGCAATAATCGCCGAAGTGTAGGAAGAACCCTGGGAGTTAAAAAAGTTCGTTGTGATGGCGGCATGGCAAACTATGTATGTGTTCCGGAATTTGCAGTAATTCCGCTTGTTGACGCAGTAACCTATAATCAAGGGGCTCTCCTGGAACCTCTTGCCGTCTCCTATAATGCTACAAGGTGCGGCGGCTTCGAAAAAGGAGAAACCGTTGTTGTTGTCGGAGCGGGTCCTATTGGTTTGATGATCATTCAATATCTTAAAGCCTTCGGAGCAGGACGTATCATCGTAACGGACATTGTTGAAGAACGGATGAGTGTTGGCTTGCAATGTGGTGCAGATACAAAGGTAAATGTGAAGGAGAACTCCGTTGGAAAAATTCTTGAGTTGACCAATGGTATTGGTGTTGACAGAGTTATTATTGCTGCCGGGGTACCAAGTACAGTTCAAGATGCAATCAAAATGGTTCGTAACGGCGGCAACATCGTTCTTGTGGGTCTAATTAGACACAATGTGGAAATAAACCCAATGGACTTAGCAGGCCGTCAAATAACCATTCATGGAAGCTATATGTTCACTACTGAAATGAAAGAGGCAATGGAATTTATTGCTTCAGGAGAAATCGATATCGATCCGATAGTTACCTCGGTACGTCCCCTTGAAGATACACCGCAGGTTTATCAGGAGCTGATTTCATCGAACAATAAAGAGATAAAGGTAATTATAACAACCGATTAATGCAGAACTTTCGATGCAATCCATTGGTGAATATTGTTTTTATCTTACGCTTTCTATCTAAATAGAAAAGGCAGGAGGCACAACTATGCGATTGAAGGATAAAATTGCAATGATTACAGGCTGTGGTGGAGATATCGGAAGCACATCGGCAAGGATGTTTCTTGAACAAGGTGCATCGGTCGTATTAGTCGGACATCATGAGGAATCCCTTCAAAATACATTTAACCAGTTAAAAGAATACTCTTTGAGACTTCGTATATTCGTTGGAGATGTTGCTGACTTTGACGATATGAGGGACGCGGCAGCCTATACTGTCACAGAATTCGGAAGGATTGATATTCTGCTGACCTGTGCGGGAATCGCCAGGCATATGCCCATTGATCAGATGACCGTTGATATTTGGAAGCTTGTAATGAAGACCAATATAGATGGTGTATTTAACATATGCAAGGCAGTTGTCCCTTACATGAAGGAGCGGAAATATGGCAGGATAGCCCATGTATCATCCATAGGTGGGCGTACAGGCAGACCGGGAGTCGGAGTGAACTATGCAGCGTCCAAAGCTGCAGTGATTGGTCTGACACAGTGTTTGTCTTACGAACTAGGTCCCGATAATATAACAATTAATGCTATTGCCCCTGGTCCATTGAATGGACGTATGACTGGTACATTACAACCGGAATTTGTCGCCAGATTGAAAAATGGTGTGAGGATCCAGCGTCTGGGATTGCCTGAGGAGGTTGCTTATGCTGCTGTATATCTTTGCAGTGATGAAGCAGGCTGGACTACAGGGGAAGTTATTGATATAAATGGTGGTTTGTACTATTAATCTGAGAATGTAGGTGAAATGAATGAAAAACGATAGTTTAAGTGATCAAGCATACGAAATCATAAAAAATAGTCTTAAGGATTATGAAAAAGGAAGCTTCCTAAGTGTACGTGAATGCGCGCAGCAGCATGGCATGAGTTATACGCCAATGCGAGATGCTTTTCAGCGGCTTAGAAGAGAAGGTTTTTTGAAGCTTATTCCAAATGTCGGTTTTTTTGTAGTTAGTATTGAAATGTCTGACATTGTGTCCATTTTCCAGATGAGAGAGTGTATGGAGCCTTTTGTCATAGAGAAGGTAATAAATATCATGACCGATGCGGATATAAAGATGCTTGAAGAGAATAATCAAATGCAGAGAGAAGCTCTTGTGGCTGGAGATATGTGGGAGTATGTTGATTGTGACGAAGCCTTTCATTTAAAGTTCTTTGAGATATATGGTAATCAATATCTTCTTGAGGCTTATAGAAGTGTTCGTGAACAATATCATATCTGCTCAAATAAGATTGCCAAGACATTAAGCGTAGAAGCCAGTGATGAGCATCAAGAATTTATTGAAGCACTTAAAACACGTGATAAGGACCTTGCCATAGCAGCTTGTAAAAACCATATTGAAAAGGCAAAACAGAGAGTGATTGATGGCTTTATAAGGGTTGTAAACTATTAAAAGGTTGAATTGGAGAAGTATAAATGATTACCTTTATCGGACATGGCGTTATGAAAAAGTATAGTCGGGTGGTTGAATATATCGCTCCAATACCATTAGAGCTATATGTAAGAGCGTGTGATATGCCTGATTCACTCTATGAAAATCTTATCGCAGTAAAGGAGCCTAAGGTATTATCCCTTGATTACATTGTAAGTGATGGCGATATCATTCACCTCTTTTTAGCCTTAATGGGTGGATAGGTGAATCAAATATTTGATAGGCTGTGGAGGTTGTTTTAATGGTACATGTTAGAAAGAATTTTGAAAGACCGGGGACAGATATTATTGCTGCTTTTGCTGAGCAAGCTTCTGCAACAGTACATGAGGCTTCGGGGCGAAAGGGTTATGTGCTTAACGCCATAAAGCCAATCGCAAAGGGTGTTAAGATTTGCGGTCCGGCACTTACGGTGCAATGTGCACCCGGTGATAACCTTATGCTGCATAAGGCGCTTGAAATTGCAAAGCCTGGAGATGTTATTGTTGCAACTACTTCAGGATATTACGATTACGGCTACTTTGGCGGTCTTATGGCTGTTTCCGGAATGGCCAGACAATTAGGAGGACTTGTAATTGATGGCTGTATACGGGATTCAAGCGAAATTATAGACATGGGATTTCCGGTTTTTTGCAGGGGCTTTGCCATAAGGGGTACTGTCAAAAATACACTGGGCATTATAAACTATCCAACGGTTTTCGGCGGTGTGATGGTGGAACCTGGTGACCTTATACTAGGCGATGATGACGGGATTGTTGTGGTAAAAAGGAATGAATGTGAGGAAGTTTTTGAAAAATCCATAAAAAGGGTTAAAGCTGAAGAAGAGAAAACCAGGATTCTCAAGACTGGTATCTCCAGTGTGGAATATAACAAGCTTGATGATGTATTTCAAAAATTGGGGCTTGTTGAAGAATGATGTGCAATACAAAATCAAATCATGAGTGAGGTAGATTTCAATGAAGATACCTGTAAATAGTTTGCGTCAAGGGGCACAGGATATACTTGTGTATCTCGGCGAGACTCCCCAAAATGCAGCAGAGATAGCCAACAGTCTTGTAAAGGCTGATATGAGGGGGATTTCAACCCATGGCACATATCTATTGAAGATTATTGATATGAGGGTAAAAGGGAAGCAGCTTTCTCTTCCTACAATACCAAAGGTTGTTTCAGATAGCGGTGCCACAGCAATCATTGACGGTGCAGACGGCATCGGCATGGTAGCCGGTCATATGGCGCTGGAGCTGGGAATGGAAAAGGCAAAGCAGTTTGGAATCAGTATTGTACTTATCCGCAATACCAACAATGTTGGTTCTCTTGCCAGCTATACACAGCGTGCTGCGGATAACGGTATGATCGCAATTATGTCCGGCAATGCTGCTCCGGCTATGGCTCCGTGGGGAGGTGCTGAGCAGTTCATGGGCACAAATCCTATTGGCATATCAATACCTGCTGATGGTTCGGGATTTACAGCTGATATGGCTTCCAGTGTTGTAGCCAGGGGCAAAATACGTAAAGCATCACGTCAGGGTGTGCAGATTCCAGAGAATTGGGCTTTAGATGAAAATGGCATTACAACTACAGATCCGGATAAAGCGCTGAAAGGCACCTTGCTGCCAATAGGCGGACCCAAAGGTTCTGCACTGGCACTGACCGTTGATATTATCTCCGGTATGTTGTCGGGGGCAGGGTTTGGAAAAACACTAAAGTCTTTTCACGAGCTTGAAGGACCAACAAATGTTGGAGTTTCAATAATTATTATTGATATTGCACGCTTTATGCCTCTTGATCATTTCAAAGAACTGATGACGGGTTACACTGAAACGATAAAAGGCTTAAAGAAAGCGGAAGGTTTTACTGAAGTTCTTATGCCGGGGGAAATAGAATATCGCAAAGAGAAAAATAGTGAAGAAAACGGGGTAGAGATAGACGCTCAGCAGATTGCAGCATTAAATGAGCTTCTTGTTCAATCAGGATCGGAAATAAGGTTGGGGGTATGATTCTATGCAAAAAATTGTGAGGGTTAACACTAGAACAGGTGAAATAAAATATGATTCTCCTACGGAGGAGCAATTAAAGTATGGGGGAAGACACTTTATTGCAAAGACATTGTTGAATGAGGTGCCTCCTACCTGTGAGGCTCTTGGTCGTCACAACAAGCTCATCATTTCCCTAGGTTTATTCGCAGATACAAATCTGAGTACAGCGGGGCAGCTTTCCTTTGGTGGGAAGAGTCCCCTGACAGGCGGTATTAAAGAAAGCAATACAGGTGGTTTTGCAGGCAAACGCCTAGCCAAACTTGGAATTAAAGCGATAATACTAGAGGATATTCCCGATGAAGAGATGACTAGAGTGCTGCAGGTTACCGGTGATGAGATAAACTTGATCGATGCTCCTTATTTGAAAGGGCTGTTGGTTGATGAAACTTTTGCTGAATTACGCCAGCGCTTTGGTCAAAAAATGGGACTCATCTGCATAGGACCTGCAGGTGAAATGAAAATGCATTCTGCCGGTATTGCATCGGTAGATGATAATGGTACGCAGGTACGTTACGCGGCCCGCGGCGGATTAGGTGCATTAATGGGATCAAAAGGCATTAAAGCCATCGTTGTAGACGATTCCAAACCTACTAAACCTCAATACTATGATGAGGAGCTTCTAAAAGAGACAATCAAAGGCGTTACTGAGGCATTACTTGTTGACCCAAAGAGCAGCAACCGCCGTAAATATGGTACCCTTGACATCCTTGAGCTAGCAAATCAGGTTGGACTTATGCCAACGAGAAATTTCAGCATAGGCCAATTTGAAAAGGCATCTGAAATGACGGGACCACAATTCGCTGCTTTAGTTGAAGAACGCGGCGGATGCGGCAAGTCAGGTACGCCTTGCGTACCGGGTTGTACAATCATGTGCTCCAATGTTATGCCTGACAAGAGTGGAAAGAAGATCGTTGCATCAATCCAGTATGAGAGTTTAGTATTGCTGGGTCCAAACTGTGACATCGGAAATCTGGATGATATCGGAGAACTAAATCATTTGTGCAATCAGGTGGGTGTTGACACGATAGAATGCGGCGCAGCTATTGCAGTAGCAATGGATTCCGGAGTAATTCAATTCGGGGATACTGAAGCCGCTAAAGATATAGTGAGGCAAATAGGAAAAGGTACATATCTTGGTCGTATTATTGGCAACGGTGCAGCCTTTACCGGTCAGGCATTTGGCAATAGACGTGTACCTGCAGCAAAAGGTCAGGCTATGCCGGCTTACGATCCTCGTGCGCTTAAGGGCAATGGAGTAACTTATATAACTTCCCCTATGGGAGCAGATCATACAGCAGGGAATGCCTTTGAAACGCTTAAAACAAATAACCCTTTAGGTATAGAGAATCAGGTGAATAATTCGTACAATCTGCAGGTTAGAGCTGCACTTCTTGATTCCATGGGCGTATGCCTGTTTATTAGACCTGCATTTGTCAAGAACCATGCTTTGCTTTCAGCTTTGTACAAAGCTAGATATGGCTGGGATCTGACATTTGGGGAAATAAGATATATGGGTGCCGACGTGTTGGAAACGGAGCGTAAGTTCAATGAACTTGCCGGGGTGTCTGAAAAGTATAAGAGGATACCGGAGTTCATGGCGGAAGAACCGTTACCTCCTAACAATACGGTATTTGACATTCCACAAGAAGAGATTGAACGCATCTGGTCAGTAGAAGTGAGAACGGACGCTTTTTAATGTTAGTGTTAATGAACAACGCTAATTTTATATTAAATTAATTATTGAGATGGGAGAGGATTATAGTGTCAGGATTAAAAGTGGTCAACATTAAAGACGTGGAAGGAATTTATCGTGAACCGGCGCGTACGTCTTGGATTCTTGTTTCAGAAAAGACTGTGGGAGCGCAGAACTTAGCTATGGGCGTAAATGAGACTCATGTCGGTGGAAGCGTACCAAGACACAAGCATGAAAAAGAAGAAGAGGTCATGTTTTTTCTACAGGGGAAAGGACAGTTTATAACAGAGACCCAAACGATTGAGCTTGAACCTGGTATCTGTGTTTACAATCCGCCGGGGGAGTTTCATTCAATTGTGAATACCGGTGACGAAGTACTGAAGTTTGTATGGATCTATTCACCTCAGCTAGAAGACCATAGAGTCAAAAAATAAAACAATAAACGAGGAGGAAAGAAAATGAAGAGAAACAAAGTTATTGCCATCCTTATGTCCCTAGTACTTATTTTTGCATTGGCAGGATGTAGTGCACCGGCTCCACAGACACCGGCTCAGCCAGCACAGGAGACTACTTCAAACAATGTTCCGGAGGCACAGGAATTCACACTTATATTAGGTCATGGTGCACCTGAAGGAACTGCAGCAGACCTCTGGTCAAAGAAATTCAAGGAAGTTGTAGAAGCAAAATCCCAAGGAAAGATTAAGGTAGACCTTTTCCCTACAATGCAGCTTGGCAGTGACAGGGAAATGGTAGAGGGCGTTCAAGCCGGCGATATATCAATAGTACTTCTTCAGACTGCTCCAGCAGCATCCTTCGTACCGGAATTGGCAGTATTCGATCTACCCAACGTGTTCTCCAAATATGATGCGGCGACTATTGACAGAGCATTAAATAAGAGTGCTTTTACAGATCTTATAAATGAAGCTTACGCAAAAGCAGGCTTCGTTAACCTTGGCTATCTGCAAGGAGGAACATTCCGTGAAACCTCTTCAAACAAAAATATCACGAAGCTTGAAGATTTCAAAGGCCTAAAGATAAGAACGATGGAAAATAAATATCATATGGCTTATTGGCAAGCACTAGGCGCAAATCCAACACCTGTTATATTTGCAGAGCTTTACATGGCATTACAACAGGGTCTTGTTGAGGCCGAAGAAAATGCATATGATACAATGTTCAATGCAAAGTTCATGGAAGTTCAAAAATACGTAATCAATACACATCATCTGCTCTACTTAAACCAATTCATTATGAATAAAGAACTCTATGAGAAAATGCCTGCAGATTACCAGAAGATCATGGATGAATCGGTAGCTGAAGCGACAGCTGACGTTTCTTCAAAACTTGGTGATTTTGGAGCAACTAACCTGAAGGCTCTTACAGATGCGGGAATGAAGGTTGTTGACTTTACACCTGAAATGTTTGACCAAATGATTGAAAAGGCAAAGCCTGTTTACGACATGATTCGTACAGATATCGGCGATAAGCTGGTTGATACACTTCTTTCAGAGCTGGCAAAGTAATTACAAGTAGAACCTCATATTCTTACCCGCGATTGCCAAATGAGCAGTCGCGGGTAAGTTAACAATGAAGAAGGATAGGTGTATAGCTTAATTTATTATGGAAGGATGATTTTTGTGAGGATGCGACTTAGCCACTTTGGTTATCTGAAGGATCTTGAAGACATTGCGGCTGCCGGGTATGACTGTGCGGAGCTCCATATTAGAGAAATTATGGCTTTGAATGATGATGAATATAAAGCTGCGCTTAAAAAGGTAAAAGATCTTGCTTTCCCTTGTGAAGTATATGACAATCCAATCCCTTTAGATGTGGTCATCGCAGATCCGGCTTTTGATATGGCGTATTGGAAGGAGTTTCTTAAAAAGGGTGCTTATAGAACTTCGGAAATGGGTGCTCGCTATTATGTGTTTGGCAATGGCAGAACAAGAAAATTGCCTGTTGAAGGAGATGTAAAGCGTGCACATGATCAATTGATGGAATTCATGAATATGATGTGTGATATTGCTGCGGAACACAATATTACAGTTCTACTTGAACCATTGGGACCAAGCTTTTCAAACTTTATCAATTCTATATCCGAAGCAGTGGAGTTCATTGACAGCTTCGGCAAGCATAATTTAAAGACCTTCTGTGATTTGAGACATCTTGTGGCAGTAAATGGTGATCTGGAGGATATCGTAAAATATGAAATGTATATCAAACATATCCACATAGATTATCCTTTTTCTAACTTCCCTGAGCGGTTTGTACCTAGCCTGGAAGACGGTTTTGATTATGCTCCATTTTTGGATGTTCTTAAAAGGATTTGTTACAAGGAGATTATCTCTATTGAAGCAGCTACTTTTAAGAATTTCAAAGAAGATATAGCCGGTGGCATTCACTTTTTCAAAGCGCATGATATATATCCATATAGAGGGTAATAGATAAATTTCAGAATGGAGTTGTTTAGCTTATGAAGGCACTCTTATACAATGGTCCTTTTGATTTAACACTTAAAGATTTACCTAAACCGGTACCCAGTCCGGGAGAAGTAGTTATAAAAATCAAGGCAGCATCCATTTGCGGTTCAGATGTAACTGGATATAAAGGTAAATCCAACATGCGTATAGCCCCATTGGTAATGGGACATGAGTTTTCTGGTATAGTGGCTGAAATCAGTGAAGATGTAAATAAAGATAAGATTGGGGCAAGAGTTGCGGTTGTTCCAAATCTTTATTGCGGGAAATGCATTAATTGTCTTGAAGGAAATATAAATCTATGCGATTTTCGTAAAATTGTCGGAACGACAATGGCGGTAGGTGGATATAACGGCGCTATGGCGGAATATGTTGCTGTGCGTCAGGAAGCTCTTTTGTATTTGCCTGACTCAGTATCCTTTCATGAAGCAGCGCTGCTTGAGCCATTTGCTGTTGCGCTGCATGCCGTTAAAAAGGCTGGAGACCTTACAAATAAATCAGCGCTTATTGTAGGGGCAGGACCCATTGGCCTATTGGTGCTCAAATGCCTGAAATATCTTGGTGCAAGAAGCGTTGTAGTAACAGATCTCGTAGATAATCGCCTGGAATTGGCACGTAAATTAGGTGCTGACATGGTTATCAATACAGCGAAGGAAAATGCTTCTGAAGCTATTAAGGCAATGACAAATTGCATTGGTGTTGATATTGCATTAGATGCAGTCGGTATTAGTGCAAGCATGAATCAGTGTATTGACAGTGTGAAAAACAACGGTAAAATCATACTGATTGGTATGGCATCGCAGCATCTTGATTTTGAGTTTAAGCAGGTCGTATGCCGCGAGATCCAAATGTTCGGAAGTTATACATATACTACTGAAATGCAGGAATGTCTTGATATTCTTAACTCTGGACAAGTGAATCTCAATGATTTGATCACCGGTGTTTTTCCAATTGAAGATGGACCTACTATATTTGCTAGTCTTGCTGAGGGAAATTCAGAAGATATTAAAGTGATACTTACGATGTAATTTTACTACAGCTGCAGAATTCGCAAAATGATTTAAAGAAGACCTTTAAATCGTTAAATGTAAATACTAAACTCCTTGTAGTCATAACAAAATGACAGCCAGGAGTTTTATTTTATGCAAAAAAATGATGCCATTATCATCAACACAAGCAATAATCTAATATTTAATAATGTCACCAGTTACTTTTCTACAAGTTAATAGGAGGAAGCCTTGTAGAATATTTCATAGAGTATGATGTTATTTGAGGAGAATAAAAAATTTATTAATAATTTGAATATTGCATTATTTTGCCATAGGTGCTAATATATAGTTATATTGTTAAACAATTAAATGATTAAACATATAATAAGTCATAATGACAGATTGGATGGTAGAGATGGATATAATACCAGTTGCAAATGAGAGACTTTCGGATAAAATTGTAAATCAAATCATTAATTCAATGCGAGATGGCAGCTTAAAGGCGGGCGATAAGCTGCCTAATGAAGCTCTTCTATCTGAGAAATTCGGAGTAAGCAGAGGAATCCTTCGTGAAGCTTTAACCCAACTGCAGTCGCAGGGGTATATACGCAGAAAACCTAAGGATGGTACCTACATTCAGGACAACGTTCAAGGCATGCTGATGAATGAGTCTATTAATGATTTGGTTAAAAAGGCTACCTACAGTGATTTGCTGGATTTTAGAGAATCCTTAGAATTAAAAATGGTTGAACGCGTTATTGAGCGAGCTAGTGATGATGAGATTGAAGAGCTGTTTGATGGGCTTGAAGTTGCAGGCAACGAAGAGGTCCAGCACAATATGGATCATTATTTTCATTACAAGCTGGCACAAGCGTCCAGAAATATCTTCTTTATGAATTTCATTGATACTTATTATGATTTAATTAGTGAAATTGCGAATAAGAGTAATCGTGACCAAGTGAGACGCAATCAAATTGCAGAGGAGCATCTTGCCATAGCAAAGGCAATTGCCAATCGCGATAAGAATGCAGCAAAGCAAGCAGTCATACACCATATGAGTATGGTAGATAAAAAAGTAGAGAGTATGGAGTAAACATAGGGAGTAGACGACATGAAGAAATGCATTAAGATTCTATCGCCTTGCGGTATTCTGGGTTATGGATTTCCATTGGAGTCCTTTGTAAATGGGTTAAAGGATAAGCCTGATGCCATTGTGGTAGATGCAGGTTCTACCGATGCAGGTCCTCATAAATTGGGTGCTAATACTGCAATCGTAAGTCGCCAGGCATGTAAGAAGGATTTGGAATATTTAATCACAGCAGGCTTCGAAAACCACATACCTGTTATTATAGGCTCAGCAGGTGGAAGCGGAGGCAAGGCTCATGTAGAGTGGACTCTAAGCATCATTGATGAGATCATCAGCGAAAGAAAGATTCATCCGCTTAAGCAAGCCGTTATCTGGTCAGATATTCCAAAGGATGTTATCTATGAAGAGATGAAGCAGGGCAAGGTGATTCCCCTGGGAGATACAGTTCCAATGCTCACTGAAGAGATTCTGGAAGATACCACTGGTGTTGTAGCGCAGATGGGTATTGAGCCAATTTTGGAAGCATTGGAAGGGGGTGCACAATTAATAGTATGTGGCAGGGCATATGACCCATCGCCTTTCGCAGCTGTGGGTATACATAATGGATTTGATGAAGGCTTGGCATATCATATGGGAAAGATATTGGAATGCGGGGCTCTGTGCTGTGATCCCGGTACTACAAAGGATTGTATGATGGGTGTTCTATATAAGGATTGTTTTGAGGTATATCCCACCAACCCTCAACGTAAATGTACAACTGTAAGCGTTGCAGCTCATACGTTTTATGAGAAGGATCATCCATATATTCTGCGCGGTCCCGGTATTGTGTTGAACTTGGAGGACTGTGAGTTTAGTGAAATTGGAAATGGGAGAGTTCGTGTAAAAGGAAGCAAGATGAGCAGGACGCCCATTTATGAAATCAAACTGGAGGGTGCGAGAAAGGTAGCCTATAGAACCTTTGTTATCGCAGGCATTCGAGATCCACTTTTAATAGAAAAAGTGGAAGAGGTAGAGGAACTAGTGAAAAGCAGTGTTATTAATCAATATCCGGAAATACCCAGGGAAAGTTATGAAATCAACTTTTATAACTATGGTAAAAATGGGGTAATGGGAAATCTTGAACCCAATAATGTGGCAGGTCATGAACTGGGCGTAATGTTTGAAGTCATAGCAAAAACACAAAGCGAGGCATCTGCACTGTGTAGTTCTGTACGCTCTACCTTTATGCACTATGGCTACCAAGGCAGGAAATCTACTGCCGGCAACTTGGCATTTCCATTTGCGCCAAGCGATGTAGAGTTTGGGGCAGTATATGAGTTCTCGGTTTATCATCTGATGGAAACCCCGAATGGTAAAATGCTGTTTCCCATTGAATTCAGAACGAGATAAGGAGAGGCACATATGGATAGACTTGTCGATTTAGCAAAAGTGCTGAGAAGTAAAAATAGCGGTCCCTTTGAGATTACTTTAGATATATTATTCGATAATCCTGAAAACTATCGTAAGGTGGTAGAATGCGGAATAATTAATGTTCAAACAATCTGCCAACTATATCATTTGAAACCTGAAGATATATGCAATATCGTTTTTTACCAAAAAGGATTAGGTATTAAAGTTACTTATAACAGGTCAGTTTCATCAGGCACCCTTCGTGACAGGGATGTATATGGCGCACAACAGCATGCACCACTGATGGATATCCTAATTCCGTAAAGGAGGAATATCATGAGTATTGTTATGAAGACAGCAAAAAAGGGTGAACCTCCTAAGGTAAAGTTAAATTTATCACAAGTATGGATGCGGCTTCGGGCGGATATGATACTATACCTTATCCTCGCTCCAACAATTGCGTATTTTGTAATATTTCGTCTGCTGCCCATTATTGGAATGAGGCTCGCATTTTACAACTATAGCGCACGTGGTCAATGGACCTTTGTAGGATGGAAATATTTCGAGATGATCTTTAAGACTTCTGCTTTTACAGATATTTTGAGCAATACCTTGATCATCAGCTTTATGAAATTTGTACTCCTATTCCCATTTTTCGTGCTGTTTGCTATTTTGCTGAATGAACTGCGTATAGTAGGCTTTCGAAAGTATGTACAGGTGGTATCCTATCTGCCCCACTTTTTATCATGGGTTGTAATTGCGGGGATATGGATAGCGGCGCTGTCACCATCCTCTGGTTCAGTGAATCAGATTCTTGGTATATTCAATTTGCCATCCATCGATTTTATGACAGACAAAACAGCAATTCGTTGGATTTTAATGTTTTCAGAGGCATGGAGAAGTATTGGCTGGGATTCCATATTTTATTTTACTGCCATTATTGCTATCCCTCCAAGTTTGTTTGAGGCTGCAGAGATTGACGGTGCAAATCGAATTAATATTATTAGGTACATCATTCTGCCAGCTCTCGTAACTCCAATGATTACAATGTTCATCTTGAACTTGGGCTTTTTCCTCAATGCCGGTTTCGATCAAGTCCTTAACTTTTCCAACGATGCAGTATTAAGTGCGGTTGATATTCTGGATACTTATATATATCGTATTGGTATTCAAAATGCACAGTACTCCTTATCTACAGCAGTGAGCTTGATAAAAGGGGTTGTGGGTGTGTTCCTTGTTTTATTAACACACCTTATCTCGAAGAAAATTACTGGAAAGGGAGTGTGGTAATCGTGAAGAAGTACAAGAAGTTATCTTTGGGACAAATCATTCTTATGCTCATTTTGGGAGCGGTTACCCTAACAATGATTATTCCCATGTTAAATATTCTGGCACGTTCACTTTCCAGCCCGGAAGCATCGGCAAATATGGGAGGTCTGGAGATCCTTCCCAGAGACTTTGACCTTATTAACTACCGCATTGTTTTTAATCATCCGGCATTGATGTCCGCCTTTTGGAATTCAATCATTGTTACAATAGTTGGAACTGCAATAAATATCATACTTACTACAACAGCCGCTTATGTTTTGACAAGACCTAATTTGATGTTCAAAAGGGCTATCATGGTATTTCTCATTTTTATGATGCTGTTTGAACCCGGCCTAGTACCTGAATACTTGATTGTACAAAAGCTTGGACTCATGGGAAGTAAGTGGTCTGTCATATTGGTTACGGCAGTTAACGTTTACTATCTCATTATTATGATGCGTTACTTTGAGGAGATTCCAGCTTCAATCTTTGAGGCTGCAACCCTTGATGGTGCAGGGCATCTGCGGATGCTGTTCTCAATCGTATTTCCACTGTCAAAGGCAGGCATGGCAACCATAACGATGTTCTATGCGGTGCTGCGTTGGAATGAATATTTTAGAGCAAGTATATATCTTATTAAGGCAAAGGACACCTTGTTGCAGGTAGTGTTGAGACAATTTGTTGTATTGGGTGATACTGCCTCTATTGTAGGACAGCAAAACCTTTTTAATTATAATGACTTAGCACGAATTGACTACACTGCCCTCAAGGGCGCCACTATTATTGTGGCGATTATACCTGTTTTATTACTTTATCCAATCGTCCTTAAGTATTATGCGAAGGACGTTATGGGTGGAGGTATAAAAGAATAGAAGAAAAGGTAAAACGAATACAAATATAAGGAGGATTTTTACATGAAACGACTCATCAGTTTAGCCCTCGTAGTATTAATGATTCTTACACTTTTCGCAGGCTGCAGCCCAAAACCAGAAACTCCTGCAACTGCAGTACCTGGAGACACAGCACCGGCAGATACATCAAAGATCGGTACAAAGGATAACCCTGTAAAGGTTACATATCTCTGTAAGGACGTTGTTCCAACTGAAGAAAACGTTCAAAAGCTGGTAACTGAGATTGAGGCTGGAATGGCTGCCGAAGGCAACTACATTGATCTTGAAATCTTAGAGGCTCCAGCAGGCAAATATGCAGATGTAGTTCCTATCGCATTCAGAACAGGACAAATTGCTCCCGATCTCATCTACTTCCAAGGCGGAGATCTTCCAATCGCACAGGATGGTATG
>Ga0196971_1000938_pt1 | contig 15640 bp, 15 predicted proteins | sample S1v_1013CmetaG_FD_148660 | JGI IMG/M metagenome (GOLD analysis project Ga0196971, IMG submission 148660) | Soil microbial communities from Anza Borrego desert, Southern California, United States - S1+v_10-13C | ecosystem: Environmental > Terrestrial > Soil > Desert | place: USA: California... | reverse complement strand
GGTTCGAGCACCGGCTGGAGGTGGACCCTGAGAAGTCTTATCAGATCAGGCTGCAGGCTCGCGACTCGCAGGGGCGGTGGGTGACGCGTGATCTCTGGTTCTGGGGCAAGCAGTACCAGCAGAACCAGCGAAGCCGGTGGCGCTGGTTTGGCCTGGCGCCTGACCAGCCTGAGAAGTACCGTTGGGGCCTGAAGGAAGAGGTCGCCGTCAGTTTCCGGGAAGAGAACGTTCCCGTGCGGGACCGGTCCAAGGCGTTCCTCTTCTACACGGCCCGGTTGGGCATTCAGGAGTGGCGGGTGCAAGACAACGGCACCTTCCGGTACAAGCTCAAAGAGAAGGACCTGCCCAACACCAACCTCTCCGGGGTCTACTTTGACGGCCGGCAGTACCACGAGGCCTACCAGTACGCGCTGCGGGTGGATCCGGCGGAGAAAGCGCTGAAGGTGACCGTGGCGCCCGACAAGACGGCGTATAAGCCCGGCGAGTCGGTTACGCTCCGTGTTCACGTGCAGGACCGCCAGGGGTGTCCCGTAAGAGCCCAGGTGAACCTGAACCTGGTGGATGAAGCGCTTTACGCCCTGCGGGAGAACGAAGCCAGTCTCCTGGAGGCGCTGTACGATGACCACGTCCCTACGGGCGTTCTTACCACCCGGTCCTCTCACAAAGAGCCTCTGCCGCCCAGTGCGGCAGAAAAGGGCGGTGAAGGGGGCGGTGCGCGCAAAGACTTCAAAGACGCCATCTTCTTTGCCACCACCGCCACCGACACCTCGGGCAACGCGACGGCCACCTTCAAGGTGCCCGACAACCTGACCACGTGGCGGGTCACCTACCAGGCCTTCGCTCCATCAACGAAGGAAGCGGGAGGCGGCACCACCGGCATCGCCGTGAAGCTGCCCTTCTTTGTGGAGCCCGTCATTGGCGAGACCTATCTGGCCGGCGACAGGCCGCTCATTCCCATTCGGTCGTTCGGCACCGGCCTGCAGACTGGTCAGAAGGTGGCGATAACGACCACGGTCCAAGGGTCCGTTCAGGCCACGGTCGGGCAGGAGGGTGTCGCCTTCAGGGCTACCTTCGGCAGCTTTGGGCAGGCACCCCTGAAAGCCGGCCAGTACACGGTGACCGTGAAAGCGACAGCCGGGAGCCTGAGCGATGCCGTGGAGAAGCCGGTCACGGTGCTGGACTCCTATCTGCGTCAGCAAAAGGTGGACTTCCAACTGCTCGCAGCCGGGGGCAAGGTGACCGGCGCCGAGAAGGGCCTCACCACGGTAGTCTTCAGCGACTATGAGCGGGGCAGGTACCTCCGACTGCTCCAGAACCTGCGCTGGCAGTGGGGCAACCGCTTTGAGCAGAAGCTGACCCGGTCGATGGCAGGTGAGCTGCTTCAGGAATACCTGGGCGAGGCGAAGATCCCGGAGGGATCTGACCCTGAGCTGGACACCTATGCCTACCAGGCACCCGATGGGGGCATCGCCATACTGCCCTACGCCGACAGCGACCTGTACCTGTCTGCCCTGGCAGCGGACGCGGCGGCGGACCGGTTCGACCGCTACTCGCTGGAGAGCTACTTCACGAAGATCCTGGAGGCGAAGGAGGAGCCCGGCCGAGACCGCCGCATTCTGGCCCTGTGGGGCCTGGCGGCCCTTGACCGCCCGGTCCTGCAGACGCTGACTGACCTGGCAACGCTGACCGATCTGACGCTGAGCGAACGGTTCTACGTGGCCATGGCGCTGGCCGGGCTGGGCGACCTGGAGGCGGCCCGGCCCATCTACCGGGCCATCATCGCGGAGCATGGCGAGCAGTTGGGCAGCGACGCCCGCATCAAGACCGGCAGAGATCAAGATGAGATCCTGCAGCGCACCGCGTGGGCTGCAGCTCTCTCGGCCAAGCTTGCGGAGGCGGAGACCCCCGCCTTCGTGGGGTATCTGCTGACGAACTGGGGGCGGGACGTGCTTCTCTGCCTGGAGGAGCTGATGGCGGTCAAGGATGCGCTGCCCCGGGTGAAGACGGCACCGGTGACGTTTACCTACGTGCTGGATGGCAAGGAGCAGCGGGTGGAGCTGAAGGCCGGCCAGCAGCACACGCTGGCCTTGACCCCGCAGAGCCTCGCTGGGCTTCGCATCAAGGAGGTTCAGGGAAAGCTGGGGGCCATGGCCGTCTATGAGGCGCCGGTGGCGCAGATCGATCTGAAGCAGCGAGAAGGCTTCACCCTCAAGCGGTCTTACGCCAACCAGTCCACGGGCAGTGCCGGGCAGTTTGTGGTCGGCGATCTGGTGAAGGTGACGATTGACTATGCCATTCCCGATACGGCGCCCAGCGGGCCGTATGAGGTTTCGGACTACCTGCCGTCGGGTCTCCGTCTGATCGAGCGGCCGTGGGCTCAGGGCGTCAAATGGACCGCTCATAACGACCCGGCCTGGCCCCTGGAGGTTCTGGGCCAGCGGGCGACGTTCTATGCCGGCAAGGGGCAGTCGTCCATCAGCTACTACGCCCGCGTCATGGCGCCGGGCGAGTACACGGCAGAGCAGCCCGTGCTGCAGCACCAGCGTAGCGGACTGATCTACGCCGTTGGCATGCGGGAGCAGGTGCGAATCAGGTGAGGCGTTTGCTGGTAGTTAGCCTGGCCGTTGCGGGCGCCCTCCTGCTGGGGGGCGTCCGGGCGGCGGCTCCCGGCTTCCTGGTGGCGGGTGATCCGCCACCACTGGACAGGCCGCCGGCCCCCGCTGAGTCGCAGCCGGATACCTTCTTCCAGGAGCGGCTCTTCTTCCCCGGCCTGGAGGCCGTGCGGCGAAGCCCGCCCCCGACCGCGCAGGGACCGGTGGTGGGTGGCCTGGTGCCGCACCATACCCTGGCGGGCTCCATGTTCTCCCGGTTCTTCGTTAGCCTGGAAACGTCACCACCCGGAACGGTAATCGTGGTGGGGCCTAACCACGACCACCGGGGGCAGAAGGTCATCACCGGACGCCGCGGCTGGAGCACACCGTTCGGCGTGGTGGCCTCCAATGAAGAGCTGGTGAGCCGTCTGGTCACCGGCGGGCTTGCCGTGGAAGATGAGGAGGCCCTGGGACCTGAGCACAGCGTGGGCGCCTTAATGGCATACGTGAAGTACCACGCGCCCGCAGCCCGCGTTGTGCCGCTCATTCTGCACCGGACCGTGACCCGCCGGGAGATGGAACGGCTGGCTGAAGCGCTGGCGCCTCTTGTGGGTCCCCAGTGCGTCCTGGTGGCCTCGGTGGACTTCTCGCATTACCTGACACGGCGCCAGGCAGAGGCGAACGACCAGGTGACCATGAAGGCGATCCTTGACTTTGACCTCGATGCGCTGATGGGACTGGACAGCACCTTCGTGGACTCGCCGCCGTCTCTGGGCGTGCTGATGCTGACCATGCAGCGCATCGGGGCACAGGGTCCCGAGGTCCTGGGCAACACCAACTCCGGGGTTATCCTGGGAAGCGACTCCGTGGAGAGCACCAGTTACTTCACCCTCCGCTATGCAGCAAGGGCGCCGGCGGGGACCAGCCGTTAGTTCTTCTCCGGTGCCGTTCCGCCGGACACGAGAGAGTCCCGCCTCTGCAGGCGGGACTTCTCATTTACTGCCGGGCTGCCAGTTCCCGATCGACCAGGAGCAGCATGCGGCACTCATTGCCGGCAATGCGCACCCGAGCGAGGATCTCTTCTGCCGACCGTTCCTCCTCGACCTGTTCCGACAGGAACGTCTGCAGAATGGGGAGACTGGCGTAATCTCTCTCCTGCAGGGCCAGGGCATAGAGATCGTGAATCAGGCCGGTGATCCTTTGCTCGTGACGCACGACCTCTTCGAAGACAGCGATCGGCGATGGGTACTCGCTCGGGGGCTGCTCAAGCGGGCCGAGGATGACCCGTCCGCCGCGGTCGGTGATGAAGCCGAAGAAAGCCATGGCGTGCCCCAGTTCCTCTTTGGACTGCAGACGGAGCCAGTGGGCCATGCCGGGGTAGTTCTGTGCGTCGGCATAGGCCGACATAGCCAGGTAAACGTAGGCCGAGGCCAACTCCTGGCGGATCTGTTCGTTCAGCGCACCCTCCATGGTCCGGTTCAGCATGGGCGCCAGCCTCCCTTGGGATCGGCATTTTCGAGGTTAGGTTGCCCCGCCGTCCGGCTGTTACCCATAAGGCCGTGCAAAAAGGATGCCCGGAGCTCATGCTGCATCATGGTTTCCCATTTATTTACAAATTCTCGTCATCAGGATAGAATTGGAAGTGCGGAATACGGTTCACAAACGGCGACCGCCCCGGGAGGAGAAGCCCTCCGGGGCGGATAGAAGGTGATGGAGGTGTCACGGACCGTGAAGCACTCAACGGGTGGAACTCCCGTATTTGTCGGCATTGATCCGGCGGAGTATGTCCAGGATCTCGGTTTCGGGGAGGCCCAGGTCCTCCAGCGCTCGCCGGACCTCCACCTGCGTACTGCACCAGAGGTCGTTCACACGGTATCCCCGTCCTGCTACGGTGACCCGGACTTTACGTCCGAAGAGGCGCTCTAGCCAGTCCCACAGACCCATCCACCAGTCCCTCCGCCGCATAGTGTTTCGTTCGTTCCACTTATTCCATGCACGTATCGCTGTCCCCTCTTCCTGCGCAAGCCGCCCTGAGCCTGGTGCTCGCGGCGGTCTAGAGGCGCGCTCCGAGGGCGATCCCCGCCCAAGCGGCGGCCAGCCCCAGGATCACACTGCCGGCGAGATTGGCCCCCGCCCGCCACAAGTCCTGTCCCTGGGCGAGGCGCACCGACTCCAGGCAAAGCGTCGAGAACGTGGTGTACGCACCGAGGAAGCCCGCTCCCACTGCCACCCGCCACGGTCCGGGGAGGGCAAAGGGGCTGTGATCCAGACCCACAACAAGGCCGAGCATCGCCGAACCGGTGAGGTTAATCACCAGCGTAGCCCAGGGAAAAGCGGCCCCCGACCGCCGGCTGATGCGGGAACCGACCCAGAACCGGGCCACAGCTCCTGCGAATCCGGCCAGCGCGACCCAGAATAACGCCATGCCATCGTTCCTCTCCAAATGATGCGCCAACCAGTTCCCGGCACAGGGGTCGAAATTCTGCCCGGCTTTCTCACACCCCCCGGGGTAGGTTGAAGGGTTTAGGTAGTGTGTATCGTATGACAATAAATAAAGGGGGTGGGAGTACGGAATACAAGGTAATCGAAATCTGGACCAGTGATGCTGCCCGGTACCGCAATACGCCCGTGCCTGTGGCCGTGGTCGATGCCATTCGGACCAGGCGTCTGGCCGGTCGGGTGCACGTCTACCACGGCATGGCGGCGGCCTACGAGAGCGGCGAACTGGCCTCACCCACCATCCTGGACATCGCCGCCAACCTACCGGTGAAGATTGAGGTACTGGTACCCTCCAGCAAGGCTGACGAAGTGCTGTCGCTGCTGGGCGAGATGGTCACGGAGGGGGTGGTAGGTGTGCGGCCCATTGACGTCAGGGTCCACCGCTCGGAGCAGCGCCTCCTCCCGCGCCATCTTCGGGTGGCTGACGTCATGACTCACGACCCGGTGGCGGTCACCAGCCAGACGCCGGTGATTGAGGTGGTGCGCATACTTGGCTCCCGACCGTTCCGGGGGGTGCCGGTTCTGGACGCCAGGGGACAGTTGGCGGGAATCATCACCGAAGACGACCTGGTCCGGCGGGCCCGATTGCCCGTGGCGCCAGGGCTCCTGGCCAAGCTTCAGGAAGATGACCCTAGCGTGGCGGAGGACCTTGCACGGCTCGAGCATATGCCTGCCCGTGCGATCATGACGCAGCCTGCCATGACGGTCTGGGCCACGGCCCATGTGCATGAAGCGGTGCAAAAGATGGTGCGGTACGAACACCGTACCCTTCCCGTTGTGGACGCCACCGGGCGTCTGGTGGGCATGATCTCCCGCCTCGATGTGCTCCGGGCTGTGAGCCACCATAGCGAAGCCCTGGAGCCCTGGCAGGGGACTGAACTGCGGCTGGAGGACGCCCAATTGGTCCGTGACGCCGTGACCGGGAAGGACCGAAAAGTGCTGCCCACCGCCAGTCTCCTGGAAGTGGCCCGCCTGATCGCAACGACGGGCTTTCGCCGGTACGCCTTGGTGGAGACCGGGGGGCGCCTTGTGGGTGTGGTGACGGAAAGCGATCTCCTCCGGGTGCTCGAGCCGGACCGGAAAGGCTTCTGGGCCTATCTGCTCAACCGTTTCCTGGGTGCGCAGCCACCTCCGTCCTACATGGATCAGGCGGAGCGGCTGCAGACCTGCACCGCAGCGCAGGTCTCGCCCAAAGATCTGGTGGTGGCTGAAGATGAAGAGCCCCTGGGTGAGGCGGTCACCCGCATGGTGAAGTTTAACCTGAAGGAGCTGCCGGTGGTGGATGCGTCCGGGCGTTTCGCGGGGTTCTTGTCTCGGCGGGACTTCATGCGGGCCATCGCCGGCCGTTGACACAATACCACAGTCCGCCCACGGTCGCCTGTAAGAACGCGGAGGGACTCCACAGCCACGAAGACCCGTTCCGCTCGGGCCGCCCTGCGGGACCAGGCGGGAACCGGTTCACCTCTCCGGAGGGGGGCCGGCTTCGGCGTTGGCTGGACAAGCCGCCTTCTTCGATTATACTTGGTTTGTACCACCTGCTCTGCGCGGGCAGGGGATCCTGTGATCGGTCTCAGGGTGGAGGATGCGTACATGCGACTGCTGGAAGGTGTCAGGCGAGTTCGTGCCAAGCGCAGCGGCCCGCTGGGGGGCCGGGAGGCGCCGTCGAGCGAGCCTGTTCAGATGGGGCAATTCACGGGCCAGGTGGCGGCTGTCATCCCGGCCCTCAACGAAGAGGGTACCATCGTTGGGGTGGTACGCACGCTGCAGAGCAATCCCTACATCGGCGAGGTCATTGTCGTCAGTGATGGGTCCAGCGACCAGACGGCTGCTCAGGCCCGGGAGGCCGGGGCGAAGGTGCTGGAGCATCAGGAGAACCGTGGCAAGGCGGGGGCCATGAAGACCGGGATGGAAGCGACTTCGTCCCCTGTGATTCTCTTCCTTGACGGCGACTTAACCGGGTTGACCCAAACCCATGTAGAATCCCTGCTGCGTCCCACGCTTGCGGGTGAGGCGGACATGACTGTGGGCATCTTCGACGGTGGTCGGATGGCCACAGACCTGGCTCAGGTGGTCTCGCCCTACCTTTCGGGACAGCGTTCCATTCGGCGGGAGATTGTGGATGACATGTTCCGCCAGGAGCCAGATGCCGCGGAGTGCCGGTTTGGCATTGAGGTGGCGCTGACACGCTTTGTCATCAAGCGCGGCTACCATATGGCCAACGTGCCTCTGGAGGGTATGAGTCATCGAATGAAGGAAGAGAAGATGGGGCTGGTCGAAGGAGTAACTGCACGGCTGCGGATGTACCATGAGATCCTCCAGTACGTGCGGAAGGACTGGACAGAGGAAAAGCCCTGAGCAACTGCTCAGGGCTTGGGCTTGGCCTGACGGTAGGCCGGTGGCGACTGGGCGGCCGGAATGGCCAGGGCGGGCGCCTCGCTGATGACGATGTGGATGTAGATAGCCAGTTCAGCCACCGGACCGCCCCGCATCTTCATGCTGGCGCTCAGCACCGCCGGGTCACCGATGGCCTGAATCACCAGGGGGCCGTCGACCTGCGCGCCGTCGACCCAAACAGGGCCCTTGTCCAGCCCTGAATTGCGGAAGGCCATGCGGTCCGTCACACGGAGCCCATTGACCGAGATGGCCTCTGCTCCCGCCGCCCGCAGTTCATTCAGAATACGTACCACGTCGCGGGAGAGAACCGTACGGGAGGCCGTGAGGCTTCCCAGATCGCGCAGGATAAGGACGATGCCTGGCCCCTGCACCGCCACCATGCCCGATGAGGAAGCTTCGATAAGAAGCTCCTCCTGCAGCTGCGACAGGGTTGCCTGTTGGGCAGCCGTCTGGCGCAGGCGGGCCAGTTCCTCCCGGAGTTTGGCCGTCTCCTCGGTCACTTGAACGAACTGGGCGACGGCGGTCTCGGGAATGCGCATCTTCCGGCTGGCTTCCGTAGCTTTGGTTTGGGTACGCGCCATCAGAGCCACAGAGAGGCCAAGGATGATACACACAGCTGCTGGCACCAGGTGGCGCCGGTACCGGTCGGGGAGCATGAGGAGGGCCACCTCTTGTCGTGGATGGTTCGTCCGGCAACAACCTCAGTGTACCGCGGGTCCTTGGAGGAGTCTATGGGGTAGCCCCCCTTTGGAGGTAGACCATGCAAGTCGCACACATGAACTGGATGCAGCTGGAGGACTACCTGACCCACGATGACCGCGTGGTACTGCCGTTGGGCTCGGTGGAGCAGCACGGCTATCTGAAGCTCGGCACCGACGCCATCCTGGCGGAGCGGGTTGCAGTCGCCGCAGCGGAATCCCTGGGAGTGCCCGTCTTCCCAGTTGTGGCTTACGGCATCACCCCGTCCTTTGCTGCGTATCCCGGGAGCCTGAGCATTCGGGTAGATACCTACGTCCACCTGATCAAGGACCTGTTGGACAGCCTCGCCACCAGCGGTTTCCGGCGGATTCTGCTGGTGAACGGCCACGGCGGGAACACCCCCGCGCAGCCCGCCGCCGCCGAATGGATGGCTGATCACCCCCGCTGCCGCGTAAAGCTGCACAACTGGTGGAACGCCCCCGCTACCTGGGCCAAGGTGATGGAGATCGATCCACAGGCGTCTCACGGTTCATGGATGGAGAACTTCCCGTGGACCCGGGTGGCCGGTACTCGTATTCCCATGGAGCAGAAGCCCATGTGTGAGGCCGACCGGATGCGGACACTCAACCCGCAGGAAGTACGCACCTACCTTGGGGACGGCAACTTCGGCGGTCTGTACCAGCGCTCCGACATGGACATGAACGCAGTCTGGGAGACCGCCATTTCGGAGACGCGTGCCGCACTCGAAGGTCCCTGGGGGCTATAGATGCCATACGAGAGACCGCCCGGCGAACCGGGCGGCCTCTTCTATTTCCGCGTCATGACGATGTGCATGGTCATGTCGATGTCCATGGAGATGGAGGTTCCCTGCGCTTCCACCGTCTGCCTGAACGTACCCCGGACGGTAGTGTCGCTTTCCCGGGTCATGCCTGTCCTGAGGTCGGCGTAGGTCACGCCTTCGCTCTCCAGGGTTCCCTTGGCCTCGGTGCGGGCGCCCATCTGGCTCCCGGTCACCGTGAACGGACCCGTGCCCTTTCCCACCAGCTTGGCGACCTTGACATCGTTCCGGGATTCGGTACCGGTGTACGTGGTGGTGAACGTCTGCTTGAAGGTGGTCACAGCGTCCCCAATGCGGATGGGCGTGCCTAGCTCCACCGTCCAGCTGTCGCCAGGCCGCGCCTTCCCGCCCTCGGGCAGGCGAGCGATACTCTGGCCCACGAGGCCCTTGAGGTCTTCGGCCGTCCCATCGGGCAGGCCGCTTAGCTCCAGAACCTCGCCCGTTCGGCTGTCCAGCTTTACCGTCAGCTTGGCCCCCGGGCCGAGGGGGCCCATGGGTACTTCACGACCGGCGACGGTGATTGTGCCGGTCATGTTGCTGACATCCGTGGTCAGGGTGACCACCGATCCCTCCCACTTCTCCACCACCAGAGCCGTATCGTACTCCATACGGTAGCCGGCGCTGAAAAGGCCCTCCGCTCCTGCGGGCAGTCCCGCCAGGTTCCGAGCCTGGAAACTCGCTTGCGCCATCACATGATACGTCATCTGCTCACCGACTTCGGGCCGTAGGGACAGGGTCTCACGGCTGGCGCAGCCGCCGGCCAGGAGTATGGCCAGCACCAGCAGCATCGGGGCGAGGGACCGCATATGCAATGGGACTCCTCCTACAGAAGGTCTCGGCCAGGAAAATGACAGAGGCGGAGGGAGCTACCCTCCGCCTCTATCTGTATGGCGTTACGGCCCGAAATGGACCTCCGCTTTTTTGGCCCCCGCGGCCATGGCCAGGCGGCGGATTACGTCAGCTGTCTGGGTCTCGGCACGGGCCAGCACCTCGTCTGTCTCCGCCTTCCCACGGATCTTCTCGCGAGCGCCGGCCGTGAGTGCTGTGGTCTCCTGTGGGGTAAACTGGGTGCGGAACAGGCCCGTCGCGTTGTAAATCTCCACCTTGGCCAGGTCAATATCGATGGAAAGGACCTTCGGTTTCGGCAGCGTGATGGTCAGGGCATCTCCTGTGCGCTGGATCGCATCAGGGCCCACGGCTTCCAGATCCACGCCTACAGCTGCCTTCCCGGGGATCACCATGAAAAGGAACTTGGCGCCATACCAGGTCGATTCATCCCGGCTGGTGACCACGGTGGCGAAGACCTCCACAGTGGTCAGCTTGGCTGCGGAGCGGATCTCCTCCACCAGAAGCGAGGTCTGAATGCGGGGAACGGGCGGGAAGAGGAGAGGCTTGAGGAGGGCGCCGGCCACCACGAGCACGACGGCGGCCACAATCAGCCAGCGGAGCCGGAGCCAGGACCGGACGGTGGCATGAGCGCCAACGGTGGCGGGGGAACCTATCACGGGAGTCTGGTGGAACACAGGAGATCACCCCTTTGTACACGTTTCAGATAGTATGATGTTCTAACCAGTGCAAATGGTTCCCGCAAGGGCAAAGTGGGGGGATCTGGGCTTCCTGGGAACGACGGTAACGAACGGGTAACGGGGGGGGTACTATCATACAGGTTGGGAACGCAGCACTGCGGTTCAAGAAGCGAGGGAGCGACCGTGAAGGTAGATCCATCCGAAGTTCTCGACAGCCTGGGCCTGGGACGCTCTTCGGAGTTGAGAGTCTACGTGGACCAGCAGCTTAAGGAGATCCTCCCGATACTGGTGGAGCGGTATCCCGACCTGGCCCGGGAACATCCGGCTGTCATCAGGCGGATGGCTATTTACGCGCTTCGCTGCCGGCTCAGCGAACAGGGAGCGTCCGCCGTCTAGCCCCAAGGCAAATCCACGCCAGACCGTTGACAAATATCTGGCAGTGCGCATATACTAACCGAGGTACTTACTTCCAAGGAGGTGGCGAGCAATGATGGCGAAGAGTGTTGTTTTCCGCGCTTTCATCCGCTGCCATCCGTTCAAGCGCGCGTAAGGAGCCCAACCTGGGTCATCCTCTCGAGCCACGGGTGGCGCACCCGTGGCCTTTTTATGCCTCTGCGCGGGGGCTTTAAAGGCTTGCCATCAAGGCCACGGGGACAGTTCGTCCTGCCGTGGCTTTTTCTCATTTCTACGAAATCTCGAGGAGGATTCCCAGCTTGACAGATAAAGGTATCGTAATCCGCAACGATGGTCCCCGGTTCTGGGTTGAATGGAATGGCCAGGAGGTGCCCTGCACCCTGCGTGGCAAGCTCAAGAAGGAGCAGTTGCGCGTCACCAGTGTGGTGGTGGTGGGCGACGAGGTCACCGTCCAGATGAGTCCCGACGGCACCGGCGTGGTCGAGAGTGTGCTTCCCCGCCGGTCAGAACTGGCCCGCCCCGGCTTCCACGGCTACGTCCACGTAATGGCCGCCAATGTGGATCGCTTGCTCATTGTCGGATCGGCCGCCATGCCCCGGTTCAAGCTGCATCTGGCGGAGCGTTTCATGACCATCGCTCGTCGCGGTCGGATTCAGCCTGTGGTGATCATTAACAAGTGCGACCTGGAGCACGAAGCGACCATTCGCTCCTGGGTTGCCCCGCTCATGGGAACAGATGTGCCCGTCGTTCTGACCTCGACCATGGACGGGCGGGGAGTCGAAGAACTCCGCGCCCTGCTGCAGAACAAAACATCGGTGCTGGCGGGCCAGTCGGGGGTGGGCAAGAGCAGTCTGGTGAACGCTCTCTACCCTGATGCCATGGTCCGGACCAACGCCGTGAGCGGGTCGACCACCAAGGGTCGCCATACGACCACTGCCAGCAGTCTCTATGCCTTGCCCGGCGGAGGCTATCTGGTAGACACGCCAGGAATCCGCGAGCTGAGCCTGTTCGAGGATGAAGAGAACGAGACGGTGGCGGCAGAGGTCTACCCGGAAATCGCGTCGGCAGCCGCCGGCTGCAAGTTCCGCGACTGCACACACTCCCACGAGCCCGGCTGCGCTGTGAAGTCAGCCGTGGCCCGGGGCGAGATTCGGCAGGACCGTTACCGCAACTTCCTGCGCGTGAGCGGCAGCTAACGGTCTGTTTCCGGCCGAAGCGACTGTGAATCGCACAGTGACGCCCGCTCCCCTGTCATGCTAGAATCAGGAGAGCGGGCGCCCCCTTCCTGACGAAGGGAGACGGCCCGGTTCATCTCGGGAGGGCACGCTTTGATGCAACAGTACACGTTGCGGCCTGCAGGACCGGACGACTACCCGCGGCTGGTTGAAATCATGAACATGACAAATGCGACTCCCGTTACGCTGGAGGAGTTCCGCCGCCGGTGTGAACTGCGCGCCAGCGACCCACGGTACCTGCGGCTGGTGGCCGAAAACGGGGAGCAGCGTATCGCGGGGCAGGGCGTTCTCTTTCATGTTCCGTGGCGACCCGTGGGCACGCTGACGCTCAATCTCGCCGTGGACCCGGATTACCGCGGGCACGGGGTGGGCCGGATGCTCTACGACGCCCTTGAGGCGAAGGCACGGGACTTCGGCGCCCTGACGCTGGAGTCGGAGGTGCGCGACGACCGCGCGTCAGCGCGGGAGTTCCTGGAGCGCCGGGGCTTCGCCCTGAAAGACCATTACTTCCGCTCCGAATTGGACCTGGAGCGCTTCAACGCGGCACCCTACCGCGGCGTTGTGGCCGGCCTGCGTGCGCAGGGGTACCAGTTCATTACTCTCGCAGACGTGGACCTCGAAGAGGGGAAGCGCCGTCTGTATGAGGTGGATATGGACACGGCCCGCGATGAGCCGGGCATGAATGAAGGGACCGAGTGGCCGCCCATCTCCTATGAGGAGTACGCCAGGGACATGTACCAGGCGCCGAAGTTCGACCCGGCGGGCGTCTTCCTGGCCGTGTGGCAGGGGCAGTGGGTGGCTGTGAGTGGTCTGCACTTCCCGCCCGGGTCGGAGATCGCCTGGGTCTTCTATACGGGAGTGCGCCGGGAGCACCGGGGGCGCCGTCTGGCACAGGCCTTGAAGCTTCTCACCGCCGACTACGCCCGGAGCCGGGGGTTCAAGAAAATCGCCACCGGCAACCACGAGAACAACCCCGCCATGCTGACGGTCAACCGTAAGTTCGGGTTCCAGCCGCTCCCGGGCCTCTTCATCATGCGAAAGCTGCTGTAACGGCAGGACCGGCGCCCGTGTGTGGGCGCCGGTTTTTATTTGCCGGATATCAGATTCCTACACGGTTGGGCACTCCAGCGGCGAAGAAGAGCAGCCGGCCCATAAGCTCACCGGCGACCAGGGCGACCGCAGCGTTCAGAGCCAGCCAAGGGGCGGCGGGGGAGCCGGCACCCAGGAGGTGGTCGGCGAAGGTGAGGGCGCCGAGGCCCAGCAGGCTGGCGGCAAAGCGCAGCGTCACGCTCAGGCGGTGGCGTGAGGCAAGGAGGCTCCAGGCTTCCCGGGCGGCCCGCGGACCGTTGGCCAGGCCGAGGCCGTACAGCACGGTCGCTGCCAGCTGGAGCACGAGGGCTGTACCGCCGGCGAGAAGCAGCGCAGGCGCCAGGGGAATGGCGGGAGCGCCCAGCACTGCCAGCAGCACGGCTCCGGCGGCCACGCCCAGGAGGGCGGCGGCGGAGAAGAAGGAGACGGCGGTGTAGGGCGTTGACCAGGCCGGGTGAATGGTGACCTGGTAGACGCGCGCCATGGTGAAGACCGCTGCCAGGCCCGTAAGGACGCTGAGCATGAGCAGGTTGTCGGTGGGCAGACCCAAGAAGGGCGACAGGGCTGCTCCCAGGGTCAGGGCCGCAAACAGGCCGGAGAAGAGCACCTCCCGCGCCAGCCAGGACGAACCCAGGTTGCCCAGGGCCCGCACGGCGCCCAGGGGAGTACCCAGGTGCAGGAGGGAGACCGCCAGCCCGGTCAGCAGGGCGGCGGCGGCGGCCAGGGCCAGCGCCTGGGCCGCTGTTACAGCGCCGGGAGCCTGTCCGGCAGGGTAGAGGGGCTGCATGGCTGCCAGCACCACGGCGCCCAGAGCCAACTGGCCCAGCAGGGTGAAGGTGACCAGGGGCAGGTCAGCCCGCTTCATGGGCGCTCCCTCCTGACGGCATCCTTGTGGGGCGTGTACAGGGCATTGGGAGTGGTCAGCTTGGGGTCGGGCAGACCGTGCAGATCCATGGAGCCGGCAAACTGCAGGCGCAGGTCGTCCACGGGCCCCACATGGATCGCCCGGCTGGGGCAGGCGCTGACGCATGCGGGATCCTTGCCCCGTTGAAGCAGGTCCACACAGAGATCGCACTTCTGGCTCTTACCCTTCTGCGGGCTATACTGCGGCGCACCGTACGGGCACGACCAGGCGCAGTACCGGCAGCCGATGCAGACCTTTTGATCGATGGTGACCACGCCATCCTGCGGCCGCTTGGATAGGGCGCCCGTGGGGCAGTTGGCCACGCACATGGGCTTCTCGCAGTGGTTGCAGGAGATGCTGATGTAATAGGCAAAGACGTGGGGCACCGGCGCACCGCCGGGCGGCGTGGCCCAGGCGCCGCCGGAGACCTCTACGACTCGCCGGAACCGCTGGCCCGCCGGCAGGTCATGCCGGTCCTGGCAGGCCACGGCACAGGTATGACAGCCCATGCAGGCGCTCATGTCAACGTGAAAGCCCAGCTGTGGCATTGGCTAGCACCCTCCTCAGGCCCGCTCGACCTGGACCAGCATGGTATGTTGGGCATTGGCCCGGGCCAGGGGCGTCGGACGCTGGCAGGTGAGCACGTTGAGGCTTCCCCCGCGGTCGACGCCTTTCTTGTCGGGATCCCACCAGGCGCCCTGGGGAATGGCGATGACGCCGGGCATGATTCGGGGGGTCACCTTCACGGGGATGGTCATGACGCCACGGTCGTTGTAGACCCGCACCCTGTCGCCGTCCTGCAGGCGTCTGGCGGAAGCGTCGGCGGGGTTGATCCACAGCTCCTGTGGGCCGGACTCCTCCATCCACGGCGAGTTATCGAAGACGGAGTGGGTGCGTCGTTTGACATGCCAGCCGATGCACTGCAGGGGGTAGCGAGCCCGCAGGGGATCAGCGGGGCCTTCCCAGGCAGGAATGTACTTGGGGACGGCTGGGATCTCCTCCGGCTGATTGCGCGCAGCCAGCGCGGGAGAGTAGATCTCGATCTTGCCAGACGGCGTGGGAAAGGGAGCCCCATGCTCCACCTGGTCGCGGAACGCAACATAGTTCTCGGGATGGCGGTACTTATAGACGCCTTTGGCGCAGAACTCCTCGAATGAGGGGAAGTCGGGCCACCCTGTGCGGGCCTCGTCCACCATCTGCCGGAGCCAATCCTCGGCACTCTTGCCGGCCGTGAACTGGTCGCGCACCCCCATCTTTTCGGCCAGATCTGAGACCCAGTCGTACGCGCTCCGGCATTCGTGCAGCGGTGCGATGGCCTGGTTCATGAAGATGGCGTAGTCGCCCCAGGCCCACGGGGTAACGAGATCGCTCCGTTCGAACCAGGTGGTGGCGGGGAGCAGAATGTCGGCAAACCGGGCGCTGGGCGTCAGGAACTGGTCACTGACCACAAT
>Ga0196971_1000937_pt1 | contig 15642 bp, 14 predicted proteins | sample S1v_1013CmetaG_FD_148660 | JGI IMG/M metagenome (GOLD analysis project Ga0196971, IMG submission 148660) | Soil microbial communities from Anza Borrego desert, Southern California, United States - S1+v_10-13C | ecosystem: Environmental > Terrestrial > Soil > Desert | place: USA: California... | reverse complement strand
ACACCAGCAGGCCGACCGCGGCCGCGCCGGCGACAATCACCGGTTCCTGCAGTTTCTTGAACCGCCACAGCAGCAGGACGGTGACAAGCGCCAGCAGCGCGGTCGGCAGGTCGGTGATGGAACGCTTGGCCAGCACGATCACCGCGCCGGCGATCGCGCCGACCGCCGCCGCGGTCACCCCGTCGACGAATGCGATGATGCCGGGCAGGCGGCCATACTTCTTGAAGTAGGGCGCGGGGATGATGGTGAACAGATAGCAGGGCAGGAAGGTGGCCAGCGCGGCGACGCAGGCGCCGGGCAATCCGGCGATCAGATAGCCGATGAAGGCGACCGTGATCACGACCGGGCCCGGCGTGATCATTGCCACCGCCACCGCGTCGACGAACTGCTTGTCGTTGAGCCACTGGTGCTCGGTCACCACGCCGCCATACAGGAAGGGCACGATCGCCAGTCCCGAGCCGAACACGAAGGCGCCGGCCTTGGCGAAGAATACGGCGATCTGGACAAGCAGCGAGGCGTCCATGCCGTTCAGCGCCGGAACCGAAAGCGGGGCTGCTGCCGCCGCGTGCATGCCGGCGCCGCCCAGCCATTTCGGCGGTGCGCGCAGGAACCAGACGAGGATGCCGGCCGCAAGGAACAGCCAGGCGATTTCCGACTCGGTGACGACCGTGACTGCGGCGAGCAGCAGGTAGATCGCCCACAGCAGCTTGTCCCGGCCGACGCTCTTGACTGTCAGCTTGTGGGCGCTCATCGCGATGATGCCGATCACCGCCGCCCCGACGCCATAGAAGACCGCCTGCATCCAGCCGATGCCGCCGAAGCGCACATACGACCAGCCCAGTGCGACCACCATCAGGAAGGAGGGCAGCACGAATGCGATGCCGACCAGCGTCGCGCCCCGCACGCGGTAATGGACATAGCCGAGATAGATCGCCAGCTGCGCGGCCAGCGGCCCCGGCGCAAGCTGCGCGAGGGCGAGTCCTTCCTTGTAATCCGCTTCGGTGATCCATTGGCGGGTATCGACCAGGTCGCGGTGCATGTAGCCGGCCAGCGCCACCGGGCCGCCGAAGCCAAGGGCACCGAGGCGAAGCATGTACAGCACGAGCTGCCAGAGCGTGTATCCGGGCGCGGCGGGCAATGTCTGCGGATGTTCCATGGGGTCAGGCTTGGGATTGGCTGGAGAAATGCGCGTGCAGCGAATCGAGCAGGATGCCGGCTTCCGCCAGCAACTGGTCATCCGGAAGTCCGCGCTGGCGCGCCCCCGACAGCATCGCTTCGAAGCCCGCCGCCTCCGGCACGTGCCGGCCGCCGACATCGAGCGCGTGGACCATGGCCGCGATCCGCTGCAGGCCCGGGTCCTGTTCCAGCCTGAAGCTGGCGAGCAGCACTTCGAAGGTCACGCGTTCGCCGACGTGGGTGAAGGCCGCGCCGTCGAAGTCGAAGCCGAGCGCGCCGGCGGGACAGTCGGCCGGTGAATCCAGCCACAGAAACCGCGCTTCCCGGTCGATGAAGCGCCGGATCAGCCAGGCGCTGGCGACACGGTCCACCCATAATCGGCGACGGGTGGCCCATACGCGGTTCTGGAAGTCATTCTTGTCGAGGAACTGGATGATGCCGGCTACGGTGCTTGGCTCGCCAGGCGACATGGCTTTTTCCGCGGCGCCCTCGAATTCGGCCCATGCCGCTTCCGCGCTGATGCTGGCCGCGCCTGGAAAATAGTCGATCGCGCGCACAGTTTCGTAGTCGCGGCGCAGCCGCCGCAGCAGACGGGAAATCGCCTGCTGCTCGAGTCCCGGCAGCGCTGCGCGCGCTTCGGCGAGCGCCTTCAGCAGTTCCCCATACTCGGCGTGGCGGTCGAACAGTGCGCGCAACGCCGCAAGCTGCTCGGCATGACCGCGCTGTATGCCCAGCAGCCACGCGCTGCCGCCCTCGCGGCGGGTATCGTCCGCCAGTTCACGCATCAACTGGTGGTTGACCGGAGTGTTGGGCAGCAGGTAGGCGCCGTCGCGCAAGGCGGCGCTGCCGCAAGCCTTCAGTGCGCGCCACACGCGCATGCGACCGGCATTGCTTGTCGTGGGAAGGCTGACGATCAACAGCAGCCATGGGGTGCTCGCATTTTCCATGGTCCGGATTCTAAGCCCGGGAAGTGATATCAACAAATACTGTTACGACATCTACTTATAAGTGATGGAATGGGGCATCGGGGAAAAGGCTGGCGCGCAACAGGAACGTTCTGATGGTGCCCGGGTCGTATCGCGCTTGGTGCATGTTCCTCTTGCCGATGGTTAAGCATTTTCATATACCGGAACTTGCGTTTTGTATTGTGAAAAATCACGACGCACAGCATCATCGATTCGTTTCATTTTGAGAAAAATCATTTCAGATCGCAAAATCAAATGTATAAGTATTTGAAAATAAAAGTGAAAAAATCGGTTATATGTCTTATATAAGACCTTGTTGCCCCGCAAAAACCGTCATATTATTCACCCATCGACTTTTCATTTTTCTTTTCACTTGCGTTATCTCAGGAGAACGACATGGCATCTCGCGAACAGCAAATCAAAGCACTGGAAAAAGAGTGGGCCGAAAACCCGCGCTGGAAGGGCATCAAGCGCAACTACACCGCAGAAGACGTCGTTCGTCTGCGCGGCTCCAAGCAAATCGAGTACACGCTGGCAAAGGAAGGCGCCGAGAAACTGTGGTCGAAGATCAACGGCGGCGCGAAGAAGGGCTATGTGAACGCCTTCGGCGCCATCACCGCAGGCCAGGCAATGCAGCAGGCCAAGGCCGGCCTGGAAGCCGTCTACCTGTCCGGCTGGCAGGTCGCCGCCGACGGCAACACCTCCGAAACCATGTATCCCGACCAGTCGCTGTACGCATACGACTCGGTGCCGACCATGGTTCGCCGCATCAACAACACCTTCAAGCGCGCCGACGAAATCCAGTGGTCGCGTGGCATCAACCCCGGCGATGAAAACTTCATCGACTACTTCCTGCCGATCGTCGCCGACGCGGAAGCCGGTTTCGGCGGCGTGCTGAACGCCTTCGAACTGATGAAGAACATGATCGCCGCCGGCGCTGCAGGCGTGCACTTCGAAGACCAGCTGGCTGCCGTGAAGAAGTGCGGCCACATGGGCGGCAAGGTGCTGGTTCCGACCCAGGAAGCGATCGAGAAGCTGACCGCTGCGCGCTTCGCTGCCGACGTCATGGGCGTGCCCACCATCGTCCTGGCACGCACCGATGCAGAAGCTGCCAACCTGATCACCTCCGATCACGACGCCAACGACAAGCCTTTCCTGACCGGTGAGCGCACCAACGAAGGCTTCTACCGCGTCAAGAACGGCCTGGAGCAGGCGATCAGCCGCGGCGTCGCCTACGCACCGTTCGCCGACCTGGTGTGGTGCGAGACCGGTACGCCGGACCTGGGCTTTGCCCGCGAGTTCGCGCAGGCGGTGCATGAGAAGTGCCCGGGCAAGCTGCTGTCCTACAACTGCTCGCCGTCGTTCAACTGGAAGAAGAACCTCGACGACAAGACCATCGCCGAATTCCAGCAGAAGCTGTCCGAACTGGGCTACAAGTACCAGTTCATCACGCTGGCGGGTATCCACATCAACTGGTACAACACCTTCCAGTTCGCGCATGCCTATGCACGCGGTGAAGGCATGAAGCACTATGTGAACATGGTGCAGGAGCCGGAATTCGCAGCACGCGAAAAGGGCTACACCTTCGTGTCGCACCAGCAGGAAGTCGGTGCCGGCTACTTCGACGAAGTGACCACCGTGATCCAGGGCGGCTCCTCTTCGGTGAAGGCGCTGACCGGCTCGACCGAAGAAGAACAGTTCCACTGATCTTCCAGGCACAAAAAACCGCACCCTCGGGTGCGGTTTTTTTTTGCGCGCGGCGCAAGGTGTGGATCAGTGACGATGGCCGGCATGCGCGCCGATGGCTGCTTCTCCGCCGTCCAGCTCCGCTCGCGCGTGCCGGATCACGCTGAACGAGGCGCTCAACGCCAGCGTGCCCATCAGGCCTGCCACCATCCAGTCCGGCCAGCCGCTGCCGGTACCGAACACGCCGGCTGCCGCCAGCATGACCGCGACGTTGCCGATCGCGTCATTGCGGGTACACAGCCAGACGGAACGCATGTTGGCATCGCCGCTGCGGAATGCGTAAAGCAGCGCCGCGACGCCGAGGTTCGCGCACAGTGCCAGCATCCCGATCGCGCCCATCGTTACCGGTTCCGGCGCCACGCCGGCCGCGATGCTCCAGGCCGCCCTGGCCAGCACAAAGCAACCGAAGGCCCCCATGCACACGCCCTTGAGCAGGGCGGCGCGGCTGCGCCAGACCGGCGCCATCGACAGTACCGCGAGCGCGACCGCGTAATTGGCCGCATCGCCGAAAAAATCCACGGCATCGGCGAGCAGCGAGGCGGACCCGCTCTGCATGCCGCCGGCGATCTCGACCCCGAACATGGCCGCATTGACAAACAGCGCGACCCACAGCGCGCGGCGGTAGCGCGGCGCCGGCGCCGAATTGGATGAGCAGCCGTGGCTGCAGCAATGGTCCGACATGGCAAATCTCCTAAAGAAGTTTGCCTATTACAGACCCTGTAGCTACTATAGGGTCAAGTGAAGCGTGAAAGGAATGCGATGAAGATAGGCGAATTGGCAAAAAGGACGGGTTGCGAGGTCGAAACCATCCGCTACTACGAGCGGGAAGGGCTGGTGCCGATGCCGCCGCGGACGGAAGGGAACTATCGCCACTACAGCGAGCAGGATGCGGAGCGGCTGTTGTTCATCCGTCACTGCCGCTCGCTTGGCATGTCGCTCGACGATATCCGCACCTTGCAGCATTTCCAGGCGCAGCCGGAGCTGGCTTGCGATGAAATCAATGCGATGCTGGACCGCCACCTCGAACAGACCGAGCAGCAGATCGCGTCCTTGCAACGCCTGCAGGAACAGCTGCAGATGCTGCGCAATACCTGTCACTCGCAGTTGAGCGCGCGGCAGTGCGGCATCCTGCGCAATCTCGAAAGCGCGGCCAACGAAAGCGGCTGCGTGTGCCATGGAAGTCATTCACATGCGGGCGGCGCGGTAAAATGACCGCCCTTTCCAACCATCACGAAACGATCCCATGCTGAGTTACCGCCACGCCTTTCACGCGGGCAACCATGCCGACGTGCTGAAACACGTCGTGCTGATCCAATTGCTGCGTTACCTCGGCCAGAAGGACACGCCGTACATGTACATCGACACCCATGCGGGCGCCGGCGTGTACGCGCTCGATACCGGCTACGCGGACAAAAGCCGCGAATATGAAACCGGAATCGCGCGCCTGTGGGAGCGTGACGACCTGCCGCCGCCGCTGGCCGAGTACGTGCAACTCGTAAAGGACATGAATCCAAGCGGCAAGATGCGCTATTACCCGGGTTCCCCGTATTGCGCCGAACGGATCGCGCGCGAGCAGGATCGCCTGCGCCTGTTCGAATTGCATCCGAGCGACAGCAAGATCCTCGAAGAGAATTTCCGCAAGCTGGAAGCGCATGCGGCGGCGCAAGGCGAGCGCGCCGGCGCCCGCGGCAAGCGGGTGATGATCACCAAGGCGGACAGTTTTAGCGGCCTCAAGGCCCTGCTGCCGCCGCCGTCGCGCCGCGGCCTGGTACTGATCGACCCGCCGTATGAGGTAAAGGACGATTACCGGCAGGTCAAAAATACACTCGCCGACGCGCTGATACGCTTTGCCACCGGCACCTATGCGGTCTGGTATCCGGTATTGCAGCGCATGGAATCGCGCGAGTTCCCGGCCAAACTCAAGCGCCTGCCATGCAAGGACTGGCTGCATGTGACCTTGTCGATCGGTACGCCCGCGCCGGATGGCTTCGGTCTGCACAGCAGTGGCATGTTCGTGCTCAATCCGCCGTGGACGCTGGAGCCGATGCTGCGCGAACTGATGCCGTTTCTGGTAAAGGCGCTGGCGCGCGATGACGGCGCCCGCTTCACTCTCGAAACAGGCACGCCGATTGCATCCTCCCAAGGTCCACGCCGCGCCTGATCCCGGTTTTCCTTACGTCACCGGGTGTCGCGCGGATGTATCAGTTTGAAGTTTAGCCAAGCGGCCCCGGCCTGCGCCTCGTACAATCAACGAGACGCGGTACGGTTGTGCCATCAACACAGCGATGCAGCGTCGGCGCGTGCCCGCGTGGTGTCGATCAGGAAAACGGTGATCCATCAATGGAGAATCTCGCTCGGAATGTTTCTCAGCCGGCTCCAGACGGCGGCAGGCGCTTCCGGGACTTTTTTCTGGCCCGCCAGCCTATCCTCGACAGGAACCAGGACTTGTATGCATACGAGCTGCTGTTCCGCGCTGCCGGCACCGGTGACGCCAACGTCACCAACGATCTCTCCGCCACCGCATCGGTGATCGCGCATGCGGCCGAGCTTGGCATGGGCAACGTGATCGGCACCTCGCTCGGTTTCATCAATGTCGACGCCGCCGTGCTGATGAGCGATTTCATCCAGTTCCTGCCGCGGCACCATGTCGTGCTCGAAATCCTCGAAACGGTGGAGGTAACGGAGGAACTGGTCGCGCGGGTGGAAGAACTCGGCCGCGCGGGCTATACCTTCGCCCTCGACGATGTCGTCGCCGATTCCGCCAATGTCGAAAAACTGCTGCCGCTGGCGGCGATCATCAAGGTTGACATCGGCGAGCTCACCCCCGGCGAGCTGACGCAGCTGAGCGGGAAATTCAAACGGGCGGGCAAGAAGCTGCTGGCGGAGAAGGTCGAATCGCACGCGCAGTTCAGGCAATGCCTGGAACTCGGTTTCGACTACTTCCAGGGCTATTACTTCGCGCGCCCGACGATCCTTGCCGGTCGCAGGCTGACGCCCTCGCAGATCGCGATCATGCAGCTGATGGCGCAGCTTGCGTCGGATGCCGAATTGTCCAAGATCGAACAGAGCATCAAGCAGGATGCGTCGCTCGGCCTGAGCCTGCTGCGCCTGGCGAACGCGCCGAGCGGCGGGGTGACCGAACGCATCGAATCGCTCGGACAGGCATTGAAGGTGCTGGGCAGGCAGCAGATCCAGCGCTGGCTGCAGATCCTGCTGTATGCCGAATGCGACAAGTCGCGCACGGCGGCATCGCCTCTGCTGGCGCTCGCCGCTTGCCGGGGCCGCCTGCTGGAACTGATGGCCGAAAAAATCCGCCCGGGCGACCGCAACATGGCCTGCATCGCATTCACCGTCGGCATGATGTCGCTCATGGATGCGCTGTTCGGCCTGCCGCTGGAAGAGATCCTGAAGCAGCTCGCCGTCGCCGACCCGGTGCGCGACGCGCTGCTTGCGCGCGCCGGCATGTATGGCGACATGCTGAATCTGGCCGAATGCATCGAGCAGATCGACAGCGCCCGCCCGCAGCTTGCGCCGCTGCTGCAGAAACTGGGGCTGTCGGCGGAACAGCTGTATGCGCTCCAGCTCGAGGCGTTCGAATGGAGCGACGCCATTTCCACTCCGGTGGCCGCCTGAATTGTTTCCGGCTGTTAAACAATCGGATAGCCGCCGGACGATTCCGCCGCGTCCGGCGCGCCGTTACAATAGGCGCTTATGAACAAGGCATTTGTCAAAGAAAGCGACAGCGACGACGACGACCTCGACGCCGGTGCGCCCCCAATTCCCGCGGGCACGAAGAACTACATGACGCCGCAGGGGCACAAGCGCATGAAGGAGGAGCTGTTGCGCCTGATCGACGTCGAGCGCCCGGAAGTGGTGCGGGTGGTCTCCTGGGCCGCTTCCAACGGCGACCGCTCGGAGAATGGCGACTACATCTACGGCAAGCGCCGCCTGCGCGAAATCGACCGCCGCATCCGCTTCCTCACCAAGCGTCTCGACCTTGCCGAGGTGGTGGACCCGAGCGTGCACCACGGCAGCGACCAGGTGTTTTTCGGCGCAACCATCACCTATGAAAACCAGGCCGGCGAAGAGCACACGGTGACGATTGTCGGCATCGACGAACTCGATCCGCTCAACGGCAAGATCAGCTGGATCTCCCCGGTCGCGCGCGCGCTGACGAAAGCGCGCGCGGGCGATTCGGTGGTGCTCAAGACGCCGTCCGGCATGGACGAGCTCACGATACTCGAAGTCAGTTATCCGGCGCCGTAAGCGCGGCCTCCCGCAGGCACGCGGGGGCAGGGGAGCGTATTTCCGGTGCACGCATGCCGGGCCGCCGGTCGAATGCCGAAGGCCTGCCGCGCAGGCGGGAATCCATGCGGGGGATGATCGAAGATGCTCAGTATGGAGTTCCCCCTGATGGGGGATAGGTCGCCGGCAAGCGCAATAGGCTGCCGGCCTCAGCCCCGTTCGCGCAGTATCCTTGCCACGCCCGGGATCTTGCGCACGTTGCGCATCAATCGCGCCAGGTGGATCCGGTCTTCCAGCTGGATCGTGAAGTGCAGCTGCTTCATCAGGTGGTCGCGGTCGTCGTCCATGCCGACATAGGTGATGTTGGCGTCGGATTCGCCGATTTCGGCGGCCACCCGCGCAAGCACGCCTTTTTCATTTTCCACCAGTACCTTGATGCGGCAGTCGAAGCGGCGCGTGAGCTCGGCGTCCCACACCACCTCGATCCAGCGGTCCGGCTCCTTGCCGCGCTGGCGCTTGGCGATGTCGCAATCCACCGCATGCACGACGATGCCCTGGTCGCGCCGCAACTGGCCGGTGATGCTGTCGCCCGGAATCGGATGGCAGCATTGGGCAAGCTGCACCGACACGCCTTCGTTGCCGCTGATCGCGACCGGGTCGAGCTTGCTGGTTTTCTTTTCGTTGTCCAGCGGCGGCAGCGCGATCGAGGTATCGCATTCCATCAGGGTGCGGATGTGGCGCGCCACCAGGGTCGCCATGCGTTTGCCGACGCCGATGTCGGCATACAGCTCATCCAGCGACTTGGCGCTCGATTCATTGAGCAGCTTGTCCACCAGCGCTTCCGGCAGCTGCGGTTCGATATGGACCGCCGTCAGCGCCTGGTTCAGCAGCCGCCTGCCGGTCTCGATGGACTCGGCGAGATTGATGGTGCGCAGGTGATGCCGGATCGCGGAGCGCGCCTTGCCGGTGCGCACGAAGCTGAGCCAGTTCGGACTCGGGCGCGAGGTGGGCGCGGTGACGATTTCGACGATATCGCCATTGCGCAATTCCGTGCGCAGCGCGGCGTGCTCGTGATTGACGCGTGCGCCGATCGCCTGGTCGCCGATGTCGGTGTGGATGGTGTACGCGAAGTCCAGCACCGTCGCGCCGCGGGGCAGGGCGATGATCTTGGATTTCGGGGTGAATACGTAAACGGAATCCGGGAACAGGTCGACCTTCACATGTTCCAGGAACTCGGCGGAGTCGCCGGTCTGTTTCTGGATGTCGAGCAGCGACTGCAGCCACGCATGGGTGCGCTGCTGCAGGTCGGTCAGGCTTGCATCCTCGTCCTTGTACAGCCAGTGGGCGGCGACGCCGGCTTCGGCGACGCGGTGCATTTCCTGGGTGCGGATCTGGAATTCGACCGGCGTGCCGTACGGGCCGATCAGGGTGGTGTGCAGCGACTGGTAGCCGTTGAGCTTCGGGATCGCGATGTAATCCTTGAACTTGCCCGGCATCGGCTTGTACAGCGCATGCAGGGTGCCGAGCGCGACATAGCAGTTGGCGAAGCTGTCGACCACGATGCGGAAGCCGTACACGTCGAGCACCTGCGAGAACGACAGGTGCTTGTTGCGCATCTTGCGGTAGATGCCGTACAGGGTTTTTTCGCGGCCGTAGACCTGGGCCTGAATGCCGGTCGCGGCCAGCGTGTTGTTGACCGATTCGAGGATCTTGCTGACCACCTCGCGCCGGTTGCCGCGCGCCGCCTTGACCGCCTTGGTGAGGGTGCGGTAGCGCAGCGGGAACAGATGCGAGAACGCCAGGTCCTGCAGCTCGCGGTAGATGTTGTTCAGGCCGAGGCGGTGCGCGATCGGCACATACACTTCCATCGTCTCGCGGGCGATGCGGCGCTTCTTTTCCGCGGACATGAAGCCCAGGGTGCGCATGTTGTGCAGGCGGTCGGCCAGCTTGATCAGGATGACGCGCACGTCGCGCGCCATCGCCAGCAGCATCTTGCGGAAGTTTTCCGCCTGCGCCTCGATCTGGCTCTGGAATTCGATCTTGTCCAGCTTGGACAGGCCATCGACCAGGGTCGCCACCGGCGCGCCGAAGCGCTCGATCAGCTCTTCCTTCTTGACGTCCTGGTCTTCCATCACGTCATGCAGCAGCGCGGCCATGATGGCTTGCGCATCCAGCTTCCAGTCGGCGCAGATTTCCGCGACGGCAATCGGGTGCGAAATATAAGGCTCGCCGGACTTGCGGATCTGGCCAAGGTGCATTTCATCCGAAAAGCGATAGGCTTCCTTCACCTTCTTCATTTCGGAAGGCGTCAGGTATTCGGCGAGCTTGGCGTTGAGATGGGCGACGGACGCGACGCCGGCAGTCTGGGCGACGTTCTGGTCGGACTTCTGGGGGGAATCAGGGTTCTTCGACGCCGGGCGGTCGGCATTCGCCCGGTTATTCGGGGCGACTGATACGCTTGAATCTGTTTGTGTCAGGCTCATACTGTAAGCTTATCAGTCGCATGGCTGTTGGTGCTACTTTAGCTCGGGACTTTTTTCAGCATTTCGATCCCGACCTTGCCGGAGGCGATTTCGCGCAGCGCGATCACCGTCGGTTTGTCCTTCGCTTCGACCTTCGGGGTGTGACCTTGCAGCAGCTGGCGGGCGCGGTAAGTGGCGGCCAGCGTCAGCTGGAAGCGGTTGGGGACGTTCTTGAGGCAGTCTTCAATCGTGATACGGGCCATAAATGCTCCTGAAAAAACGGTGTCAGCTTAACGTAGCGTGGATGCCCAGCTGGGCGAAGAGGGAAGCGTTGCGCGCTGCCTGCTGTGCAAAGCGGCAACGGGTCGCTTTGACAATGGCGGTCAATTCCGACAAAGCGGTCGCAAACTCTTGATTAATAATAACATATTCGGACTCGGGCGCGTGCGCGATTTCCCCGCCGGCGGCCAGGATCCGGCGCGTGATCACATGGGGTTCGTCCTGCCCGCGCTTCTTCAATCGTTCCTCCAATGCGGCGATCGATGGCGGCAGGATGAAAATCTCGACGGCATCAGGGAACTGCTTCTTGACCTGCTGCGCGCCCTGCCAGTCAATCTCCAGCAGGACATCGCTGCCGGCTTTCATATCCTTCTCTATGACGAGTCGCGATGTGCCGTAGTAGTTCCCATGGACTTCCGCCGATTCCAGAAATTCCCCGGCTTCGCGCCGTTTCAGGAAATCGTCGACGGACGTGAAGAAATATTCGCGGCCGTGCACCTCGCCCGGGCGCGGCTGGCGGGTGGTGTAGGAAATCGAGAGCTTGATCGCCGGCTCCTGCGCCAGCAGCGCGTTGACCAGCGTGGACTTGCCCGCGCCGGAGGGCGCGACCACCATGAACAGGCTGCCGGAGGAATGGAAGGCTTCGGTCATAGGGATATCGTTCGTCTTTTAATGGTAAAAACGCAATGCGTGACGGTCATTCCAGATTCTGGACCTGTTCCCGCATCTGCTCAATCAGGAGCTTCATCGCCATCGAGGCGTCGGACAGCTCCTTCAGCGCCGCCTTCGAGCCGACGGTGTTCGCCTCGCGGTTCAGTTCCTGCATCATGAAATCGAGGCGCTTGCCGACCTGGCCGCCTTTTTTCAGGATGTGCCGGGTTTCGGTCAGGTGCGCCGACAGGCGCGACAGTTCTTCGGCCACGTCGATGCGGATGCCGTACAGCGTGACTTCCTGGCGGATGCGCTCCAGCGCCTCTTCGCGCGATACCGTCGTCGCGCCGCCGTTGGAGGCGGCCAGGCCAAGCGCTTCCTTCATCCTGTCGGTGGCTTTCTGCTGGAACTGCGCGATCGCCTGCGGAATCAGCGGCGTGATGCGGCCGACGATGGCTTCCATGTCGTCCACGCGTGACAGCAGCATCGCCTGCAATGCCGCGCCTTCGCGCGCCCGGCTCTCGATGAAGGCGCCGAGCGCCTCCGCGATTGCGGCCTGCACGTCCGCCTGCAGGGTTTCCTGCCCGGCCTCCGCATCCTCGATCACGCCCGGCCAGCGCAGCAGTTCGTTGACGCTCATGATCGGCGCCTCGGGGAAGCTCGCGCGCACCTCCTGTTGCATTTTCGCCAACGCATCCAGCAGCTCGCCGTTCAGTTTCTGCGCGGCGCCGGTCGCGGCCTTGCGGCCGAAACTGAGGCGGCACTCTACCTTGCCACGGTTCACCCGCGTCATAATGGCTTCGCGCAACACCGGTTCGAAACTGCGGAACTCGTCATTGATGCGGAATTGCAGGTCGAGGAAGCGGGAATTGACGCTTTTCAGTTCCACCGTAAGCGTGCCTGCGGCGGTTTCCCGGGTGTGGACCGCGTAACCGGTCATGCTAGAGATCGTCAAGATGTTTCCTTGCTTTACAAATCAGTGATTTATCCACACAATCGTAGAACCCTTTCACCATGGCAAGGAAGCATGCCATTGTGAAAAAACCAGTGTCAATCAGGGAAGTCGACCAGGTTACTCATGGCATCGCAAAACAACGCTCCATTGCCCGATGGACTCGAAATCGCCGGATACCGCATTGTAAAGAAGATTGCGTCCGGCGGGTTCAGTATCGTCTACCTGGCCTATGACGAAGATGGCAACGCTGTTGCAATAAAGGAATATCTGCCGAGTTCGCTGGTGCTGCGCCGGCCGGGCGAGCTGGTGCCGGCGATTTCAGCGGAAAACTTGTCGGTGTTCCGCATCGGCCTCAAGTGCTTCTTCGAAGAGGGCCGGGCGCTGGCGCGCATCTCCCATCCGAACGTGGTGAGCGTCGTGAATTTCTTCCGCGCCAACGACACCGTCTACATGGTGATGGCCTACGAGTCCGGGCGTTCGCTGCAGGACCACATCCTGCGCCGCCGCGAAAAAGGCGAGCGGCCGCTGGTGTCGGAGCGTTTCATCCGCAAGATGTTCAACCAGGTGATGAACGGCCTGCGCGAGGTGCATGCGAACAAGCTGCTGCACCTGGACCTGAAGCCGGCGAACATCTACCTGCGCATGGACGGCACGCCGATCCTGCTCGATTTCGGCGCGGCACGGCAGACGCTCAAGAGCGACCTGTCCAAGCTGTACCCGATGTACACCCCCGGCTTTGCGCCGCTCGAACTCTATTCCAAAAACGGAAACCTCGGCCCCTGGACCGACATCTACAGCATCGGCGCCTCGATGTTCGCCTGCATGGTCGGCGCGCCGCCGCAGCCGGCGGACCAGCGCAAGACCAACGACAAGATGGAAGACCATTTCCGCAAGCTCGAAAGCATGTATTCGCGGGAACTGATCCAGGTGATCCGCTGGGCGCTGCGCGTCGATCCGCTCGAACGCCCGCAAAGCGTGTTCGCGCTGCAAAAGGCGTTGCGCGAACCGGTGCCCGAGCAGAAGGAGCCCGACCTGGTCGAAAAGCTGTCGTCACGGGTGCGCGGTTTTTTCAGCGGGCTCGGCAAACGGAATTCCCTCGGCAATACCACCATTCAAAACAACACTCGCTAACCGGCCAGCATGCGATTCTCTGTCTATCAGGAAAGCCACATCGGCGGACGCAAGAACAACCAGGACCGCATGGGGTACTGCTTCACCCGCGATGCGCTGCTGTTGCTGCTGGCCGACGGCATGGGCGGGCATATCCAGGGTGAAATGGCGGCCACCATCGCGCTGCAGACGATCGGCGCACTATTCCAGCAGAACGCGAACCCGTATATCAAGAAGCCGGAAAAATTCCTCGAGGACAGCTTCTTCGCTGCCCATCGCGAAATCCACCGTTACCGCGCGATCAACAACCTTCCCGAAACGCCGCGCACCACCATCGTCGGCTGCCTGATCCAGCACAACAGCGCCTACTGGGCGCATTGCGGCGACTCCCGGCTGTACTGGATGCGGCGCGGCCAGGTGCTGGCGCGCACCCGCGATCATTCGCGCATCGAAACCCTGATCGCGCAGGGCAAGGTCGACCCGTCCGAGCGCGACACGCATCCAGAACGCAACAAGCTGTTCAACTGCCTCGGCGCGCCCAGCCTGCCGATCGTCGAACTGTCGCGCCGCGCCAGCCTGCAGCCGGGCGACGTGCTGCTGCTGTGTTCCGACGGCCTGTGGTCGGTGCTGCCCGAGCACGTGATCTCGCAAAGCCTGCACAGCAATACTGTCGTGCGCGCCGTGCCCGAACTGCTGTCCATGGCTACTGGCATCGCCGGCAAAACCAGCGATAATGTCACCGCGCTGGCGGTGATGTGGGAAGGCACCGGCCTGACGGCGGATTCGCCTTCCACCATCGTCACGCACAGCTTGCCGGTAGGCAGTGTTACCACCACCATCCAGGCACCGCGCCACGCCGACCTTGAGCAGGCCGACGTGTTCGACGAAAGCGAGATCGAAAAAGCGATCGAAGAAATCCGCGAGGCGATCGAAAAGACGTCGCGCGTCACCTCAAAAAATTAAGAGCCCATTTATGTCGTTCGAGAACCGTCCCAGCGGACGCGCCGCTGATGCATTGCGCCCCGTGCGCCTGACCCGCCATTACACCAAGCATGCCGAAGGTTCGGTGCTGGTCGAATTCGGCGACACCAAGGTGATCTGCACCGCCAGTATCGAAGAGAAGGTGCCCGGCTTCCTGAAAGGCAAGGGGCAGGGCTGGCTGACCGCCGAATACGGCATGCTGCCACGCTCCACCCACAGCCGCATGGACCGCGAGGCGGCCAAGGGCAAGCAGTCCGGCCGCACCCAGGAAATCCAGCGCCTGATCGGCCGCTCGCTGCGCGCCGCCTTCGACCTCGACGCGTTCGGCGAACGCACGCTGCACCTGGACTGCGACGTGATCCAGGCCGACGGCGGCACCCGCACCGCATCGATCACCGGCGCGATGGTCGCCGCGTATGACGCCTTTGCGAAACTGGCCGCATCCGGCGTGGTCGCCGCCATTCCGCTGCGGAATTTTGTCGCCGCCGTGTCGGTCGGCGTCTACCGCGGCATGCCGGTGCTCGACCTCGACTACCTCGAGGATTCGGATTGCGACACCGACATGAACATCGTGATGACCGACGCCGGGCATTTCATCGAAGTGCAGGGCACCGCCGAAGGCGCAGCCTTCGACCGCGCGACCATGAACCAGCTGCTCGATCTCGCGCAGCAAGGCATCGCCGACCTGATCGCATTGCAAAAGAAGACGCTCGGCCTGAACGCCTGAGCCGGCAATCGCTCCAACCGCGGCGCCGGCATCCCAGCTCGCGCCGCTTGTCTTTTACAGAACCATGACCACCAGACTCGTACTCGCCTCCAACAATGGCGGCAAACTGAAGGAATTCGGCGAGATGCTCGCGCCGATCGGCTTCGAAGTCCATGCGCAGCGCGAATTCAACGTGCCGGAAGCGGAAGAGCCTCACATCACCTTCGTCGAGAATGCGCTGGCCAAGGCGCGCCATGCGTCGCGCCTGACCGGCCTGCCGGCGCTGGCCGACGACTCCGGCGTCTGCGCCAATGCGCTCGGCGGCGCGCCCGGCGTCTATTCGGCGCGCTACGCGGGCGAGCCGAA
>Ga0196971_1000936_pt1 | contig 15643 bp, 11 predicted proteins | sample S1v_1013CmetaG_FD_148660 | JGI IMG/M metagenome (GOLD analysis project Ga0196971, IMG submission 148660) | Soil microbial communities from Anza Borrego desert, Southern California, United States - S1+v_10-13C | ecosystem: Environmental > Terrestrial > Soil > Desert | place: USA: California... | reverse complement strand
GGAAACAGCATCGTCGATGGAGGAACTTACCGCGACGGTCAAGGAAAACGCGAAGACGGCCGAGCACGCGAACCAGCTGGTGGCGGAAGCGGTGGACGTCGCGGTCAAGGGCGGCGGCGTCGTGTCTTCGGTGGTCGGGACGATGGAGGAAATCCATGACAGCTCGCGCAAGATCGTCGACATCATCGCGGTGATCGACGGCATTGCGTTCCAGACCAATATCCTGGCGCTCAATGCCGCGGTGGAAGCGGCGCGCGCCGGCGAGGACGGGCGCGGTTTTGCGGTGGTCGCCTCGGAAGTCCGGAACCTCGCGCAGCGCAGCGCCGCGGCGGCGAAGGAAATCAAGGAGCTGATCAATGCCAGCGTGGAGAAGGTCGAGACCGGCAACCGGCTGGTGGAACAGGCCGGCAGTTCGATGCAGGAGATCGTCGACAGCGTCAAGCGCGTCACGAGCATGATGCACGAGATCGCCGCAGCGTCCCAGGAGCAGACCAGCAGCATCGAGCAGATCAGCATGGCGGTCGCGCAGATGGACGAGATGACGCAGCAGAACTCGGCGCTGGTCGAGCAGGCCGCGGCCGCTTCCGAGCAGCTCAACGAGCAGGCGCAGACGCTGGTCGAAACGGTGAGCGTCTTCAAGCTGCGCGGCGAGGCAGCGGCAATCGAGCCGGAGAAGGCGGCACGCGCGGCGGAGCGGCAGAAGGCGAAGCCGGCCGAGGTGGTCAAGCGCGGCCACCTGATGCTGGCGCACTGAAGCAGGATGCGGCGGCGGGCTACCGCCGCCGCGCGCTTACACCGACCAGGTAAACCAGACGGCGGCGGCGATCGCACCGACGCTGGTCATCACCGCGATGGTGCGCATCGTGTGCAGCTGCGTCCATAGCAACAGACCGGTGATTGACAGCAGGATCAGGCTGCCGGCGATGGTGTCCGACAGCAGCACCCAGAACGCATTCACGCCTACCGACATGTGCAGCCGGGTCAGGGTGCCGATCGGTGTCGCGTCGACCTGATCCAGCTTCACGAAGCGGTTGCCGACGAAATACTCTGCCGCCACGCCGCGCTCCGGCCGGTTGAGATTGACCGTCCAGCGCTCCGGCTGCCGTACCTCGACGCCGGACCACAGTACCGCGCGCGCCGGCTGCGACTTCATCTGCGGCGGCGAGGCCGGCACGAAGCGCAGTTCCTGCTGCAGCCAGGACGACATCTCCTCGATCGAAGCGAAGCCTTGTTCCGGCAGCGTGAGCTGCACCGTCTTTTGCACGGTCTTTTCCACCGGGATCTTCATGATGGCGCGGTGGTTCAGCAGGATGCCGGTGATGCCGAACAGCAGGCCCAGCGCCGCGCCCCACAAGCCGACATAAAGATGCGTCTTGCGCAGCCAGGTGAGGAATACCGCGCGCCGGCTGCGCTTGCGCGGAATGTTCGTGACGTTCTGCCTGGTTTGCGGTTCGGCCGCCGGCTCCAGGGTGCGTGCTGCCAGGTCCATGCTCTTGTCCTTTACTCCGTTGGATGTTGCGGCGGAACCGCCGGGCCGGGATCGGCGCCGTCGGCCTTGTCGAAGGTATAGGCGAAATGGCTGCGCAGGTTGTCGTACTGCCTGCCGCCATGCTCGCCCGGGGTGTGGTCCACATGCAGCACATGGAGCACATAACGTCCGCGCCAGGGCGCATTGATGCGCGCCGCGCCGTTCGCGTCGGTGGTGTGTTCCTGCATCCAGATATTGGGCGCAATCACTTCCAGTTTCGCAGCCTTGAGCGGCTGGCCGCGATAGAGCACGATGAAGGTGTCCGGGCCGGCCGCCTGCACATCCAGCGCGAGCGCAGTCGCGGCATCGGCCGCGGGCTGTCCGAAGCGCGCGTAATAATTCGGCTTGGCGATGCCGAGCTTGTGCTTGCTCAGGTCGCGCACCTCGAGCGATTCCTCGCTCGCCAGCCAGGTGCCCGCGGTGGCAGCGCCGATGGCGAAGTGATTGCCGCCACGGCCGACCGGCGCGGCGCTGCGCTTGCCGGACGCATCGACGGCAAACGCCTGCAAGCCCTTGATGCTGTCGAGCTTGCCGGGGCTCTTCTCCTTCAGCTGCACTTCCGCTTCGCCGAAATAGAGGCGCGCGCCGGCCTCGTCCGGCTCGATCCACAGGTAGTGCGCCTGTGCCGCGCCGGAAAACAGTGCGCCAAGCGCAATGCATGCGATGAACTTGTTCATGCCTGTCCTCCCGTCAGAATTTGTAGCGCGCGGTCAGCTGGACGCTGCGCGGGGCGCCGGGCAGGTTCAGGTTGCCGACGGTGCCGTGGCCGGACACGATGTACTTGCGGTCGAACAGGTTCACCACGTTCAGCGTCAGGTCGAGGTTGCCGGCCCGGTAATAGGCCATCGCGTCGACGGTGGTGTAGCCGGGCAGGGTGACGGTGTTGCCGGGATTGGCAAAGCGGTCGCCGACATGGTTCACGCCGGCGCCGGCGCCGAAGCCGCCGCCGAGCGCCTTGGTCAGCCACAGGTTGGCGCTGTGCACCGGCGTCAGGGTGGGGCGCTTGCCCTGCACCGGCTGGCCGGAATCGCGCGCGACGGAGGAGGTGACGCGGCCATCGAGCCAGGCGTAGCCGGACCAGATCTGCCAGCCGTGCGGCAGCTCGCCGCTGAAGGTCAGCTCCAGCCCGTCGGTGCGCTGGGTGCCGATCGGGATCAGGCGGTTGGTGAGCGGATCGGTGGACTTGATGTTGGTGCGTTCCAGCCGGAACAGCGATGCAGTCGCCGACGCGCGGCCGTCGAAGAAGTCGAACTTCGCGCCGATTTCCTTGTTGGTGGTTTCCTCGGGGGCGATCTGCGCGTTGTTCGCCGCCAGCGGGAAGGTCTCGGCGGAAGGCTGGAACGACTTGCTGAAGGAGGCGTACCAGGACTGGCTGTCGGTCGGCTGGTACACGAGCCCGGCGCGCGGGCTCCATGCGCGGTCGGTGCGGTCGAGGTTGGGCTGGCCGGCGCGCCGTTCGACAGTTTCCTGCCTGAAGTCGTCGTAGCGCACCCCGGCCAGCGCCTTCCACTGCGGCGACAAGGCGACCAGGTCCTGCAGGTAGGCGCTGGCGGTGGTGAGGATGCCGAGGTTGTCGGTGGACGGCGCGGCGCTCACGGCAAACGGCAGCACCGGCGAGACCGGGTTGAACAGCGCCACCGTCGCGATATTGTTCTGGGTGCGGAAGAACTGATCCTTGTCCTGCTTGCCGAATTCCACGCCATACAGGATCTGGTGCTGCATGCCAACGATCTCGGCCTTCTGTACCAGCTCCGTCTGGTTGAAATAGCCGTCCTCGTTGCGGCGTACATTGCTGCGGTTCAGCGACGCGGTCAGCGCGGCTTCGTTCACGGAGCCGACCAGGGTGTTGTTCCGGTCCAACGCATAGTCGTAGCGGCGGAACGCATTGCGCAGCTTCAGGCTGTCGGAGAAGCGGTGTTCCAGCGTGAAGCCGGCGGAATTCACGCGTGACTGGGAATAGTCGAAATCGCGCGCATTGGCGGCGCCGTAATAGGTGCCCGCCGGGACATCGACCGGAAGGCCGCGGTAGGCCGGGATGCCGAAGTCGGTGACGCGGCGGTCGGACAGGTATTCGGCCTGCAAAAGCAGTTTCGTGTCGGCGCCGAGCCTGAAGGACAGCGAGGGTGCGAACGCCTCGCGGTCCAGGAACTGCTGGTCGCGGTAACTGTCGGCGCGCTCGACCGCGCCGGTCATGCGAAATGCCACGCCGCTGTCGCCGAGATTGCGCGCGAAGTCGAACTCGCCGCGCCGCTGCGCCCGGCTGCCGAAGGTGACGGCGACCTCGTTCTTGTCGATGCCGGGCTTTTTCGTGATGCGGTTGATCAGGCCGCCGGAAGAGCCGCGGCCATAGAGCACCGACGCGGGGCCCTTGATCACTTCCACCTGTTCCACGTTGGACAGGTCGCGGAAATACAGCGCGTCGTCGCGCAAGCCGTCGACGAACTGGTCGGCGATCGCGGTGAAGCCGCGGATCGTCACCTGGTCGCGCTGGCCGTCGCCGTGGGAAAGGCCTACGCCCGGCACCGTCTTCATCACATCCTGCATCGAGCGCACGCCCTGGTCGCGCAGCAGGCTCTGCGGCACCACATTGACGGTCTGCGGAATGTCGCGCAGCGGCGCTTCGATCTTGGTGGCGCTGGTGGCGGTGGGCGGGTTGTAGGTCGGCGGCAGTTCGCGACTGCTCCTGACGCGGACTTCGGGCAGGTCCGCCTCGGCCGCCGCGGCGGCCGATTGTGCGAAGGCGGAAAGGGGGAGATGCTGGACGGCCAGTGCGACCATCAGCGCCGTGCGGGTTTTTTTCAGTGCCATGTTGTTGTTCAGCGGATTATGGGTTGATGGCTGGCTGCCGGCGCTGAACGCCGCATGGCTGGCTGAAGGTTCGGATTCCTGGAGGCTTATTTTCCTTTCGGATCGGTGACGAAACCGATCTTGCCGAGGCCGCCGGCCTGCGCGGCCGACATCACCTGGGCGATCTTTTCATATTGCGTGGTGCGCTCGGCGCGCAGGTGCAGCTCCGGCTGCGGCGTCTTTTGCGCCGCGTCGGCGATGCGCGCCTGCAGCTGGCCGGCATCGACCACGTCGCTGTTCCAGTAGACCTTGCCGTCGGCGTCGATCGACAGGTCGATGTGCGCCGGCTTGGCATCGTTCGGCTGGCTGGCCGCGCGCGGCAGGTCCAGCTTCACGCTGTGGTTGATCACAGGCACCGTGATGATGAAGATGATCAGCAGCACCAGCATCACGTCCACCAGCGGCGTGGTATTGATCTCCGGGTTGAAGTCGTCTTCGTTCTGCGAGAAAGAGCCCATTGCCATGATGCGTCCTCCTTACTTGCGCTGGATCGCGACCAGGCGCGCGCCGCCGGCGTCGCCGTCGAGTTCGGCGCGCGCGCCGGTGACGAACAAGGCATGCAGATCGAAGCCGAACTTGTTCAGCCGCGCGATCACGGACTTGTTCCCGCGCACCAGGGCGTTGTAGCCGAAGGTCGCAGGAATCGCGACGGCGAGGCCGAGCGCGGTCATGATCAGCGCTTCGCCCACCGGGCCGGCAACCTTGTCGATGCTCGCCTGGCCGGTGGTGCCGATCGACACCAGCGCGTGGTAGATGCCCCAGACGGTGCCGAACAGCCCGACGAAAGGCGCGCTGGAACCGACCGATGCGAGCACCGCCATCCCGGTCTGCAGCTTGCCCGACGCTTCATCGATCGCCTGGCGCAGCGAGAGCGTGACCCAGTCGCTGACCGACAGCTGGTCATGCAGGTGGCCCTTGTGCGCATTGTGGTGGCGCATCGCGCCCACGCCGGCCTGCGCGATATCGGCGAAGGGATTGTCGCGGCCCAGCATCGCCAGGCCTTCATCGATGCTGGTGGTATCCCAGAATTCATGGCCGGCAGCCTTGCCGGCGCGGCCGTAGCGCCACAGCTGCAGCGCCTTGGTGACGATCACGTACCAGGACGCGATCGACATCGCGATCAGCAGGATGGCGACGCCCTTGGTGACGAAGTCGCCTTGGGTCCAGAGGGTTTCGAGTCCGTAGGGGCTGGGTTGCATGATGGTTCTCAGTTGTCGAGTTGGAATCGGATCGGCACGAGGGCATAGGCGGGCACCGCCTTGCCGTCTTCCATGAAGGGTTTGAACACGGCGCGCAGCACCGCCTGGCGCGCGGCCTCGTCGAGGCGCGCAATGCCGGTGCTCTTCTGCACCTCGGCGCGCTCCGGGCGGCCCTTTTCGTTGACCAGCACCCGCACCACCGCCCGGCCTTCCTCGCCCAGGCGCTTGGAGATCGGCGGATACTCGGGCTGGGGCGGCTGCAGGTATTCGATGCCGGACGTGACTGTCCTGGGGCCGGTCGCGGGCGGGGCCGCCGGCGCAGGCACGGCGGGCGCTGCCTGCGCGACGGCGGGCGCCGGAGCCGGAGCGGCCGGTTCCGGCGGCGGCGCGGTGATCGCGGTGGGCGCCGGCGCCGGTGTGACGACGGGGGCGGGACGCGGCGGCGTGGCGGCCTTCTTTACGACAGGGACAGTCTTTGGCGCCACCGGCTGCGGCAGCGGCTTCGGCAGTTCGGGCGGACGCTCGGGCGTGACGAACGTGGCGACGATCTCGCGCGGCTGCGCCGGCGGCGGCGCCTGGCGCGACAAGCCGTGTTGCAGGGCAAGGAACAAGGCGGCATGCAACGCCAGGATCACGCCGAGCGGACCAAGGCGGCCGGACTGCCGCCGCACCACGCCCGCAAGCGCGGCGCCCGGAGAGGTGGCCGGATGCGTGCTGGCGGTCATGCGTTGTCTCCATCGCGGGAGGCGAACGCATGCAGGGTCGTTCAGAGCGTGATGGTGTCCACAGCGGGCCATGCGCATTCCTGTATCAGGGCTGGTGGCTGGCTACCGTGGGGCAGTGAGGCTGCTGCGGATGGCTGGCTGGGTTCGGTTGCTGTTCTCGCGATACGCCGTCGACCTGGTCGAGGCGGGTATCAAAAAAGGTAAATGAGAACTATTCTTATTTGGATTATTGCGGATCCTGCCCTGGATTGCAAGACTTTTTGGGGGGCGCTGCCGGAATTTGCGGCGCCCGGTGTGGCCGAAGCGGCCACGCTGGCAGAATGGCGTTTTCGCATGACGGGGATGCAAGTGGAAACGCCGGATACGATTCACGCCTTCTGGTTCGGAGAAGGGGAAGATGACGCGCAGGTGGCACGCGAGCGTGCTCCGCTATGGTGGGCCAAGCGCGACGAAACCGACGACGCGATCCGCGCGCGCTTCGCCGCGACCCTGCGGCAGGCGGCAGCGGGCGCGCTCGTCGATTGGGCCGAGACGCCGCGTGGACGCCTGGCACTGATCCTCCTTGCCGACCAGTTTCCGCGGAACATGTACCGCAACACGCCGGCCGCGTTCGCGCATGATGCCGCGGCGCGCGCATGGTGCAGGGAAGGTTTGCGGCGGGATGTGCACAGGGAGCTGCGAGCGATCGAGCGCGTGTTCTTTTACCTTCCGCTGGAGCATTCGGAAGCGCTGGAAGACCAGGAACAATCGGTGGCGCTGTTCCGCGAACTGGCGGCCGAGTCCGAGCCGGCGGCGCAGGAAGTGTTCGACGGCTTCCTCGACTATGCGTTGCGCCATCGCGACGTGATTGCGCGTTTCGGCCGCTTCCCGCACCGCAACCGGATCCTGGGGCGGGCGTCGACGGAAGAGGAAATTGTCTTCCTCAGGCAGCCGGGATCGTCGTTCTAGCTCCCATCCTTATGACGCTTACAGCGCCGCCAGCAGGCGCCTGACGGCCGCGCCGATATCGGCCTCCGGCGTCAGCGGCTCGCGAAAATGCAGCCGTTCGCGCTGTCCGCGCCGGGCAAGGTCGATGCCGTGGCAATCCACGCCCAGCAGATGCACGCCGGCAGGTATCTCACCGAGCAGGTTGCGCACCAGCGCCGCCTCCTCCGCCAGGGGCAGCACCGGGGCGTTTTCCCATTCGTCCGGTTCCAGCCATCCCATCTGCGCAAACCCGCCGATGTAACGCACCCGTCGCGGCACCAGCCGGAAGAACACGAAGTCGCCGAGCGCGAGGTACTGGGCTGCGCCCGGCTGGTAGCGCAGGTAGCGGGCGCGCATTTCCGCCGGCGCGTCGAAACGGACCACGTCGCCGACGATCGTCATGCGTTGCCCTTCCAGCACCTGCGGCTCGCCCGGGCTCGTGACCAGCAGGCTCGCATGCGGATCGGCGAGCAGGTTCTTGGTGTGCTCGGCAAGCGTGCTCAGCAGGAAGACCGGGCAATGCGCTTCATCCGGCACATAGGGCAGCGCGGTGGCGAACGGATAACCGGGCAGCTGCAGCGCCTGCGTGGCGAGCGCGCCGAAGGGCGTGCGGTGAAGCAGGTGGATGGCGGCGGAGAGATCGGGTTTCATGGGCGCGAGGACGGGCAAACGAGCTTGCAGTGTAGCGCGCCGCGCCCGGGATGCGGGATGATAAGCAGCGGTGTTTCCGAATGCATCAAGTCGGCCTGCTTCCTGATCGCGCGACCTTGCCCCGGGACACCTTTTTTTGATTCAGATCGAGTTTGACGTTGGCGGGGCCCGGCCTGCGCGGCATGCGGAAGGCTCCGCTTCAGCAGCAATGTTGCACAAATCTAACAAAAACAGGCAAATAGTCTGAGCGCGTACTGTTTCCAGTTATCAGTTGATCTTAATCAAGCGTCCCCATTGTCCGGGGCAGCCGCGTTCCTTACGCTGTAACGGTAGATGCACGGTCCGGCATTGCCGCGGGCCGGACCATCGTGCGCCGTGAAATTCCGGTCACATGCTGCGCTTTCCCGCCCGGTGCGGTATCAGGGATGTGAGCAAGGCCTTCATCCCGGTGCCGTTCATCGCTCTACGGAATGCGCTCCCGGCTCCGGTCGGTGCGGAGCCCATTCTCTACTGACAGAAAAGCAAAGGAAATAACAGCATGTCCAACTGGTGGCAGCAGCTAGGCCTGCAGCGCAAGCTGCAGATTCTCATCCAGGGTTTTCTGCTGGTCGTTCTCTTATCCGCGCAGCATTGGCTGTCGCTGCAGTTCGAGCAGAGCACGATGCAGGCCGCAAGGGCGCGCACGACTGCGGTGGCCGACAGCGCGATCAACGGCCTGAACACGCTGATGGATATGGAGGTCGGCGGCAAGGACGTCATCAGCGACGAGAAAAGCAAGGAGCGTTTCATCAGGCAGATCGGCATCTCTGAAGGGATCAAGGAGCTGCGCGTCATCCGCGGCAAGGGAACCGTCGACGAGTATGGCCCCGGCCTGCCAAACCAGGAGCCGGTCGATGCGCTGGACCGCAGCGTGCTCGAAAAAGGCAAGCCGGAATACCAGCTGGTGCGCAACGGCAGCGACGCCTCGCTGCGCGCGGTGCTTCCCTTTGTCGCAATGAAGGAATTCCGATCCAGCAAGTGCCTCGACTGCCATGCGGTGGATGCGGGAACCGTGCTCGGCGCGGCCAGCGTGACGCTGGACATCAAGGAAGATATCTCCCTGATCAGGCGCTTCAACCTCTGGCTGTGGGCCGGGCAGGCAGGCGTGCAGCTGGTCCTGTTCTTCGTGATCGGCGCCATCGTGAAGCGTTCGCTGCGCCAGCTCGGCGCGGAACCTGCAGCGGCCGCGGCGGTCGCGCAGCGCGTCGCGCAAGGCAACCTGGGCGAGCCGATCGCGCTGCAATCCGGGGATACGCAAAGCCTGATGGCGCAACTCAATGCGATGCAGGACAGCCTGTCCGGCGTGGTGCGCGATGTGCGCGCGGGCGCCGAAGGAGTGGCGACGGCAAGCGTCGAGATCGCGCAGGGAAATCGCGACCTGTCCGCGCGCACCGAGCAGCAGGCGAGCGCGCTGGAGGAAACCGCGGCGTCGATGGAAGAACTCGGTTCGCAGGTCAAGCAGAATGCGGAAGGCGCGCGCCAGGCCAACCGGCTCGCGCAGGAAGCCGGCGCGGTCGCGGTCAAGGGCGGCGGCATCGTGGGCGAAGTGGTCGAGACCATGAAGAGCATCAACGACGCGTCGCACAAGATCTCGGAAATCATCGGCGTGATCGACGGCATTGCCTTCCAGACCAATATCCTGGCGCTCAACGCGGCGGTGGAAGCCGCGCGCGCCGGCGAGCAGGGACGCGGCTTTGCCGTGGTCGCGTCGGAAGTGCGGTCGCTGGCCGGACGGTCGGCACAGGCGGCCAGGGAAATCAAGACGCTGATCGGCGCCAGCGTGGAGCGCGTGGAGCAGGGCACGGCGCTGGTCGACCAGGCCGGCAGCACGATGGAAGACATCGTCGCGAGCATCCGCCGCGTGACCGACATCATGAGCGAGATCAGCTCGGCCAGCGACGAGCAGAGCATCGGCGTGTCGCAGGTAGGGGAGGCGATCAGCCAGATGGATGAAGTGACCCAACGCAATGCGGCGCTGGTGGAGCAGATTGCGGCCGCCGCGGAAAACCTGAAGAGCCAGGCGCAGGAACTGGTGCAGACGGTGTCGGTGTTCCAGCTTGGCGGCAGCGGCGAACTGGCGCGCGGCACGCCGCAGATCCTGCCCCTGAAACCCGTTCCGGGATCGTTCCTTGCCAATGAAGCGGCGGCGGGGGCGCGGGCGCTGCCGCGGCCGCACGGGCGCCGCTCCGCCTAGCAGGCGATTTTGCCGGCGAAAGCCGGCGCGCGCGACGCGCCGGCCGGTGTCGTCAGAACTCGCTCCAGTCGTCGTCCGAGCCTGCCATTGCTAGCTGCTTCGGCGCGGCCTGGCGGGCCGGCGCCGTCTTCTTCACGGGCGGCAGCGCGCCCGGTTGGCCGGCGCGGGAAATCGCCGGCGCGGCAGCGGCCGCCACCACGGCCGCAGTCGCGGGGTCGAGGCGGAAGACGCTGACCGTCTCCGTCAATTTCACTGCCTGATCCTGAAGCGACTCGGCCGCGGCTGCCGCCTGTTCCACCAGCGCCGCATTCTGCTGCGTCACGTCGTCCATCTGCGTGATCGCCTGGTTGATCTGCTCGATGCCGTCGGTCTGCTCGCGGCTGGCGGCGGTGATTTCGGCCATGATGTCGGTGACGTGCCTGACGCTGGACACGATCTCCTGCATCGTCGCCCCGGCTTCGCTGACCAGTTTGCTGCCGTTTTCCACCTTGGCGGTGGAATCGATGATCAGGGTCTTGATTTCCTTGGCCGCGGCGGCGGAGCGTTGCGCGAGGTTGCGCACTTCGGCGGCGACCACCGCGAAACCGCGGCCCTGTTCGCCGGCGCGCGCGGCTTCCACCGCCGCATTGAGCGCCAGGATGTTGGTCTGGAAGGCGATGCCGTCGATTACGCCGATGATGTCCGCGATCTTGCTTGCCGAACCGTTGATCTCCTCCATCGTTTGGACCACCTTGCTGATCACTTCGCCGCCCTTGGCCGCCACGCTCGACGCGTTTTCGGCCAGGGTGTTCGCCTGGCGGGCATTGTCCGCATTCTGTTTGACGGTCGAGGTCAGCTCGTCCATCGAGGAAGAGGTTTCTTCCAGCGAGCTGGCCTGTTCCTCGGTTCGCGAGGAGAGGTCGAGGCTGCCGGCCGCCACCTGCGAGGAGGCGCTGGCAATCGTTTCCGTGCCGGCGCGCACCACGGCCACGGTTTTCGACAGGTTTTCGTTCATTGCCTTGAGTGCCAGCAGCAGCTGGCCCATCTCGTCGCTGGAGCGCGTTTCGATGCGGCTGGTCAGGTCGCCGGATGCCACCGTATTGGCCACCTTCAGCGCCTTCTGCAGCGGCCGGGTGATGGAACGGGTGATGCTCCAGGCAATGCCTGCGGCAGCCAGGAGGATGGCGACGGCGAGGCCGATCATCAGGTTCCGGGTGTTGCGGTAGGTCTCGTGCGCGACCTGCGCGTAGTCGCGCGCCAGCTGCTTCTGCAGCTCGACCTGTTCGGCAATCAGCTTCTTGTAGGTGGCGAGGACCGGCCGCAATTCATTGGTCAGGTAGGCTTTCGCCTCGTCCTGCTGGCCGCCGTTGATGCGCTTGATGAGCTCGTCCAGTCCCCTTGCGTATTTGCCGTCGGCCTCGATCATCTGCTGCAGCAGTTCCTTCGCCTTCGGCGCATGCAGGCTGCGCTGCAGCGTGTCGAGGCGTTCCTTCATCAGGCTGCGGGAGGACGCGATCTCATCCAGCTGCTTTTGCCGGTCCGCCTTGTCGTCGTTCAGCATCATGTTGCGCAAGGCAATGGCGACATCGTTGAGCTCGGTCTGCAGTTCGCTGGTCATCTCGATCTTCGGCATCCGGTCCTGGACGATCAGGTCGGTGCCGTCATTGACCCGGCCGAGCATCGTGATTCCCAGGCCGGCGATGAAGACGAGAAATGCGCAGATCACGCCAAAGCCTAGGCCAAGGCGGACACCGATTTTCAGATTCTGGATTTTCATTCTTTTCTCCCCCGTGCTGTTTTCTAGTCGCTGCAGCCCGGAAGGAGCCGCCGCCGTTTGATTTGTGTTGTGTCGGTTGCGGTTATCGGGCTCACTGGCTCAGCCGGGCGAGGTAGTCGCGGCTCATCGGGTCGTAGTCCAGGCATTTGATCCCGACCCGAAAGCCCTGGCCGCATGCATTGCAATGGACGACGAGGCCCCAGAGATTAATCTTGCGCAGCTTCCCGTCCACGACCGCATCCCATGCAAGCATGCAGGTGCTGCCGGGCGGCAGCGGGGTCGGGGAAACAGCCCCTGTTCCGTCCTCGCACAGGTCAACGACCTCGAGATCGATAGGGGGACTGTCAAGGGCCAGGAGGCGGGCGCGGTGGCAGACACGCTTCCTTGGTTGTTGTCTCAGGTCGTCCAGCCGTTGGTTTACCAAGATGACCACTTTCGAATTATTGTTGTTTGTTATCAACATTGTGCCGTCGTCGTTTCACGAATTCAAGCGGTTTATCCTGTAAAACCCGGAAAAATCGGGAATTTAGCCCCGATCGGTAGGTAATAAGGCGTATCCGGTAGCTTCACAAGGGATGTGTGAATAGTCCTTTCGGATTACGCAAAATCCCTGCTGCGGGTCAGCAAAGCCCCAGCAGATGCGACATCTCCACCAGCCGCCTGGCCACCAGATGGCGCACCGCACCTGGCCTTCGCACTGCCAGATCCCGTACACGCCAAGCAGCCGCGAGGCGAGCAGCTTTCTGCAACGCCAGGTCCGGTTTGTCGAGGGAATACACTGGAAATTACTTCAATTGCAGTAGTGCAATTTGAGGGCGCGCTTGGTATAAGTTGCAATAATAGAAACGATCAATTGCAGCTCCAACGATTTCCAACAAAGCACTTGTAAGCACATTCATGACCAGCAAATCCTCGATTTCCAAGACTCCCCAAGCAAAGGACGATGCCTTCAAGGGCATCAAGGAAGATTCCGGCATTGTCATCCTTGATGTCATGTCAAATGATCTCGGCGGCAACGCAAAACGACTGTACTCCGTCGGCAATGGCGGTTGGAGCAACGATGACGGACGCAAGGACGACGACAAGGACGATCGCGGGGAGAACGGCAAGGGCAGTCACGACGACGACGGCCCGAAAGATCTCCTTGCACAGAACAAGGCCGGTGCCGTCGAGTTCAGCACGCTCGGCGTCCGAATCTGGATCACCGCCGACGGCAAGCTTGCCTATGACACGCATTCTCCGGTGCTGCAGTCGCTGGCCGCGGGCCAGTCATTGACCGACTCCTTCGACTACGCCATCCAGCTCGGGAATGGCACCCTCAGTTGGGCGACCGCCCAGGTCACCGTGACCGGTACCAATGATGTACCGGTGATCGACGGCGTGAGCGCCGGTGTGGTGAGCGAGGATGCGGGGGCATCCCTGACGACGAGTGGCACGCTGACAATTGCCGATCCCGACCGTAACGAATCGGGCTTTATTGAGCAGACAGCCGTCGCCGGCAATTACGGAGGCTTTACCGTCAATGCGGCAGGCAACTGGACCTATGCTGCTGACAACGCGCAGGACGCGATCCAGCGGCTGGGCGAAGGCGAATCGTTGACCGACAGCTTTGCTGTCGTTTCCCTTGACGGCACGTCACGCGAGGTCGTCTCTGTTACGATCAATGGCGCCAACGACGCCGCCGTCATCGGCGGGCCATCTGCCAGTGCCGTGCAGGAAGACAGCGACGTTGTCGACGGCAAGCTGGCCGTCGCGGGTTCGATCGGAATCGCCGACGTCGACCAGGGGCAGGCGGCATTCCGGACCGAGGTCGCGGCTGCGGCCGGCACACTCGGCAGCCTGGCGATTTCCGGGGATGGCGGCTACCTCTATACGGTAGACAACGAAGCGGTGCAAGCTCTTGGCGCGGGCGAAACGCGCGTCGAGACCTTCATCGTGACCTCTCTGGACGGGACGCAAAAGGAGGTGAATTTCACGATCGTCGGCGTCAACGACGTGGCCGCCATTGACGGTGTGACGGCGACTTCAGTTAGTGAAGACGCTGATACGGTGATGCTTGCAGTCCGAGGGGCGTTGACGATCGCCGATGCTGACCGGAACCAGTCACGCTTTATAGCGCAGGATGCTGTACAGACAACGTATGGCAATCTCACGCTCAATGCCGACGGCCACTGGACCTACACGGCGGACAACAGCCAGAATGCGATCCAGAAACTGGCTGCCGGCGAATCGCTGACCGACAGTTTCACCGTTGCTTCGCTCGATGGCACGGCCAGCCGCGTGGTGACCGTGACGATCAACGGGGTCAATGATGCGGCGCTCATCGGCGGCATGGATGCGGCTGTCATGAGCGAAGACGACGCGACAGCCGGCGGCACATTGACCATTGCCGACGCGGACCATGGCGAGGCCGCCTTCGCCGAGCAATCGGTATCCGGGAGCAGCGGCTATGGCGTCTTCAACGTGGACGCCGCCGGCAAGTGGACCTATCAGCTGAACCAGGAGCTTGTGCAGTACCTGCACGCGAACGAATCGCTGACCGACAGTTTCACCGTCGCTTCGCTCGATGGCACGGCCAGCCGTGTTGTGACCGTGACGATCAACGGTGCCAATGATGCGGCGGTGATCGGCGTGCCGTCGGTGAGCAATGTAAAGGAAGACAGCAACGTCGTGGCCGGCAAGCTGGCCGCCTCCGGGACGATATCGATCACGGACGTGGATCGAAACGACGCGGCGTTCAGCACGAGCGTCACGCGGGCGGCAGGCACGCTCGGAACCTTGACGCTCGCAGCGGACGGCAGCTACGTGTACTCGGTCGACAATAGCGCCGTGCAATATCTGAACCCGGGTACACGCAAGATCGACACGTTTACCGTGATGGCGGTCGACGGTACGCAGAAGGTTGTGAGCGTGACGATCAACGGTGTCAACGACGCAGCGGTCATCGGCGGCGTGGATAAGGCTGTCATGAGCGAAGACGCTGCAACAGCCGGCGGCACACTGACCATTGACGATGCCGACCGTGGCGAGGCCGCGTTTGTCGAGCAGTCGGCATCCGGCAGCAATGGCTATGGCGTCTTCAATGTGGACGCTGCCGGCAACTGGGCCTATCAGCTGAACCGCGGGCTTGTGCAGTACCTGCACCAGAACGAATCGGTGACGGACAGTTTCACCGTCGCTTCGCTCGATGGCACGGCCAGCCGTGTTGTGAGCGTGACGATCAACGGTGCCAATGATGCGGCGGTCATCGGCGGCGTGGATAAGGCTGTCATGAGCGAAGACGCTGCAACGGCCGGCGGCACATTGAGCATTGCCGACGCTGACCGTGGCGAGGCCGCCTTTGTTGAGCAGGCGGCATCCGGAAGCAGCGGCTATGGCGTCTTCAAGTTGGACGCTGCCGGCAGTTGGACCTATCAGTTGAATCGCGAGCTTGTGCAGTATCTGCGCCCGAACGAATCGCTGACCGACAGTTTCACCGTCGCTTCGCTCGATGGCACGGCCAGCCGTGTTGTGAGTGTGACGATCAACGGTGCCAATGATGCGGCGGTGATCGGCGTGCCGTCGGTGAGCAATGTAAAGGAAGACAGCAACGTCGTGGCCGGCAAGCTGGTCGCCTCCGGGACGATATCGATCACGGACGTGGATCGAAACGACGCGGCGTTCAGCACGAGCGTCACGCGGGCGGCAGGCACGCTCGGAACCTTGACGCTCGCAGCGGACGGCAGCTACGTGTACTCG
>Ga0196971_1000935_pt1 | contig 15672 bp, 13 predicted proteins | sample S1v_1013CmetaG_FD_148660 | JGI IMG/M metagenome (GOLD analysis project Ga0196971, IMG submission 148660) | Soil microbial communities from Anza Borrego desert, Southern California, United States - S1+v_10-13C | ecosystem: Environmental > Terrestrial > Soil > Desert | place: USA: California... | reverse complement strand
GAACCTCGCCCCCCGAGACCTTACCGACCTCGGCGCGCAAATCATGCTCGCCAACACATTCCACCTGCACCTGCGCCCCGGCCACGAGCTGATCGCTGCCGCCGGCGGCCTGCACCGCTTCATGGCCTGGGACCGGCCGGTGCTTACCGATTCCGGCGGCTTTCAGGTCTTCTCCCTCTCCCACCTGCGCAGCGGCATCACCGAAGAGGGCGTCCGATTCCGCTCCTACATCGACGGCAGCCCCCGGCACTTCTCGCCCGAGTCGGTGATGGCGATTCAGAACGACCTGGGCGCCGACATTATCATGGCCTTCGACGAGTGCGTCGCCCACCCGGCGGAGCACGACTACGCCAGGGCTTCGCTGGAGCGCACCACCCGCTGGGCGGCCCGCTGCAAGGCCGCACACGCCCGCCCAGAGGAGCAGGCGCTGTTTGGCATTGTGCAGGGCTCCACCTACGCCGACCTGCGCCGGGAGAGCGCCGAGCAGATCGTCGCCCTGGACCTGCCGGGCTACGCCATCGGCGGCCTCTCCGTGGGCGAGCCGAAAGACGTCATGGCGGAGATGTTGGATGTCACGGTCCCGCTGCTCCCCCGGGACCGGCCCCGGTATCTGATGGGCGTCGGGTCGCCGGAGGATCTGATTGAGGGCATCTACCGGGGCATCGACCTGTTCGACTGCGTGCTGCCCACCCGCCTCGGCGGCCACGGCACGGTGCTTGTGCCCACCGGCAAGCTGCTGATCAAGAATGCGGCCTTCGCGCGGGACTGGGAGCCGCTGCAGGAGGGCTGCGACTGCGACACCTGCCGGCAGTACTCGCGGGCTTACATCCGGCATCTGATCAAGGCGGATGAGAACCTGGGCGCGCGGCTCTGCTCGATCCACAATCTCCGCTTTCTGGTACGGCTGGCGGAAGGGGCGCGGGAGGCTATCGCGGCCGGGCGTTTCGGCGCCTTCCGGCAGGAGTTCTATGAGCAGTGGCGCTCGACGCCGGAGGCGCAGCGCGGGGCGCCGGTGGCGCACCTGCGGCGTTTGCCGTCGTAGGCGGGTTTCGCGTCGGTGAGGGTGTGGGTAACGGCGGACGCCGGGCAGTGATGCCCGGCGTCTTGCTTATGGGTAGTAGGGTTTAGTCTTCAGCGTCCGTATTCTCTTCGGTGTTGTCTGTGTTGTTGTTTACGGGGCCCGGACCGGCGCTCTTGGCGGTACGAGTCTTGGGCTTGGGCAGGGCGATCTGGAGGAAGATCAGCAGGCAGGTATTCCCCTTGCCGTCCGGAGCCACAGCCACGCTGATGTCGCGCTTGCTCTTAATGCGCAGCTTGGGCTTCTCCTTGAAGACGCCACCCAGGTGCAAGGTCGCGGTGCTCATGTCGGCGCTCCACCGCACGGGCATGATGCCCTTGCCGGCGCCGATGACGGGGCGGACCGAGATCACCTTGTTCTCCTCATCGGCCTCGAAGTAGGCGCCAATCTGGCTCAGGTCCAGCCCGCCGTCGTGGCAGAGGCCCTTCCAGTCCTCGCTGCCGGTCGCGTTCAGCAGAAAGCGGCCGCTCTCCCACATGGTGCCGCCGGCCGGACCCCGTGCGGCGCCGCCGGCGACGGGGACGGTCGTCGTAATCGGCTGGAAGTTCAGGGTCAGCTTCGACAGGTCGATTGCCATGAAGTTCCCTCCTTTCCTGTCGTACTCGATTCCGCTGCGCTGCATGCTGGCGCCGCGGTCTCTGTCCCCTATTATAGGGGATTGTGTAAATAGATGTCAATATGTGACTTCATTGTATATGCTGTTTTTGTGTGTGCGGCGGCATCGGATGGTTTCCCACGCTAGTGAATCGCACTTCTTGGTGTGCCATTCCGTGCGATGCTGTGAGGTTCCGTGCGGCGGTGTGGAGTAGTTACGGTTTGTGTGTCGGGTTCGGTGGTGGTCATTGTGCGGGAGCGTTGTCAGGGGCCGCGATGGTTGTGGTAGAGCGGCTGTAGCCGTTTTGCCTTTTCGTGGCGCCTTGTGTGGTGGGCGCGGCGTCTTAGGATAAGCCGTGGGCGACTTGCAGGTTTTGGGTCATCTTTTCGATTCTGTGCAACGCCATGCAACGGTTTTCGCTGGAGTGGGGTTCCTGCAGGAGGTTTTCAATGGCGGGCGAATGTCCTGTGCGGACAGGCGTCGGGAAAGGGGAGAAGCTTGTGGCAGTCGTCAGCTTTCCGCTCAAACGGGTGAAGGCCCTGCTGGCCAAAGCCCGCAGGGCTGCGGAACCCACTGAGGTCGAGGAAGGCCTTGGTTTGGGCCTGTTGGACGGCCTGAAGGTGCTGGGGGTCTTCTCCCCCCTCCGACTCAGGAAGGGCTGGAGGATGATCACCCAGCAGTACTCCGACGGGTACAACAGCAGCGGGTTTACCTGGGCCGTTCCTGTGGATGGGCCCCGGCCGGACCTGTTCCTTACCAAGTGGCCCGACGAGTCCACCAGGCCGGAGGGGGCCGTGGCCACCATGGCTGTTGTTGAGGGGGACGGCACCCCGTGGTCGTATGTCTGTGCCTCGCTGCTGGGTCGGGAGCTAGCCGAGCTGGGAGCCGAGTGGCACGGCTGTGACTGGTCCGCACACGAGCTGCACGGCGGGGCCGAGCTCCGTGGTGGAGAGTGGACAGTGGTGGGGCCGCGGCCTGGGAGCTACGCCCCCAGCGTGAGCTTAGGTGAGGAGGGTGTCACGGTCACGTTCTGGACCTACTCGGGGCTGGGGCAGGAGCGCATTGTATGCCACACGGACTTCTTCCGGGCGGGCGGGGGGTATGAGTTTGAGGCAACCGCCCGGGTGATTGCGCACGGCCCTGGCGGGTACGTGTTCTGAGTATGGAGAGCAGGGGACGGCCTGCCCTCAGGGTTACTGGTCCCTGGCAACTCGTCCCTTCGCACGATCGGACATGTACAGCCAGATGCTGTGGTCCAGAACTGACCTCGCCACCCAATTCGCCGGCGGCCGCCTCACTAACCCGCTCGCGTTTAGCGTACCTGGAGGCCCTGATTCCGGCTAGTTTCGGGGGCGCGGCGAGGTGTCGATCGGCTGCAGCGAATGCCTAACGCCCGCGCGGTTATTCCGTACTGGCGTTAGGCTGGTATTCGCATCAGAACATGATCTTGTGCAACATTGGATGGTTGAAGGCCTAATAGGCCGTGTCCTGTCTGCATTTGAGCCCCATTCCGGCAACTTCTGTTGCATTATGGAGGCGTCAACTTGCGGATCGCAACCGTAATCCCCGAGTTCCTGGCCCACCTGAAGGTTGAGCAGTCTTGTTCGCCGCTGACACTGGACTCCTACCAATGGGAGATGAGGCAACTGGTCGAGTTCCTGGAGGAGAACCAGCTGCCGGTCACTGTGGAGGGAGTCAGGACCCCTGTGCTGCGCAAGTACATCCTGACGGTTCAGGCTGAGAAGAACCTGGCGCCAGCGACCGTGGCCAAGAAGGTCTGGACCTTTCGCTCTTTCTTCAACTACTGTGTCAAGCAGGAGTACTGCCTGGAAAACCCGGCGGCCGGGCTGAAGGCCCCCACTCCCCCGCGGCCGATCCCGGCTTACCTGACGCTGCCCGAGCTCAGGCGGCTGTTCGCCGTAACGGAGAAGGCCAAAGGGCGTGGGGCGGCCCGGACATACGAGGTGATGGTCAAGACACTGGCCTGGACCGGTATGCGGCGCGAGGAACTCAGTGAGCTCGACTGGGACGACATCAACTTCAGTCACAAGACCATTACGGTGCGGTTTGGCAAGGGGGGCAAGGATCGTGTCATTCCAATGCACGATCAACTGGCGGAGTGTCTGTGGAAACATCTACAGACACAACTACCGCTAACCAGCAGGGCAGTGTTCCGAAGCGTGCGGGGCGGCAGGTTTGACCCACCGTCGGTGTACCGCATCGTCCGGAACCTCTTCGTGCGGGCGGGAATCGAAAAGGCGAAGATGGGGCCCCACGTGTTGCGCCACACCTTCGCCACGCTTCTATTGCAGACAGGCCAAGTTGATCTCGTGACCATTCAGAAGCTGCTAGGGCATGGTCACCTGCAGACGGTGCTGATCTACGCTCACGCGGATGACCGGTCTATGCAGGCTGCCATCGGCCACTTCCCTGGTCTTCACGAGTCACGGTCCTAAGCCAACCGGATATCCGAGTCGATGTCTGCTGACCGCTAGGTCTGCCGGCGGATTCCACACCAGGAGTGGCTACCGCTCACCTCGTCTGCGCAAGGCCTGCAGCACGACCGACCATATGACTAGGCCATCACTGCTTGCGCCTGTATGAGGCCACGTCACCGGAATGAGCGGGATGACAGTATTGGCGAGACTCCAGAACACCAGACATGTCTGTAGTGGCCGGGTAAATGGCTGACTCGGCCACCATGCCTGGGGTCCCATCGCCGCGAACAGGAGGGCGCACGCCAGGGGACCGCCCGCTGCCCTCAGGGCCGCCCCGGCTGGCGACGGACTCTGGTTCTGCCGGAAGAGAAACCCGGCCGGTGTCGTCCACAAAGTGACAAGTCCATGCAGTCGCACCTCGCATGGCCCAACCCGCAAAACCGACCAGCAGCGGGACTTAGGGTGACCCAACCTAATCACGGGACCCCTCGCCCCCTGCAGCCACCCGACAAGAATGTGCCCTAACTCGTGAAGAATGGCAACGGGGAAACAGGTGGCCAAGAAGACCAGGTAGAACACAACGTACTGGGTCATTGCAGAACTCCTAGAAGGTCGGTAAACAGCGACTGTTCATGGTCCGCTATTGCGGCGGCCTGCAACGCCGCCTCAGGGAGTAGGCTTGGCGATTGTTCGCGGACCGCGTTCATAAGCGATTCTGATAGACAGTGCCATCTCTCCGCTATGGCTTGCATGCGGGACGCTGCAGCTATGGCCACCAGCTCAGGAAGATAGCGGGACGCTTCCTGCAGAAACGACGCGTAGATGGCTCGGAACGCTGCCCCGCCACTGCCGCGCCTCTCCGCGAATTCGTAGAACAGCAGGCACAATTTTCGCCATTCACGAAGACTTCCCCACGTCTGCAGATCGTCTGCCAACCGCCGAATTGCGCGAACCCCGAAGTGAGCCCGACCGGGAGCGATCATGGATACAGCATTCCGTCTGAGGGCCTCCGGGAGAACACGTTCGAGCACCGGGGGCCCTTCCATTTCCACTTCTGCCCACTGGTTGGGCGCGAAGTGACCGGACAATAGCGGACTCTGTGACATCAGCGCCTTACGGAGGCTGGCAAGAGAGATGGTCACTATGTTCGGGCAGTTGCAGTCCGAAACGAAGACCGTCTGCTTGTCAGGATCCCATCCCACCAAGACGAGGGTGTGGCCGCCAAAGAGTGATACGGTGTCGTAGTAGTCGAGGAAGCGTAGGTCGGCAACCGCTAGGACTGGGTGGAGTCTACCGATGGAGTCAGTGATCCTGTTCCAGGGTAGGGCTGGCCCCGAACGCCAAGCAAAATCCATCTCGACGGAACGGAAGAAATCCGCCTCAAGGGAAGGGCTACGCCCGATGAAGACGCGAGTGGGGAAGGAGCTTGATTCACGATAAGCAGCGCCAAGTCCCGCACCTAATCCGAATACCATCGGTTCAGACCAGTCTATCCCGTAATAGTGGCAGACTGCGGTCAGGCTACTGGAAGCGCAGTGGATACCCCTTCGGTGAGGAAACTGATTGAGGATCATATGTGCGAGGCCTCCCTCGTATCCAGTTGTCCTAGAGCAGAACCGTTGAGGCGGACCACCGCATACGGACAGCTGACTCTCGGCACTCGGTGAGTCACGACAATAACGGTCTTACGCCCAACCAGTTCCGCGAGAGCACTGTACACTGCCGACTCGGCATCCGCATCCATGTGCGCCGTCCCCTCATCGACTAGAAGGATCGGAGCATTCCGTACCAGAGCTCGCGCCAGAAGGATTCGCTGCGCTTGGCCTCCCGACAGACCGGTGTTTTGCGGGCCAACCGAGGCCGACCAGTCCTCCGCCAGGTCACCCAGTAGGCCGATTAGGCCAGCCTTCTGTAAGTGGGCCTTGACACTCTCTTCGGAAAGCTGCAAGTTGCCCAGTCTTATGTTGTCGAGCAGAGTGCCCTGCAGCAGTGACCCTTGCTGCAAGACCACCGAAATCTGAGAGCGGACCGAGTCAACCCTGCACTCACAGAGATCTTGGCCATCGACAAGAATGCAGCCGCCATCGGGCTCGTCCAGACGCAGGAGAAGACGCAGGAGGGTCGATTTCCCAGCCCCATTCGGCCCAACGAGAAAGTTAAGGACATCGGGTTGGAAGACGGCAGAGAAACTGTTGACGACTGCGGGTTCTTTTCCGCTGTATGCAAATGACACGCTACGAAATTCGACTACACCTCTGTCGATTCGGAGGTCTGAACCCCCTGTTCGCTCTTGGGGCCACTCGAGTACCTCGACCACCCGCTGCAGGGCTGGGATGCTGATGGCGCCCTGCATAAGCAACTGGCACACTGTGTCCACTGGGATGAAGACGCGGCTAGCATACCCATAGCATGTCAGCATTGTGCCAATTGTCATCTGTCCGCTCAGGACCTCCCGGCCCCCGAGAAGAAGGAGGACTGCGGGAAGCAGATACCCGATTGCATGCGAAGCGGAAGACGCCAAGCCCTGCCAAATGCCTAGGGCCGTACGTAGCTGGACAAAGTCCTCAACCTTCTCCTCAAACCGTCGAATCCAGTACTGATGCAGACCGTAGGCTCGATTGGTCGCGACCATCCTAAGGTTTTCTTCGAGATCAGATGTCATCTTGGCCCGTTGGGCAAGGATTCTCCGGTTAAACCTCTGTAGCCACAGTGACACGCCCTGATTAAGAAGCAGGTATACCGGAATCGTAATCAATACAACAATGGCAAAGAGGTTGCTTGCCCTGGCCAAAAGGAGAAAGGTGACCAGGAACCAGACGCAGTTCAAGAGGATAGAGATAGGTATCGATGTGAGCAACTCGTGGGCCTCAACGACGTCATCGAGGAGGCGGACGATCACGTCTCCCGAGGAAGTCTCTCGGGCGCGTGCCCGCTGAAGTCGCGCAAAAGCTCCCACCCGAAGGGCTCCTACCACCTTGGCCTTAACAGCGTTCACCGTACTGAACTGCAAGACGTTCGAGAGAAAGAGGAATACATAGCTTATGACAAGCAGCCCCCAAGCAAGCCGCAAATCATGGGCAGAGCGGGACTCCACCAGGTATTGGGCGTAAGTTCCAGCAAGGGCCGGTCCGACTGACTCTATGCCAATGACAATAAGCCCAAGCGTTCCGGCCACGAGTAGCGCTCCCCGGCGATGTCCCACGTATTCTCTCAGGAGCCTTGCGTACAAGCGCCACGTCATTTTCACGGTTGTCTCCTTAAGACCAGAACGGCGGCGCTGACTCCTGACTGCTGGGGGTCTGGACTGCCAATCAGGTTATAGACGATGGACCGAGCCACGACAGCTTGAACAAGTTGCCATGCCACCCACAGGGGGAGCGGGGCACAGTCGCGACGGGCGGTGCCAATTGATACGTATGACTCGATTCGGCCCCTTTCCAGCGCCGTCAGAAGCTGGGCATCCATGGCCTGAACACCGGCCTGCGGATCGGCATAAATGCGCCGGGCGAACGCCCGGAGCCGCCAACTCCAGCTTGCCTTCCAGGCTTGGACCCGCCCAGGGACGTTGTGGAACAGGTCGCCGGTAACAAGCACAGTGTAGCGCCTGGACCTTAGCCCCTCTCGAATGCGATCGGCAACCCTTAGGGCAACGCTCCTGTAAGACCATGCTGAGGGTGCGGACACCACGACAGGCAGAAGCACGACTCCTGGAGGAAAGGAGTCAACAATGAACGGCGCTTGCATCGCAATGCAATGCTCCTGACGGTGGATGATGTCGCTGATCCTGAATAGATCGGGGTCTGATGCAGAGAGTTCCTTAGCAGCGTCTGCGTCGACGGGAATGCGACCGAGAGGAGTATCAAACCCCTTGAGTGTAAGAACCGCTCCGGGAACCTGCGGCGCTACGTGGTTGGGACCGATCACCACAATCAGCTCGGCGTTGGTCTCTGATGCGAGCATCGATATGCCGGTTCGGGACATGGCATATGAGACCGGACTACCAACATGAGGCACCATAACCGCGACCGGACACTGTGAGCCAGTAGTTCCTACACACGAGTCAATCTGCAGGCCGTCCCATTCCCGGTAGAGGTCGAGCCAACTGTGGTCAAGCCACTCTGATTGCCCCACCGTTTCCGCCAAGTGGCCGATCTTGACTCGAAACGAGTCGGAATCAAGGAACCCAAGGTCGTCGAATTCCTGGACCAAACGTGCCACCTGTGCCGGTGTAACCGGTCTTCCGATGAGCCAGCTGCCCAAGGCCGCTATCTGCTCCGTAGTCCGGCGCCCGTTCATAAGTCTTGCCAGGCTGCGTACGGGAGGCGGAACCACAAACCCAGGGTCATCTGTCGAACGCAAGAGTGGGTCGCGAACGGCCCATTCCTCTGTCGCGCTTCCCCTGACTCCTGAGCGTCGCATCTGCCCCAAGACGTCCCGCCGAAACAGCGGTTCACTGACCCGGTGTTCAGAACGCCGGGGTCCCCAAGGCCAGGAGGTAGATGGCACTCTCCGTCACCCCATCAATGCCGAGTTCTCGCTCCACTTCACTTTCCAGGAAGCCACCTATGGCGCAGCAGCCCGAAAGGTATGCAGTTGAGGCCAAGTAGACATTTTGCGCAAGATGCCCCGCGTCTAGGAACACGTACCGATAGCCACGGTCACCGTACTTGTCCACGGTTCGGGAGAAGACTGCAGTAAACACAAGGGTGCACGCCGCATTCTCCACCAGGGACCGGTTGATTCCAGGAGGCGTCCAGATAGAGGGAGTGATCGGTTCAGGACCGATTTGAGTGACCGTGTGAAGCTCGGGGTCATAATGATAGAGACCGCCATCGAGGTCGTTGACCCTCCGTACTGAGAGGTAGACCTCAATGGGGTACCGTCCCCCTGCCGAGGGTGCCGCCCTATGCTCAAGCCCTCCGAGGCGGTGAGTCACGCCGTATGCGGCTGAAAGTATCCCCGAAAGGGTCTCCAGCGGCATCATAGTGTTGGTCTCGAAGTCCCGTATGCTCTTTCGCCTGGATAAGGCCTCCATGAGCGCCATTTCTGGCATCTCCTCAGGGTAAGGAAGCGTCAGTCGGGGACGGCCCCGATACTCCTTTGCCGGCGGTAACAATGGAAAGCGCATACGCCTCTTCCCAAGGCCAGATAGGGTAAGGCGGGTATTCTGATGAAACCACTGATACAGAGGACTGTCCACGCCATGGTCCCGAAATGTCTTCATCCGAGCACCCCCTTCAATAAGCGGACGCCCCGCCGACCAACTAGGAATCATGGGAACGGGTGTGGATCAAGTGCAATAGGCCGGTGAGGATCTATACCGTTCTTCGCGGCGACCGCGTACATTCTTGGGCATTCCAAACACGGGACGGCGTGGTGGAGGAATTGGAGGCCCGGCACAATTACGCGGACTACACTTAAGCCAGCAGCACGAACGTCTTGTGTGGTGAGATCCACGACATAGCTCTTGAGACCGTGTTCGCTCAGGCGCGCGGCTATGTACTGGGCCGATTCTTGATAGGAGCCAACTGACAGGTCAACCGAGTTGAAGGCTCGAACTGAGGAATCAAAGAAGAACCTCATGAGGTGGGAGTCCCGGCCGGAAGCATAGTAGAATCCATGGTCGTGCATGCTCCGTATGTCCTCAGTGGTATCTACTCGACGTTCGGAGGTTAGCAGAAAGCAGAGTTGCCCAAAACTCTCAGCAAGCGCCCCCCGAACAGCCGAAACAGCACTAAGGGACGAGCACGCCGCCACCCAGAATTTCGGCCAAGCCCACTCCGACTGACCGACAACCAGATACGTCGGGATTCCGAGATCAGTAGTAATGTTGCATATCGTGGTCTGTATCCCTATGGCAGTGAACTCCTGTACAATGCGGCGCGTCTCGCTATCGGGAATCGTCTCTACCGCAACTCGGTACCCCGGTAGCCGCATGAGCCAATGGATTGCGTAGGCGTCACGCTCCACCACTTCGCAGAACCCTGAAAGGGTGGCGTGCCAGAACGAGCTACCACAGGCCAAACCCGTGGATATCTGCTCACGAATACTCCAGCCCTGGGGGGACGGCAAGAAGACGAGGTCGGCAGGAACCCACGTTGGTGTGCCAGTCGGCACTTCCGTCGCCGGGACCCACAGGAGCGGCGTGTCTTGATCAACCGGCCGCAGCCCGATGTTCCTTCCGTGCAATTGAGCCGCGGTGGGACGTGCTACCAGCGTCGGATCAAGGGCGGACCCCGTAATCCTGCGAAATGGTGCATTTATGATGGTATGGCCTGCCGTGTGTGTGCAGCAGTAGCGTTCTACGGCTTCACCTAGGGCCGCTATTTGAGCATGAGCGGGATCGCGCTTGAAGCCCCAGCCAATGTCAAATCCACTCATATCACGTTGGTCGTGCAGCAACTCGCCCTCAGGGGTCCGCAGAGGGTTTCGCTTGGCCCGATAGCGGTAGAAAGCTGGAACGCCTGGGGGGTTATGCGCCAATTCAAGAGACTCAACTACACCGATCTTGGAGTCTACTAGGATTCTGGCGCGTTGCAGAGTCGCCTCAATCTGGGACCGTAGACTGCTCTCGGTGCGAATCAACCTCATCGACCTCCAGACGTGTGATGAGCGCTTCCGGTGGCCGCCTCGACGCCACGCACGTGGGGCAAGTCGGTACTGCCAGCAACGGGCGTAGGTCGCTCTCGAGCGTAAGGACGTTAAGCGTGTACTCCTGCCCAATGAACTCGCACGGAATGGAGCCAGCTAGGAACTTCACAGTCGCCAACGCAACCAACCCAGAGACCAAGAATCCCGCAGCCCCATAGGGAGTCCTACTGGCTGTGCTGACCGGTAACCGATCTCGGACCAAGGCAACTCCGTACTCCGGTTGGGGAACGTTGGTGAACCGGCGAGCCTCGTAGCATCGGTAGCAGGCTGTCTCTTCAGGTACAAAGAGAGGTCCAATAGATAGTTCTGACTGTTCGGGAGAAACGCGGAGCCAGGGTATCCTGCGCTGCCGACAGAGACTATCTACTTGGCGTAGGTTCGCGCTTTCGTGTCCGTCATCTACCACCACCAGTAAGTTGAGGTCGCTCAGAGTGTTTTCTGGGACGGCAGTGGACGAATCGACCGACCCAACCCCACTTGAGCGAAGCCCAGAAACGATGGTCGATGTCCAAGATGATTGCCCAATGACCATGACTGTCGCCGACATGAGTCGTTGCATGGCCTCAGGGCCGGCCGTAGGGTTTCCACTGGAAAGAAACTCAGCCTGAGCCGCCATACCTGGCTGTGATAACAACTCCAGGACTGAAGGGTCCACATCGGGAACGTCAACGACTAGCCCGAGTTCCGACAGGTAGTTGACGATCTGTCTTACCAAGTCCTCACCGAGACCGGCGACCTCTGCAGCCTCCGAAGGAGAGTGCAGGCCGTCCAGGTATGGGGCCAGTCGCACCAGATCGTCCACCGACTTGCCTGTCGCCTCCCACACGCTCTCATCGGGTGCATGGACCCGAAGACAGTTGCCTTGTCTCACGAAGCGAAGGAAAGGCATCAGCTTGGGCTTTGGCATACCTACACCCCTTCCATCTGGCCCGAATTCATGAGTTCCTTTGACACTAACTCAACCACGTCTGAGACAGTTCTAACCTCATAGATCGAGTCATCGTCTAGCCGAATCCGAAACTCACGCTCAACATAGAGGAGTACCTCAACAGCTGTAAGGGAGTCTATCCCGAGGTCCGTTCGCAGTCGGGAGTCCACGCGAACCTCCACGCCAGATGGGACGACCGCCTTCAGGATGGTCTGAATCCTCTGCAGAACGTCCGACCTCGTCACCTAAATCCCCCCATAGACTACTTCACTTCAGCCAACCATGCAGCGGACCGACGCAGTTCTGCATCGGTCCGACATGCATGGCGCCACCCTGACGCGATACCTGAACCGGTGCATTGACGTGGCCATGCGTCTGGAGCACCGGTCAGCCCCGTCGGCGCTGGTTACTCTGTACCGCTATTGGAGCCACAACAGCATGCGCTCAAGCAGCAGCATGCGCATGTGCTTCCCTCGCCCTCCTTGATTGCCATCGGCTTAACAACCCTCTTGACCTGTAGGTCCATGTTAGCCCTCCTTTCTTCATGTTCATTCATTCCTCTGCAGAGGAAAATCAATGTGTCTGCGGACTTTGCTCGCTTGGGTATAATTTACAATATTGACCGATTGCAGTCAATACCTAACTATTCGAAAAAATCTGTTGGTGAACCGAACCGCTCGACGCCGTAGCGTTCCGTTCTCCACTCTACTCAACCGCCAACTTCAGATTGGGCCGAATACCGGATCACTACGCGCTACCCCCATGCCCGTAGCAGCATGGGGGTAGTGTCGGCACTCACGAGCCCCAGAGCGAGTCGCGGTCACACTGTGTCAACACTCGGCCCTCGACTCAACCGGTAATCTACATTTTCGGCTGAGTTCTTGGCTTTGGATAGGAGTTATCGGCGGAGTCGGGAACTCTATCTCAGAGAAAACTCTGCCGTTAATACGACTGCGGCGATAATGCGACAGGAGGGACCGGATGACGCTGCATGACGCTGTCCAAGCCTGGCGGAAGCAGATGACCGAAATGGACGGAATTGATCTCGGTACCGCTGATCAGTACGCCGGCGATGCCGCTCGCTTCGTTACCTGGATGGCCGGCCAGGGGCGAGGATCTGAGGTGGCCGACATCGTCCCGTCGGATGCTCGGGACTACAGAACTCACCTGCTCGACCTCGGTCGGGCCCCCACCACTGTAAATCGTGCATTGACCTCGCTCCGACTCTTCCTGGACGCCCAGGGACGACAGGGAGAGGCAAACCCTTTTCGCAAGGTCGCCCTGGTAGAGATCGTTGAGCAAGCGCCCAAGGCGTTGACCCGGAACGAGTGGAACGCCGTTCGGCGGGAAGCCGAAAAGCTGGCCATCCGGGACCATGGTCTTTCGCTGGCGCTTGTCTGCCTGATGCGGTTCGCTGGCCCGCGCGTTGGCGAAGTGGCGGCGCTTCAGCTAGCTGATGTTCAGATTGGCGCCCGGCAGGGCCGGCTGGTCATCCGGCGGGGTAAGGGACTCAAGCACCGGGAAGTTCCTCTGGTCTATGAAGCTAGAGAGCCCGTCCAGATATTCCTCGACCATCGCCGTCAACTGGCCGAGAAGTGGTCCCGCAAGTTCGCGGTCCGCCTCCAGCGGATGCCTGCGTGGGCTGCCTGGCCTGATGGTCATCTGTTCCTGGGACAACGCGGCCCCCTCACAGAGCGAGGCATTCGCGAGATCGTCGCCAGGCTTGGCGCAGCGGCGAAGCTGGAGGAGCCGCTGAGCCCACATGACTTGCGGCACACGATGGCGAAGGCGCTCTTGGATCCAGCCGCGTATGGACTGGACCGTCCGCCAGCTTCCATCACGGCGGTGCAGGTACTGCTTGGCCATGCGGACATCGCCACTACCGCCATCTACACGCGGGCGACCCATGAGGACTTCGCTCGGATCATGGGCGAAGGACGTCGATAGAAGTCGGCTAACAAACGCGGAACTTGGAAAAAGACGTCCCGTTACTCGGAGTTCTTGCCCCAAGGCGAAACGCCCAGGCCGGGCTACCCCGCCTGGGCGTCAATATGTAGGGCAACGACCTCCAAACGTCATCCCCGAGATGCCCAGAGGAAGCTCGACCAACTCCCGTGCTTCGTCTTGAGCCATCACTTCCAGGACAAGGGGGGTCGAGTGGCCCTTCCGGAAGTTATAAAACGGGCCGTTGAGCTTGACCGCCGCGCGGTATACTTGCTGATAGCCAGCGAAGAGAAAGTCGATGCGCCCTTTCGATTGCTCTACGATTCCCCGCAACATCCAGCCGATGTCTCGTTCCCATATGCCAGACTGCGGCTCGGCTAGCCGTTCACAGAACAGGTCAGCTTCATCGATGATCACCAGGAAATTGTGGTCAGGAAAGCCACGACATAAGGATAGCATGTCATCACGGAACTTCTCCGGCCGGTCCTTGTGGAGGTAAGCGGCAAACCCGCCTTGCGCGGCTAGGAGTTTCGGGTCGTTCCGCCACCGCTTTCCGTACTCGGGCTCGGACAGGGCCGTCATGATGCCCCCGAGAACCGCAGCTGGCTGACTGCTGTGGGCAGTCGCTTCGACATAAACTGCGACATTTTGCCCGCGGCGCCGCTCTTCAAAGGCCCGTTCCACCTCACGAAGCAGCGAGGTCTTCCCCAGGCGGCGTCCAGCGTACACGATTGAGGGTCCTTGGTTAAGGAGCTCATCTTTGTGTCGGGTGCGACCAAAGAACATTCCCGTGTTGACAGCACCTGCAGACTTGAACGGATTCGCGACCGCCGGTGGCAACTGCACTGACATCGCATTAGCCAACCGCTGCACCCGTTCCTCCCAGTTCCGGCCGGCAAGGATTGCGAGGATTCTTCTCTCATCCAGGAGCGCAAGTTTGGGACAAGCTTTTGCGAGTGTACGCTGCAGCGTGGAGGGCAATACTCCAGTCACAATGACCACGCCTAGCCGATCCTGCAGCCCTACCCCTTTGAGCGCCTCCTGAAGATTCTTCGGCTGGTTCAGATGCGGATTACGCCAAAAGACCGCTATCAGTGGGTCCTTCTGTTGAGCGAGGAAGGAGCCGCGACACGAGATTCCGCGCGGCAACTCCAAGTAATGACTGGTGCCGCCCAGGTTCTTCGGTTCAGCCATTATCATCTCCGACCAGCCCAGGCACCTCATGAACGACTGAAGGAACTCCATCCAAGGTCTGGTGTCACCTGACTTGGCAGCGATCTGGTACGACTGAAGTGTCGCCAGGAGAGGCACTCGGTTCTTGGACTCCTGGGGGTACTGTTGGTGCCACATCTCAAGTAGGTTCCAGCGAGCTGCTTTCTCAGATAGAGCTTTGGGGACATGAGGCCCAGTTGAGTCCTTTAGGAACGCCAGGACGGTAGGGAGACTGAAGTCGCACGGACCGCATGGCTGGAACGGCGGTGTTCGAGATGCCAGCGGTTCTGTTGATCCCCCGTGGCCCAATAGGATCGTCTTCGCCATTCTGCAGTTTTCAAGGGCCAGATGGAGTTCATCTCTCTGCAGTTGGGTAAGGGCGTGCTCCACAAACATAAGAGCGGTTACGTACAGGTCCTCACGGGCAGCCTTACTTCCCCTGATCTCCTCCGCTTCACGTCGGACGGTCGCTCGCACCGTCATCAGGTGTTGTTGTGCACGTTCTGTCGCTGACCATAGCCTTTCAACGGCGGCACCAAACCGTTGGCGGTCATGAAAGTCTGTGGCAGCCTGCCTGGCTTCATCCAGATGCTGCACGAGGTCGGTTGGCATAGCCAAACGATCTTGTTCATCCAACTTTTTCGCAAGCTCATAGTTGAGATACTCGAACTCACTGCGGCGACGCTTCAACGCTTCTTTAATCACTTGCTGGCTGCCAACCGTTACATGTAGGCGCTCACACTCTTTGATCTCAAAGAGGACGTGGGCGCTTAGTTTATTTGAACCTACATATGTAGAGGACTGCCCGAACACGAGGAATGGAAGG
>Ga0196971_1000934_pt1 | contig 15706 bp, 11 predicted proteins | sample S1v_1013CmetaG_FD_148660 | JGI IMG/M metagenome (GOLD analysis project Ga0196971, IMG submission 148660) | Soil microbial communities from Anza Borrego desert, Southern California, United States - S1+v_10-13C | ecosystem: Environmental > Terrestrial > Soil > Desert | place: USA: California... | reverse complement strand
GGCTGCAATGATGCGATGCCGAAGATCGATCGAGAGTGCGCTACCCATGCCGACGGTAGATCACACCCGATCGATCAGGGCAAGCGGCCGGCGCTGTCAGACCCGCGTGCAATGATCTGCGAGTGAGACAGCAAACCCTCGATCTCCGCACATGGGGCGGCAAGCGGCCCGGCGCCGGCCGGAAACCAGCGGGCAAGAGTCGGCGCGCCCCGCACGACGCCCGCGAGCCGTTCCGCGCGTCCCAGCCCGTGCACGTGAGCCTCCGGCTCGCCGGCCACGTGTGGAACCTGCGCAGCGAGCGGTCCTACGCGATCGTCCACGGCGCGCTCGATGCGGTGCGCCGGCGCCCCGGGTTCCGGGTGGCTCACTTCTCGATCCAGGGAAACCATATTCACCTCATCGTCGAGGCGGACGGTCCGCGGAACCTCGCGACCGGCATGCGGTCGCTCACGATCCGGCTCGCCCGGCGGCTGAACGAGATGATGGGCGCGCGCGGGCCCGTGTTCGAGGATCGGTTCCACGCGCACGTGCTCCGCACGCCGACGGAGGTACGGAATGCGCTGCGGTACGTGGCCGAGAATCACGCGAACCATCGGGAACGCCTCGGCCTGGCCGCGCGGAGGGACAGGCCGGATCCGTTCTCGTCGGCGGTGGCGAGGGTTCCGCTCGGTGGGCAGATGGAGCTGTGGAACGAAGGCGTCGTGAGCGCGGCGCGGACGTGGCTGCTGAGGGGAGGGGAGCGATTCGATCCGGCGGCGGGATTGGACAAGCGCGCGAGGCGCTCCGCAAGCTGGGTCGAAGGAGCTTTGCCGGAAGGGACGGGATTCGGCATGTCAGGCAAGCGCGTAGAATCTGGCCGGAACTGAGGGGGCGCCGGAGCACCCCCTTTCGGCAGGGGGTCTACGTGGCCTCGATTCGCAGGGCGGCGCTGTACCACCGGGTTTCCACCCTCGACCAGAACCCGACGCTCGCACGGGCGGAGCTCCGCGCCTCGGCGAGGCGGCTCCGGTTCCGTGTCGTGCTCGACGTCGAGGAGACCGGGTCGTGGGCGCAGAACGATCGGCCGGGGTTCAGGCGCGTCCTCAAGGCGGCGCGACTCGGGAAGATCGACGCCCTGCCGGTCTAAAAGCTCGACCTCGCTGGTCGCTCGGCGCTCGACCTGCTCGCGAACATTTGCGAGCTCGTCGAGGTGTATGGGGTTCGGTTCGTGGTCACGTCGGAGGGCCTGGACTTGAAACCGGGCGCAGATGCGATCAGCCGGCTCCTCATGACTGTACTGGCGGCGGTTGCGTAGTTCGAGCGGGACCTCATCCGAAATCGAACGCGGCTCGGGCTCGCGGCCGCGCGCCGCCGAGGCGTTCGCCTCGGCCGGCGACCTCTACCCGGTCCCGCACCCGCGTCTGTCCGCGAGCGCCGCGCTGCGGGCCGGAGTTGGGCGCAAATGCCGCAGAACTGCGATGCTCGATCAGCAAGGCAAGGCGTCTTGCAGCCTCCAGGGAGAGCCGCCCCGCAACAGCGAGCCGCGTGTGACGCCGTGAGTGCTGTAGGGGAGTTCTCTTGGAGTGTTCGCGTCCTCAGCGCTGGAGGCGCAGGCCACGTGACTTAGTGGTTTGGTACACTCAGATGATACCACCCAGCTCCCGGCGCAGCCGGATACGGGTCGGTGCCCGCATTCGAGGGGAGGCGACGCGTGATTCCCGCCCTGTCCGAGCTCAACACCGAAAGCGACGTTGAGCAGAAGCTGATCTGGCCTCTTCTCGTGCAGCCCTTCCCAGACGGGCTTGGCCTGCTCTCAGGTGACGTTTCGACCAAGCTGAACCTGAGGCGGTTCGAGATCGGCAAGGGAGCGAGCCGCAAGCTGTACTTTCCCGACTACATCGTCGCGCTAGCAGGACTACCTGTGCTCGTCATCGAGGCGAAAGCGGTCGGTGTCTCGATCGAAGAAGCGCTGCAGGAAGCACGCCTCTACGCGCAAGAAGTGAACGCGCTCTATCCGCATGCCATCAACCCTTGCGGTCGAGTCATCGCCTGCAACGGTTCGTCTCTGTGGAGCTCGCCAGTCGACACGGCAACGCCTGACGTCATGCTGAAGCATGCGGAGCTGGTTTCGACGAACAAGGGCTTCGCAGAGCTCCTTGCGCTCTGTCGCCGGGAAGCGCTGCAGACCCAAGTTGATCACGTACGCCGACGCTTCCGGCCTTCCTCGCTCGTACGTCCTCTTGAACTCGTCGGCGGTCTCTCCATCCAGAATCAACAGGTTCCACAAAACAGTTTCGGCGCGACGATCGCGGGCGACTACGGACACATCTTCAACCCGAAGACACCGGAGGATCGCGCACTCATCGTGCATCACGCGTACGTTCCCTCCCTGAGGCGCCAGCGTCTCGTCGAGCCCATCGACCGGCTCATCAGAAATGCTGTCGCGCCGGCCGCCGCGCGTCTCCCGGCGCTTGCTGACAGCTCTCACCCACAGGAAATCGCCGAGGCACTGCGAGATCGAAAGCGCCTTGAGAACCAGATCATGCTTCTGGTCGGTAGCGTGGGCGTCGGAAAGTCGACCTTCGTCGACTACGTGTCGTTGGTCGCACTCCCTGCGGACGTGCGAGAGAACACGGTGTGGCTTCGGGTGAACCTCAACGAAGCGCCTCTCTCGCCCGATTTGGCGTACCGTTGGGTTGCTGAAGGCATCACCGAAGAAGTGCGACGCCAGTTCCCGGACATCGACTTCGACGACATCGAAGTCCTCCAGAAGGTGTTTGGGCCAGAGCTTAACGTGTTCCGGAAGGGGCCCGTGAAGCTTCTGGACTCATCCTCGCAGGAGTACAAGGTTCGCCTCGCCGACTACATCTTGGAGCTGCAGCGTGACCCAGTGAAGGTCGCCAAGAGTACGGCGCGTTACGTCTGTAGCGGACCCGGTCGCCTACTAGTGGTCGTGCTGGACAACTGCGATAAGCGCACCCGGGACGAGCAGTTGTTGATGTTCCAGGTCGCGACCTGGCTCCAGAAGGAGTTCCGATGCCTCGTCGTGCTGCCTCTCCGCGACATCACCTACGATCTGTACAGCCGCGTCCCTCCGCTTGACACTGCTCTCAAACACCTGGTCTTCCGAATCGAGCCCCCGGCGTTCGCGGACGTTCTCCAGCTACGAGTTCGCCTCGCGCTCGAGGAGATGGCCCAGAGAGAGCCGTCCCGACGCCAGCTGACGTTCCAGCTACCCAGTGGCGCGAAGATCGTTTACCCCGCCGAAGATCAAGCGCTTTACCTAAACCAGAGTTCGTGATCCGCGATCACCGGGAAGGGCGCGGAGCACGGGCAGAAAGTTGAATGGGAAGGTCACCCCATCGATCGTGGTGGTTGCGAGGCCAACCCCGACGACGGAGCCCTTCCCGTGGACAAGATACCCCGACTGGATCGCGCCGCGCGACGGCGTCTGATCCAGCGAGGCCGAAAGACCAAGGACCCGCACGCAGCCCTCCGCTTCCTCATGATCGCCAAGCTCGGACAGGGACTCTCTCGCCAGCAGGTCGCCCGCGACCTCGCTTGCGTCCCTTCGACGGTCGTGAAGGCGGCACACCGCTTCGCTGACGGTGGAGAGGAGGCTCTCCTCGACCAGCGCGCCTTCAACGGCAGGGCGAAGGTGGACGCGAAGTTCCTCGCCGAGCTGGAACGTGTGCTGCTGTCCGTGCCGACGGAGTTGGGCTGGCAGCGGACCAACTGGACGCGCGAGCTGCTCGGCCTCGAACTCGCGCGGCGCGGCTTCCCAAAGGTCGCACCCTGCACGATGGGCCGGGCGCTCTGCACGATCGGCGCGCGACTCAAGGCACCCCGCCCGATCGTCCTCTGTCCATGGGATCGCAAGCGCCGGCTGCGTGTTCTGGCGGCCCTGCGCCGGCTCGCGGCGAACGCCAGCGACGCCGAGCCGGTCTTCTTCGAGGACGAGATGGACGTCCACCTCAACCCGAAGATCGGCCGCGACTGGATGCCGAAAGGGCACCGCCGCGTCGTAGTCACGCCCGGCCAGAACAGGAAGCGCTTCGTCGCCGGCGCGTTGAACGCAGCGACGGGCAAGGTTACGTGGGTGAGCGGGCGGTCGAAGGCCAGCAACCTGTTCCACGCGCTGGTCTGGAAGCTCGCCGCCGAGTACCGCGACACCCGCCGCATCCACCTCATCCTCGACAACTACGTCATCCACTCGAGCAGGTCGACGCAGCGCTTCCTCGCCCAGTTCGGCGATCGCGTGGTCCTCCACTTCCTCCCGCCGTACTGCCCGAACGACAACCGCATCGAGCGCGTCTGGCTCGACCTGCACGCCAACGTGACGCGCAACCACCGCTGCAAGTCGATCGAGGACCTGATGGGCCACGTCCACGCCTTCCTACGCGCCTACAACCGCCGTTCGAAGCTCAACCCCTCACTCAAGCTCGCGACCGGTGTTTCCGGATCGCGATCGGTCGTTTAGGGACGAGTTGTCAACAAGTGCACGCTCGGCTCTGGAAACCGCGGCGTCACCGCCTGCGACCAGGCGCACGTCCCGGGCGAGCAGCAGGAACTCGTTGGCGGGAGTCGCTATGTCGCTACCGCGCAGGACGCGCGTTGCGTGCCCCTGCAGAATGTCCTGCCCGTCCTTCCTCAGTGACGAGTGCGCCCGGCGCCTCCGCCAAGCGATCACCGCCTCGGAGTTGATACCGACGCCGGGTGTCCGGGTGTCACGCGTTCTTCCGTCGCCCGCTCACCGGAACCAATGAGGACGCGCCCGACTCCGGCGTGGACCTGACGTCTACATGCTGTTCGCTACCGGGGGACAGCTGCCTGTAGGCGTCCTGAAGAGCAACAAGCGCAGCTTGAACGGCCTCCTCTTGTTGCTCAAGTCGACGCGCCTCGGCTGGGCCGATAGGCATGCCAAGATGATGTAGCTGGCTCTCGGCGTCGTGAACGAACACGGTGATCCTGTCCGAGACGTGGTGTTCAAGATGCTCGAAGTAGATGCGAATCCTCTCATGCATTTGCTGCTGGACAACGCGGAGGGCCGTCGTGAGCGACGCCCCTGCGCGCTCTACGATGCGCCCGATGTCCCGAGCTCGCTTGGGCTTTTCCCCGAGAAGGAGGCCTACAAGCCATCCTCCAGCAGCAAGCGCAAGCGTCCAGGGCCCGCCGAGGAGGAACCCAAACAGCCCGCCGGTGAAGAGTCCGGTCCATGCTTCTTCAAAGGAGTCCGCCTCGACATTTAGCGTCGGGACCTGCGGCAACAGGAACGTGTCATGCTCGCGTGCTCCGGTGGCAAGCCGCGCCTGCTGTAGCGACTTCTCGACTTCCTGGTGCACCGTAGCTGCGAAGAACTGGAATCGACCGCTCGCCTCACCCCAGACATCGCGCAGCACCTTCGTCACGTGCGCCTGAAGATCTTGCTCGATCTCCGTCGTAGTCGGCAACGGCTGCTCGACAGGTACGGCCTCGAGTGTGGATTTCAGGCGGCCAAGAAGCGATTCGCGCTCACCCCTGAGCTGCTTGGTAACGAAGCGACAGTCCAGCCCCTTCCTGTGACGGCACCGTGCGACGATCTCGCGCTCACTGGCGCGGCACACGGCGAGCGCGGTGCGGAGCCGAAACGCCTCGGAGCCGCTCATCCGGCGCGACGCGAGAAGCGACGCGAAATCACCCCCGGCGCGGCGAAGCTCCGTAGCCGCTGCAGTAAGGCGGTCGATCCCCGTGGAGTTGGTCTTGAGTAGATGACCCCAGATGGCCTCGTCGAGCACTGAAATCGGTGACACTCCACTCCGTCCCGTCTGATGCCATGCCCAGCCGGCCGATGCGCTCACGAAGAGCGGCGGCACCGGAAGAGAATCCCAGAGCGAGTACTTGCGAAGAGTCCGTTCGACGTACGACGCAACCTCACTCCTTTCGTCAGCAGCAAGCACATCCGACTTGTTCAAGACCACGAACAATCGTTCGGCCATACCACGGAGGCGCTTCAGGTCGTCGAGTTGGTAGCTACTCAGAGCGAAGCCGCCGTGCTTTGCGGGGGAAGTGTCGAGCACGTACATGACCGCGTGAGCGGCCGTGAGCGCGGACTCTGTCACAGCACGGATCTCTTCACTCGGGTCGTGCAGGCCGGGAGCATCAGCGTAGGCGACTCCCCGCTCAAGCAGCCCACTTACCAGCCGCACGGCGATCACTCGGACACCTTTGCAGTTGTCCGGATTGTGCTCCTGAGTTGCATATCGCGCAAGAAAGGCTGCACTCGCTTCGCCGCACAGGCGTGAACCATCTGCGAGCGTCACCTCGGCCTCATCACGGGCACCAGCGACAACCATGAGCGACACTGCTGTCGTGGGAAGTCGCCCGACGGGACTGATCTCACGCCCGACGAGAGCATTCAGTAGGGTGCTCTTTCCGGCGCGAGCGGGACCCGTCAGAACAACGACATACGTGCTGGCGCGCACCGCCGCCTCGAGGTCGGCCAATCTCCTAACTACGCTTTGAAAGCCCGCATCGCGAGCGTGTGCTGTGAGTGATGACGCGATTGACGAGAGTCTCGCGTGAACGTCCATAAACGCGCCGGGGGCGAGAATGCGTCGCGCGGATCGGCGGAACTCGGTCGCGAACACAGCGATCGAACGGCGTGCGGGTGCGTCGAGGACCTGCGCCGTCGGGAGACTTACTGACACGGTCTCCTGCCCGATCCACGCAGGGTCTCGCCGGTTCAGCTCCTCGATGACTGAGTGGTCGACCCATCGCCAGAGCAGCTGGCGCGTCCCGACGCGGCAAAGGACGAGCAGAACGGGCTCTGTACTCTCGAGCCAGTACCGGACCTGTCCAGGGCGAACGCGAACCGAAACAGTCGGCTTTCCATCGAAGGTTTCCTCTGTGGCCTTGAGCTGAACTGCGAAGCGCCTCCCAGTCGCATCGAAGTCGCCACAGGACTCACGCGGTTGTGTGACTTCGACGATCGCGTCGATGCCGTAGTCGTGCTGTGTCCAGTCAGTGACGAGCCAAGGCGCCACTTCTTCGCAGAAGATCGCTCTCGACTTCCCCTCAAGGGCCTTTTCTGCCGTGACCGTGGGCAGTGCAACGTCGCGCATCATCGGAGAGCGCGGGCGCGAACCTGCACCCTTCTTCTTTAGGCGCTTCGCCACAGTGCGCCTGCCTTTCTCTGGTGCGGCCACCGGCCATGACGTTCGGCAAGGGATTGCATTGTGCCGCTGTCCCTCAGCAGCCGTTCGACAGCGCTATGCTGGGCGCTTGGTGATTTGCGCGTGCAGGAGAATAGCATCCGCCGAGGATCGCCGAGCACATCCGCTGATGCTCGCGAACTCCCGCAAGAGGGAGGGGGCATTCGCCACTCGCGGCGAGTGCAGGGTCGTCCATGATGCAAGTCCGAGTGCTGGCGTCTTGCTGCGGCGGATGGCTCAAACTCGTCGAATTCTTCGATGAGGGTGTCACGGCGAAAGTCGGTCTGGTCGAGGTCGCAGTAGACGCAACGGCCATGCTGGAGCGAGTGCCCACAGATCAAGATGCCCTCGCCCCAAGCCCGTGCCCTACTCCATCAGATGACCGAATCTCCGTTACGATTCCTTCAGGCTCGTGGGCGATGTAGCGGCAATCGATCCACGGGATGCGTACTGCGTCTAGCTTGCGACGGAGAAAGCCGGCCTGCTCGTTGTCATGCGTGGAAACGATGATTTGGTAGCCAGCGAAGCGCACGAGGTTCCGAAGCACGTCGAACAACGCGGTGGCGTGGATCAGATCATGGTATTGCGTTGGATCATCAAGAAGAAGCGCTCGCCAGCGTGACCATGGGAACGTAGTGCTTGCGGCGAGCATGGCGGCAAGCGACACCTCGCCGAGTTGCCCTTCGCTCAGGATGTACTCAGCGTCCGTGTCAGAACCACCGAGGTCGACGCGAAAACGCAGCGACGCTGCACGCGCCGAGGGCTCGTAGGTCGCCTCGATGCTGTGGAAACGCTCATCGTGAACGAGGGCGCGAAGATAGCGACGGAAAAGCTCGTCAAACGGCCGAAGAGCGCGCTCGCCGAAGTCTGCGGTGATCTTGCCAAGCGTCCCCGATAGCTCGTCGGCGGCATCACGCGCGCGCTGCGCTGCTGCAGCGGCTGCTCGGGCATTGGCTACCGTCGCGTCGAGCTCCTTCGCGTAAGCATCGCGCTCCAGCGCTCCGTGCTCGCGGCGCACCTCCGCTTCTAGCTTCTGCAGCTCCTCTGTGTGCTGCCACCGCTCCAGCGCAGCCGAGATCTTCGACAACTCCGCAAGCACCGCGTCCAGTTCTCGGCGACGTCGCCCGTGGCGTTCGACCTCTGCGTCGAGCGCAGCATCACTCACGGGATCTGCCAAGCCGGCGGCTCGCCATTGCTTCGCTGCGGCTTCGAGCGATACGTCGAGTGCTTCCGTCTGTGCACGGATTCTGGCCAACTCCTCGTTCGATGCGGCTAGGGTCATGCGTTCGGCCGCTTCAGCGACAGAGGCCTCGGCCAAGCTCACGGATGCCGCGTCGGCCGCTTCCTTTGCGTTCGAAGCGCCGAGAGCGGCCTCTTGGACGAACAACGTCAGCGCTAGCCCCTTGTTGTCGAGTTCTGGGAACTCGGCACTCGCCTGCGCGATGCGGGCGCGCACCTCGTCGCTCCGGGTCTGGCGGGCAAGGCGGCGTTCGTGAGTCAAGGACCGGTCACGCACCAGAGCATCGACGGCAACGCCCGCTGCCGAAACCGCCTTCCTGAGGTCATCGGCTTGCGCCTTGCTTGCGAGCTCTCGTTGAAGTCGCTGGGCCTCTGACTGGCGCTCAGTCCGAGCCTGTGCAATGCGCTTCCGGGTGTCCTCGACCGCGGTCCCACCGACTAAGGGGATTTTGGCAAGAGAACCGATGCGCGAGTCGAGTTCTGTGAGGCTTTCGACAATGGCGCGAAGGTCGGCAGCCACTTTCCGCTTGTCCTGAACAAGCAAGAGCGAACGCGATCGCGCATGTTCCCGCTCTTCGCGGAGCGCGCCAAGGCGGCTCTCCGCATCTGCGAGGTGGGGATCCAGAGCTTCCACGGAGGACCGCGCGAGAGTTCGGAGTCTTCCGTGGTCGAACACTGTCCGGCACACCGGGCAGGCGGTGTCGTTGTCCGTGATGTGCTCAGCGATTGCATGCAGGGCCTGCTGAAACGCTGCGGCAGCTCTCCGATGCTGCTCCAGGACGCGCTCAGCGGCGTCGACCTGCTCGTCCAGCGTTCGGAGTTCACCGGATAGCGCTTCCGCTGCCACGTTGAGTGTGCGTTGTTGCTCGAGCAGAATGTCACGGCGCCCTTGCTCCGTTTCGATGCGCCGCTGTGTCGCCTCGACTTCGAGCAGAGCAGTCGCTGCCCGCTCCACCTCGTCAACGAGCAGGCGCGCGCGCTCATGCGCGGCCGCCAGCGCGTCGTACGCGGCCAACTCGTCCCGCCTTCGACGAAGCTCGACTTCTGCTTCCTCAAGCTTCTTGTCGGCTTCCCTCAATTGTCGCTCGGCGTCCGCGAGCTCCTCGTCGAGACGGGCGAGATCTTCGCGGTCGCGAACAGCTCGAGCGAGTCGTTCGTGCCGGTCAACGGCCGCCTTTCTGAGGCGGCTTGCTTCGGCGGACGCAGCCTTTCGGTCGAGAGCACGGTGAGCGAGGTCTTCGACGTTTCGCGATAAGCGCTCGATCTCCCCCTCCATCGCGTGAAGCCGTGTGCTTAGCCCGGAACGTTGCGATGCAATATCAAGTACTTGCCGGGGGAGCACGCGCAGTCGGCCGAGGTTCTCCAGCTGAGTGTCGACATCAGCGATCCCGCGCTCCACCGCGATCCGAACGGTTCGGATCGCCTGGCTGGCGTTCGAGAGGTCCTCTTCGCTCTCGTTTCGAGCGGGCGCTGCTGGAATCCCGAGTCTGTTGCTGAGCTCGGCGGTGGTGCGGATAGCGTCTCGCGGCGCGAGTACGTCGCGCATTGCGGCGACGAGCTTCTGCGACTGCTCGAGGCGCATGAGCAGGTCCGACCAGCGCTCCCGGCGCGCGACTGCCTCTTGAAACGCCTCCGCTCGTCGATCCTTCAGCTTCGTGAGCGCCGCTTTGCTGCTCGTGAGGTTCGTGCGGACGCGCTCAAAGCGGTCCGCGCCAGCGAGAGGACTCACTCTCACCCAGCGCTCTTTGGCGGAGAACGTGACGAGCCGCAAGGCGGCCACTTGGGCATGGAGATGCGTAAGGTGAAGATAGTCGGCTAGGTTTCTACCGTTAACGTTCCAGCGGGCCTCATCGGAGCGGAGGAGGTCCGCCACTGCATCCAACTTGGTCCCGTGCGAGTCCGGTACCGATGCACCGGACGAAACGAGCTGGGTTCTCTGTACACGCTCTTCGGCGCCAACCTCATCGCGGTAGGACAAGCTGACCTCTGCGGCCTCGACGCCTTCGGCGCGCCTAGCGATGTTGCGAGGGTCAGGCTTGCCATCCGCCACCAGGTCGAGCCTCTTAACGGCCCCGGTGAGTCCCCACTCTATGGCCTCGAACAGGGACGTTTTCCCCAAGCCGTTCGGACCACTAAGGATCACGGCACAGGGTCCGGCAGGCAACGGCAACTCGAACTCGCCGTAGCCTCGGAAGTTCCGAACGGTGATGCCGGTGGCGTACAAAGCCGGACGAATCATTGCTTACTCTCGATGAGGATCGTAGCCAGGTCTTCCGCGATTTGTTGAATGCCGTCCAGAGAGCCCAGGCGCGCGATCCACTTCCGTGTCTCGTCGTTGGTCAGGCTCTTCGTGCCCGCTTCCTCTGCCAGACGCTCCAGCGGATCGAGCGACCTCGGCTCCGCCGTCTCTCCGGTCCACGGCCGCGCGAGAAACGTCCGGTCGAGGAAGTTGCCGATTTCTGCAGGGTCAGGCGCGCTGGACGGCAACCACACGAACTTCCGGCAGAAGCGCTCGTCAGACTCAATGCGACTGCGGCGCCCTTGCCAGCGAGGGTCATTGATGGTTCCGATGGGCGCAACCAGGAATAGGTGGAGGTCGCTTCTGCGAGACGGCACGAGCTCAGAGCGAACCAGACCGGTCCACCACAGCGCCGAGCGATAGGACTCGTCAGGGCTCTTCGCGTCGAGCCCACACAGTAGTACGCCCAGCGACGCCGGCTGTAACTCGAGGGCCCGTCGAAACTCGGGCAGCCGCTCCCGGGTAGGATCAGGCAGGTCCGAGGAAAGCCCCTCCAGCAGTCGTTCCACACCCGTCCCGGCCGGCGCTTCTCTGAGAAGCTGGGGACTCTCGGTCGGGATCCAGCCGAAGCTGGAGGCCCGCCCGCGGAGCTCCCCCTCGAGTGCTTCCACAAGGTTCCGCAGCGCCTCATCCATCGCCAGGTACTCCCTCCATCGCCCGTCGCAACCCCCTGAGCCGCTCGTCATTCATCCTGCCGAGGGCCTCCGCGAGGTGCTCTCTCGTTGCGGCTAGGCCCTTCTTCATGGCTGCTCGCAGCAGGGGGCTAGCCGTGAGAATGGGGAACGGATCTCCCGGATGCAGATAGCTTTGCGCCGCATCGTCCGACGCGTGAAACGGCAGACTGTCCGCACAGGCGAGTGTGAACAGGTCGTTCGCTGACTCACCGACCACGCCGAGGATCGCAATGCCGCGCTCCTTCCGAAACATCGCCCCTGGGGCGTCACATAGTCGCGCTGGCGTTCGCTCTTGCGGGTGGGATGCGGCGGCGAGGGCGATCAGGTGCGCCGGAACGGTCCCCAAGCGCAGGTTGTCTACTTCTTCTGACGCGCCAACCTCAACATCGACGTGGCCGGGCTTGAGAGCTGAAACGATTGCCAGGGCGACGATCGTTGTACGCACAAGCTCGTCGAGTCGAAGGCGTCCCGTGCGGACGGCGACGTCGAACCCGCTTCGTCCCCATTCCTCGGCGGTCGCGAGCATCGAGCGGAGGAAGCTCGCGCGCGCAGTCGGGAACGGATTCAACGTCGCGTGCCATGCAGCCCACACCTCCTTCATCGCTGCGCGGAGGTCGTCGCCGACGTCCTCTTCGTGAAGGCGCTTGATCATCGCGGCTGCGTAGCTCGTCCACACTGCGTCGTTCATCATGCTCGCGAGCTTCTCCGCGAGCATCCCCTCGGCCACCTGTGTCCGCGGCGGGCCTGCTGATGTTGTCGATAGTGGCCCGAATGACACGTCGTTCGGTTGGCCCAAGTACCCCAGCGTCCCCCCACACAGGCTCATGGCGAGCCGTTGCCACTCGGGTCCATCCTTCGCTTCTGTGCTCGCATGCGGCGCCTGGTGCAGGACCAACCGCGAAAGGGCGGCGCTCGCGCGATCTCCCCTGAACGGAGCAGAAGCGAGTTGAACGCGCACCCTTTCGGCCGACCCCCATGCGCCCTCGATCAGACTGTCTAGTGCGAGCGGCCCGCGCACATCCCACCGCGGCTCTACGGGGTCGCGCGCAAGTTGAATCCAGCGGGGGCGGCTTGGGTCTCGCTTGCCGTAAGGCTCGATGACCTCCGTGTACAAAAGAGCCACATCGACCCGGATGGCGCCATCGGGGTGCTGAACAAACCAGTTGTGGAGCTGCTTCGCGACCTCTGTCGCGTTCACGAAGACGTCCTCTAGATGCCCAACGATTTCGGCAAAGAGCTCCTCCTCCAGTCCCAATTCATGAATCCAGAGCCGTCGCAACGCCTGGACGATCGCGTCCGCCGAGCCAGAGAGGGAGGACGCGACGAAGTCGTAACAGGGACGGCCTTTCTCGCGCTTCTCTAAGTCGGCGGGCACCAACCCCGTCTGGCGCGCCTCGTGGCAGAGTTGCTGGAGTTCCTCGAGGCCGAACTCTAGGCCCTTCTTGCCCTTCTTCGCCTTCGTCACTGGCACGAGCTTCGCGACGCCGAAATGTAGGCATGTCGGATCAGCGTGCGATCCCGCCGCAGCTACGATCTTGGCAGCCTCCTCCCTATCGAAGGGCTTGAGGAGCCGCTTCACCTGCCAACGGTCGGTGTGGGCCTGCTGGACTGCCTCGATGTCGTCCCAAATCGCTTCTTCGAGCGACTCCACCCGCAGCTCTCGTACGCCCTCTCGCGCGCGCTCGTAGTCCGCGATCATCTCGGCGGCGAGTTCTGCAGCCTTTAGCAGGCCGTAGCGATCTCCCCGCCCGAGCTTCGTCTTCCGTTCCCCCATCCGCTGTTTGCCTCCGCCGAGCTCCCATCGAGGAGCCCTGCGATTCTACCCGTTCCCCGGCCGGACAGTACGCGCACCGAGCGCTGCCGCACAAAGCCGCGCTCCGATTCACGTTACCCGCCTGCCCCGGCCCACCGGCGCCACCCGGGGCTCCTTGGCCTTTAGAGTGACCATGGCGGGTTGAAGAACCCCGAGATCATCGGAGTCGGTAGCGACGCGCTCAACCTCACCTAGCTGAGAAGCGCCAACAACTGTGGTGTCCGCGGCGCGGGGCTACCGGACGAACGAGAAAGCAGGAGCGTGACATCCGCACCAACCGACCAACCGTGACGAACGCGCGAACGCAGTCATGGCCGAGGTGCCCGAGCTTCGAACCCGACTTCCAGGACTTGGAGCCGTATTCGTGTGTTTCCCTCTTGGCAGCATTCCGCTACGATGATCGGCCATGTCAACAACGAGTTTCCTTCTCCAGTTTCAGGAACGAGCGGTTGGCGCGCCCGTAAGCGGCGACCTGATAACGAAGACAGGGACGCGGGAGGACGAGCACGTCGCTCGCGACCTTCGGGCTACGATCGAAACCTTCACGAGAAGCCGAGAGGAGCCAGACCAGGATAGGTCCCTGTGCTTGACACGCGACCTCCGCACGAAGACTGATGCACGCGAGAGCGACGACGTAATGCGCTCACCCGATCTCCTCACACGCACCGAGACCAAGACGCGTGAGGAGTCGGACCACGACGTGACCTCTCCGTCCTACTTCACCTTCCCCCGTACGTAGGGGGTCGTCATGCTACTCGTTGTCACAAACAGCGAGGACGCGACGGCAGACTACTTCTGCCGTCGGTTGCGTCGGGAGCGGTTACCGTACATCCGGCTGGACAGTGACGCGGCCGCCCGCCGGCTGCGCGTCTCCTACGATGCGCGAGGCGCGCGACTCTGGATCCGTGGTCGATGGTGGGAGCCGAGCGACATCTCGAATGTCTGGCTTCGTCGTCCGCATTCGATCCAGACCGAAGCCGGTCGCGACGCCGCCGAACGTCAGCATGTCTCCGCAGAGTGGGGAGAGGCGCTTGAAGGGTTCCTTGCCCACATTCCCGTGAGCCGGTGGATCAACCACCCGTCGGCGAACGTCATCGCGTCGCACAAACTAGAACAGATCACACGCGCCCAGCGCGTGGGCCTCGCGGTCCCACGAACACTCGTTACACAATCCCCGGCCGCCCTCCGTGCCTTCTATCGCCGTGAGAGGCGCGTCATCGCGAAACCGCTCGCAAGCGGATACCTGGAACGCGACGACGCTCGGGGCGACACGCTGATCTATACGAACGAGGTCAAGCCACGGCACCTCCGGAAGGCGGAGCAGGTGCGCGCCTGCCCTACGCTCTTCCAGGTGCGTATCGAGAAGCAGTACGACGTGCGCATGTGCATTATCGATCAGGAACTCCTAGCCGTCGCGATGCAGCGCAATGATCGAGCTCTCGACGTCCGTCGGGACAACATGGATGGCGTTGCATACCGCCAGGTAATCCCTTCAGTTCGAACGCAACGCGCCGCTCAGCGCCTCGTTGCGTCCTACGGCCTTCGTTTCGCGGCGCTCGACTTCGTCGTCGATGCAGCCGGTAGTTGGCATTTCTTGGAGGTGAACCCGAACGGCCAGTGGGCCTGGCTCGACCTCGGCGGAGGGATGGATTTCGCAGGGCAATTCTGCCGGGCACTCTCCAAGTCGGGAACGGTGAGGCATCATGGTTAGTCCCGCGCAGACAGTGCCGTCGGCGCCCCAGCCGCAGGCTTTGAAGCCCACGCTCGTGAACAGAGGGTCTTGGTTCCTGCTGCGTCTGCTGGGGATCGAGTGTAGCCTCGCCGAGGTGGTGCGCCGCCGGTACGACCTGAAGCCGAAGCCCCTTGATCTCTCAGCGGCGACGGAAGAACGCCTTAAACACATCGCGGAACTACTCGGTGCAGCAAGCGCCAGCGAGCGGGAGCGGCGCTGCGGCGTCGATGACAAGGTGAAGGCGCTGCTCGCACTGACGACGCTCGTGCTAACCGCTACGGTCGCGTTCTCGCAGAAGTTGATCTGGCCAGCCTTGGCGTTGGTTCCTCTGATTCTGTTTCTTCTGACCCTCTTTCTGCTTACGACGTACCTCGGTGTTGGCCCGCAGGCATTCCGTACCCCGACACAAGAAGACCTAACTGCTCCATCGAACGTCGAATTGTTGAAGCACCACATCGGCGAACTGCAGGGCGCGCTCGCTTTTAACGAGCGCTCGACGGACTTCTTGGTCGACGTGTTCCGAGCCGCGCGCCGCGCGTTCCTGATTGCCATGTCTGCGGCCGTATGCGTTGGGGCATTCGCCATTCTGCTAGGGGACCGAGCCGAAGATCGTCTGGCCGAGAAAATCCGTGCCCACAAAGACCTAGCGATCATGCTCCAAGGGCCACCCGGTGCCGCAGGACCGCAAGGTGTTGCCGGTCCTTCGGGACCGCCCGGGCCAGCGGCCCCCCCCGGCCCACCCGCAGCTCCGATGTCGAGGAGCGCCCTGACGAAGGGCAG
>Ga0196971_1000933_pt1 | contig 15715 bp, 17 predicted proteins | sample S1v_1013CmetaG_FD_148660 | JGI IMG/M metagenome (GOLD analysis project Ga0196971, IMG submission 148660) | Soil microbial communities from Anza Borrego desert, Southern California, United States - S1+v_10-13C | ecosystem: Environmental > Terrestrial > Soil > Desert | place: USA: California... | reverse complement strand
CGCCGGTTCGAGCTTGGGCGACACGCTGCCGTCGGCTTGCGGAATCGGGACCAGGTTCGGCGGATTGGCGACCAGGCTGCCGCGGGCGAGCGTGGTATCGGTGACGGGACCACTGCTGCTGTCGCTCCCGCCGCAACCTGCCAGTGCAGCGACGGCGAGCAGCCCGGCTGCGTAATGCGTATTTCTCATCTGATCTCCTCTTATATTGTGCTGATGAAAAACGAACGGACGTGCCATTCCAGCGGTTAGTATGTCATTGAACGTCTGACATGGGAGGCATGGTTTTTAGAGGAAATTCACTAATTGTTGGTAGCAGTCGACGTGGATCAGAAGGTGGCCGGGCGGGTCAAGCCGCAGGTGACGCGGGCGGAGGATGCGCCTACTGGCGCGTGCCGGACAGGCGTGAAAGGATGCCCTGAGAATCGTGGGCGGCGCGGCGCAGGCGGTCGTTTACGCCCTGCCAGTCGTCTGTCGCCGGCGGTGCCTCGACCAGGATGACCGCCGCATGTGCGCCGTCCATCGCGCGCAGCGCGGCGTAGAGGTCGTGCGCATAGCCATCCGCGGTTGATGGCAGCTGCATCTGCGCGGCGGCATCGGGGACGGCACCGGCGCCGCACCGGATCAGCGCAAAACTCTGTCCTGCCTGGCGCAAAGTTGCGATCGCCTGCTGCAGATCGCCGGGCGCGACCAGTGCGACCGGTGTGGCCGGCGCGTAATGCGCTTCCAGCGTTCCCGATGCGCGCGGCGCAGCGGTGTCCGGCAGGCGCGGCGCTACGCCCAGCACGCTGGCGATCGCGTCGCTGCCGATCTGCCCCGGCCGCAGCAGGACCGGCCCGTGGCTGCCGATGCGGGACAGGTCGAGAATCGTCGATTCGATCCCGACCTCGCTCTGTCCGCCATCCAGGATGCAGGCCAGCGGGCTGTCTCCGCCATCGCCGAATTCATCCCGCACGTGCTGGGCGGTGGTCGGACTGACATGGCCGAAGCGGTTGGCCGATGGCGCCGCCACCCCGCCCTTGCCTGCCTTGAATGCGCGCAGCAGTGCCTGCGCGACGGGATGCGAAGGACAGCGCAGGCCGATCGAATCCTGGCCGCCGGAGACCGCGGCGGGAATGTGCGGCGCACGCTTGAGGATCAGGGTCAGGGGGCCGGGCCAGAAGGCGGCGATCAGCTTGCGCGCTTCGTCCGGAATCGTGCTTGCCCAATACTCGACATCCGCGCCGGGCGCGAGATGGACGATGACCGGATGATTGGACGGCCTGCCCTTGGCGGCGTAGATCTTTGCGACCGCGTCCGGGTTTTCCGCATCCGCGCCGAGGCCGTAGACGGTCTCGGTCGGGAAGGCGACGAGCTCGCCCTGTTCCAGCTGGCGCGCGGCCGCCGCGATGGCGGGCATGTCCGGTGTCCTGTCAGTCATTGCGTCAGAGGGGAATGCCGAGGATGCCGCAGGCGGCATGCAGGTGCTGCTGCGCCAGTTCCAGCGTGGGGTCGACGAAGGTCACGTGCCCCATCTTGCGCCCGCGGCGCGGGTCGTCCTTGCCGTACAGGTGCAGGTTGGCGCCGGGCAGCGCGAGCACCTTGTCCCACGCGGGCTCGCGCGGCACGTCGCTGTCGCCTTCGAACCAGACGTCGCCGAGAATGTTGAGCATCACCGCCGGCGAATGCTGCCGCACATCGCCCAGCGGCAGGCGCGCCATCGCGCGCGCCTGTTGCGCGAACTGGCTGGTGACGCAGGCATCGATCGTGTAGTGGCCGCTGTTGTGCGGGCGCGGCGCCATTTCATTGACCACCAGCGAACCGTCCTGCAGCACGAAGAACTCGATGCACAGCACGCCGACATAGCCGAGCTGCGCGATGATGGCGAGCGCCGCCGCCTGCGCCTTCGCCGCGCTCTCGCCGCACACGTTCGGTCCCGGCACGGTGGTGGTGAAGAGGATGCCGTCGCGATGCACGTTCTCGGCGATCGGGTACACCACCGACTCGCCGTCTGCGCCGCGCGCGGCCAGTACCGAGATTTCATATGCCAGCGGCAGCATCTTCTCGAGCACGCAGGCCACGCCGCCCATGCCGGCAAACGCCTGGCGCACGTCTTCCCCGGACTTCACCCGGACCTGCCCCTTGCCGTCATAGCCCATGCGCACCGTCTTCAGGATGCCCGGGAACAGCGACTCGGGAATGGCATCGAGGTCGGCATCGTCCACGATCGCGTGGTACGGTGCGGGAAGCACGCCGGATGCCGGCGCGCAGTCGGTGAAGAAGCGCTTTTCCGCCAGACGGTCCTGCGCGACCGACACGCAGGCCGGGCCGGGCGCGACGAAGGTGCGTTCAGAGAGAAAAGCCAGACTTTGCGCGGGAACGTTCTCGAATTCGGTGGTCACGGCGGCGCATTGCGACGCAAGTTCCGCCAGCGCTGCCTCGTCATCGTATTTCGCGCAGATCAGGCGGTCGGCTGCGTGGCCGGCGGGGCAATCGCGCGCCGGCTCCAGCACCGCCACCTTGAAGCCCATCTTTTGCGCGGCGTGCACGAACATGCGGCCGAGCTGGCCGCCACCCATCACGCCGAGCCAGGTCGCGGGCGCGGCAGACGGCAGGAAAGGCGGAAATGGCTGGTTCATGCCGGAAGCGTCATCGCAAAGGCTGCCTCGGTCTGGCGGGCGCGGAATTCCTGCAGGCGCGCGGCAAGCTGGTCGTCGGTGGTTGCAAGGATCGCGATCGCGGTCAGCGCCGCATTCGCCGCGCCGGCCTCGCCGATGGCGAAGGTCGACACCGGAACGCCCTTGGGCATCTGCACGATGGAGAGCAGCGAATCCTCGCCGCGCAGGTATTTGGACGGCACCGGCACGCCCAGCACCGGCACGATGGTCTTGGCCGCCACCATGCCCGGCAGGTGCGCCGCGCCGCCGGCGCCGGCGATGATCGCGTGCAGGCCGCGCTCGCGCGCGGTTTCGGCGTACTCGAACATCCGGTCCGGCATGCGGTGCGCGGAAATCACCTGCGCCTCGTACGGCACGCCGAAATCCTTCAGCATGGCTACCGCATGCTGCATCACGTCCCAGTCGGACGAGGAACCCATGATCACGCCGACGAGAGGTTTCTGTGCGCTCATGTCAGTCCTTCAGGGTGTCGCCGGTCAGGCGCTCGAGCGCCTCGCGGTATTTCGCGCCGGTCCGGTCGATCACGTCGGCAGGCAGCGCCGGCGCCGGCGCGGTCTTGTTCCAGTCCTTCAGCGTTTCCAGGTAGTCGCGCACGAACTGCTTGTCGAAGGACGGCGGCGACATGCCGGGCGCGTAGGAGTCGGCCGGCCAGAAGCGCGAGGAATCGGCGGTCAGCACCTCATCCATCAGGTGCAGCGTGCCGTTGTCGTCCAGGCCGAATTCGAATTTGGTATCGGCGATGATGATGCCGCGGGTGGCCGCGTAGTCGGCGGCGGTCTGGTACAGCCTGATGCTGACATCGCGGATCTGCGCAGCGAGCTCGCCGCCGATGCGGTTTTCCATCTCGGCGAAGCTGATGTTCTCGTCATGCTCGCCGAGGTCGGCCTTGGCCGCCGGCGTAAAGATCGGCGCAGCGAGCTTGTCCGCCTGGCGCAGGCCTTGCGGCAGCGCGATGCCGCAGATGGTGCCGGTGGCCTGGTAATCCTTCCAGCCGGACCCGATGATGTAGCCGCGCACCACCGCCTCGACCAGGATCGGCTTCAGGCGCTTGGCGACGACGGCGCGGCCGCGCACCTGCTCCACCTCGTCCGGGCGCACCACCGACTCCGGCGCGACGCCGGTCAGGTGGTTCGGCACGATATCGCCCAGCATCTTGAACCAGAAGTTCGACATCTGGTTCAGCACCTTGCCCTTGCCGGGAATCGGTTCATTCATCACCACGTCGAAGGCCGACAGGCGGTCGGTAGTCACGATCAGGATCTTGTCGTCGCCGACCGCATAGTTGTCGCGTACTTTGCCGCGGCCCAGCAGCGGAAGGGACTGGATGGTGGACTGGTAAAGGCTGTTCATGAGGCTTTCCAAGCGGCTTTCCAAAAAAGCTAAACCGGCGGGTGCTGCACACGCCGCCGGCCGGTTTGTTTCCGAAGCTGAATTTTACTGCACGATCTGGGCGAGTTCGCCTTTCTTGTATTTTTCAGCCATTTTTTCCAGCGAAATCGGCTTGATCTTCGCGGCCTGGCCTTCGCAACCGAAGGCGACGAAGCGCGACTTGCAGATCTGCTTGGCGGCTTCGCGCGCCGGCTTCAGGTATTCGCGCGGGTCGAACTTGGACGGATTCTCGAAGAAGAAGCGGCGGATCGCTGCCGTCATCGCCAGGCGGATGTCGGTGTCGATGTTGATCTTGCGCACGCCGTGCTTGATGCCTTCCTGGATTTCCTCGACCGGCACGCCATAGGTTTCCTTCATGTCGCCGCCGAATTCGCGGATCTCGGCCAGCAGTTCCTGCGGCACCGACGAGGAGCCGTGCATCACCAGGTGGGTGTTCGGGATGCGCGCATGGATTTCCTTGATGCGCTCGATCGCGAGGATGTCGCCGGTCGGCTTGCGCGAAAACTTGTAGGCGCCGTGCGAGGTGCCGATCGCGATCGCCAGCGCGTCGCACTGGGTCAGCTTGACGAAGTCGGCGGCCTGGTTGACGTCGGTCAGCAGCTGTTCGCGGGTCATCGTGCCTTCCGCGCCGTGGCCGTCTTCCTTGTCGCCCTTCATGGTCTCGAGCGAGCCGAGCACGCCCAGTTCCGCTTCGACGGTGACGCCGATCGCATGCGAGAACTCGACCACCTTGCGCGATACCTCGACGTTGTACTCGTAGCTGGCGACGGACTTGCCGTCTTCCATCAGCGAACCGTCCATCATCACCGAGGTGAAGCCGGACTTGATCGCCGCCATGCAGACCGCCGGCGACTGGCCGTGGTCCTGGTGCATCACGACCGGAATGTGCGGATAGGCTTCGACCGCGGCTTCGATCAGGTGGCGCAGGAAGGCTTCGCCTGCATACTTGCGGGCGCCCGCGGACGCCTGCATGATCACCGGAGCGCCGACTTCATCGGCGGCCTGCATGATCGCGGTGACCTGCTCCAGGTTGTTGACGTTGAATGCCGGCAGACCGTAACCGTTTTCAGCGGCATGGTCGAGCAGTTGGCGCATGGATACGAGAGGCATATCAGTTCTCCAAAATAAAAAATCAGTATTCGCCGATCTTCATGATCTTCAGGGCGTTGGTGCCGCCGACCTGGCCCATGGGTTCGCCCCAGGTGACCACAATCATGTCACCTTTCTGCACCACGCCTTTGGCGAGAAGCAAATCCTGCGCGGCTTTCAGCACCGCTTCACGGTCGCTGGAATGCGCCAGCTCGAAGGTGGAGACGTTGCGGTACAGCGCGGTCTTGCGCTGGGTGCCGAGCATGGGCGTCAGCGCAAAAATCGGGATATCGATGTTATGGCGGCTCATCCACAACGCGGTCGACCCCGACTCTGTCAGCGCGACGATCGCCTTGACCCGCAGATGGTAGGCGGTAAACAGCGCGCCGTAGGCGATCGACTGGTCGATGCGGGTGAAGGTCACGTTCAGGAAGTCGGCGTCGAGCTTGATCACGTCGGACTTCTCGGCTTCGAGGCAGACCGCCGCCATCGTTTCCACCGTCTCGACCGGGTACTTGCCGGAGGCGGTCTCGGCCGATGTCATCACTGCGTCTGTGCCGTCCAGCACCGCATTGGCGACGTCGCTCACTTCCGCGCGCGTCGGCACGGCGTTGACGATCATCGACTCCATCATCTGGGTCGCGGTGATCGCCAGCTTGTTCGATGCGCGCGCCATCTTGATCATGCGCTTCTGCAGCGCCGGCACCGCGGCGTTGCCAACTTCCACCGCCAGGTCGCCGCGCGCGACCATGATGCCGTCGGAAGCGTCGAGGATCTCCTGCAGCGCCGGGATCGCCTCGGCACGCTCGATCTTGGCGATCATCTGCGGCCTGTGGCGGGTCGATTCGGCAGCGATATTGGCCAGCTGGCGCGCCATGATCATGTCGGTCGCGCTCTTCGGGAAGGACACCGCGATGTAGTCCGCCTGGAAGCTCATCGCGGTCTTGATGTCTTCCATGTCCTTGGCCGTCAGCGCCGGCGCCGACAGGCCGCCGCCCAGGCGGTTGATGCCCTTGTTGTTGGACAGCTCGCCGCCGATCTTGACGGTGGTATGGATCGCGCTGCCGACCACGCGGTCGACCACCAGCACGATCAGGCCGTCATTGAGCAGCAGCACGTCGCCCGCGCGGATATCGCGCGGCAGTTCCTTGTAGTCGAGGCCGACCTGCGCCTGGTTGCCCAGCTCGCATTCGGCGTCCAGCACGAACTTGCTGCCGTTCTCGAGGAAGATCTTGCCGTTCTCGAACTTGCCGATGCGGATCTTCGGTCCCTGCAGGTCGGCCATGATGGCAATCTCGCGGCCGCACTCGGCCGCTGCCTTGCGCACCAGCGCGGCGCGGTCGATGTGGTCCTGCGCCTTGCCGTGCGAGAAATTCAGCCGCACCACGTTTACACCGGCCTTGATCATGCGGGTGAGGGTTTCCGGATCGCTCGAAGCGGGGCCGATGGTGGCAACGATTTTTGTGGCTCTGATCATGTAGTAGTAATCCCAGTGGCAACAGACGGTAAGGAGCGGCGGTGGCGCCGCTCCTTGTTATTTCATTGCTTCGCCCGCTGCAACAGAATGTCGACCGCCGGGAGCGTCTTGCCTTCGAGGAATTCCAGGAAGGCGCCGCCGCCGGTCGAGATATAGCCGACCTTGTCGGCAATGTTGTACTTCGCGATCGCGGCCAGCGTATCGCCGCCGCCGGCGATCGAGAAGGCCTTGGAGTTCGCGATCGCCATCGCCAGCGTCTTCGTACCTTCGCCGAACTGGTCGAATTCGAACACCCCGACCGGGCCGTTCCAGACGACGGTGCCGGCACCGGCGATCTGCTCGGCCAGCGTTGCCGCCGTCTTCGGGCCGATATCGAGAATCATGTCGTCGTCGGCCACGTCCTTCACATCCTTCACGGTGGCCGCCGCGGTCGCCGCGAACTCCTTCGCGCAGACCACATCGACCGGGATCGGCACCGACGCGCCGCGCTGGGCCATCATATCGATGATGGCTTTCGCCTCGCTGACGAGGTCAGATTCGACCAGCGACTTGCCGATCTTCAGGCCGGACGCGAGCATGAAGGTGTTGGCGATGCCGCCGCCGACGATCAGGTTGTCCACCTTCTCGGCCAGCGTCTTCAGGATGGTCAGCTTGGTCGACACCTTGGAGCCGGCGACGATCGCCGCCAAGGGACGCGCCGGCTGGCCGAGCGCCTTGCCGAGCGCATCGAGTTCCGCCGCCAGCAGCGGACCGGCGCAGGCAACCGGCGCGAATTTCGCGATGCCGTGCGTGGTCGCTTCCGCGCGGTGGGCGGTGCCGAAGGCGTCATTGACGTAAATGTCGCACAGCTTCGCCATCTTCTGCGCGAGTTCGTCGCTGTTCTTTTTCTCGCCCTTGTTGACGCGGCAGTTCTCCAGCAGCACCACTTGACCCGGCTGCACGTCGACGCCGTCGACCCAGTTCTGCTTCAGCTCCACCGGCTTGCCGAGCAGCTCGGACAGGCGCCTGGCAATCGGCGCCAGCGAGTCTTCCGGCTTGAATTCGCCTTCGGTCGGGCGGCCGAGGTGGGAAGTCACCATCACGGCGGCGCCGGCATCGACTGCCTGCTGGATCGCCGGCACGGAGGCGCGGATGCGGGTGTCTTCGGTGATGTTGCCGGCGTCATCCTGTGGCACGTTCAGATCGGCCCGGATGAAAACGCGTTTGCCCTGGAGTTGGTTGCGTGCGATGAGGTCACTCAAGCGGTTGAATTGCATGGCTGGCAGACGGGATTGAGGGATTGAAAAAGTGGAAAGTTTGGAAAAACGGGTATTTTACCGCACCGCACTCCGGCAAAAAACGCTTTCTCGCCTACAAGCTGATGCGCAGCAAAGTATAGAGCGCCATGCCCGCGAGGATCGTGCCCAGCAGGTGCCGCGTGGCCAGAAAGAAAGCGGCCGCGCCCACGCCCGCCACCAGCTTGGGATTGGTCCAGGTCAGGTGCAATGCGCCGTTGGCCAGCACCAGGTCGGGCACCACGATCGCCGCCAGGGCGGCGGCGGGCGCGTAACGCAGCGCATGCTGGACTTTCGGCGGCAGCTTGACCGCATGTCCGAGCAGAAAGAAGGAGCTGCGCGTGATGACCGTCGCGACGGTCAGCAGGATGATGGTCAGCCAGGTATCGACGGCGTTCATGCCTTTTCCTTGTTGTCCAGGTAAGTATCCGCTGCCATCGCGGCAGCCATGCCGACGATCACCGCGAGCAGCAGGCCGAGCCGGTACGGAAGCGATGCTGCCGCCACCGCGACGACGCCGGCGACGATCACGCCTACCAGCGCCGGGAAGTTGATGGTCAGCGGGATCGTGATAGCCAGCAAGGCGAGCGTGCCGGCAAAGCCGATGCCCCAGCTTTCGGGGATCTGGCTCGCGGCCAGGATGCCGATTACCGAACCCGCCTGCCAGGCGCACCAGTTCGGATAGCAGATGCCGTTGAAAAAGCCGACCTTGCCGGCCGGCTGGTGCACCGTTTCAGCCGGGAAGCGCTGCGGGAACAGCGCCATCGTGATGTCGGCGTTGAAGTAGCCATGCCAGACGCGTTTGTACCATGGCAGGTGCGCGAAATGCGGCGCGATCGCGGCGGCGAAGATCACGAAGCGCAGGTTGACCACCAGCGCGGTGAGGAACACCACCCAGACCGGCGCATTGGCGGCGATCAGCGGCAGCGACGCCAGCTGCGCCGAGCCCGCGAAAACGAGGAAAGTCATGCCCAGCGCCTGCCACAGGGTCAGGCCGGTCTTGACCATCGCCATGCCGGTCACCATGCCCCATGCGCCGATGCCGAGCATGGTGGGTGCGCAGGCCTTCATGCCGTCGCGATAGGCACGCTTTTCGACGTCGTGAAGAGTGTCGCGGGATGTGCTTGCTTGTGTATTGCTCATATATCAGGGCCGGGACCGTGCCGCGCTCCGCGGGGCGGCATGGTTCAATTGATAACAGCGCAACGCCGCTGCGGGCGCAGGCTGCAGAAGCGGAGGCAAAAATGCCAATGCCACATTCTACAGATGAATTTTCACCCCCGTTGGAGTGCGCTAGAATCGTGGTTTTGCAACGATTTTGGAGAGCACGACATGTCCATGGCCGACCGCGACGGGAAAATCTGGAAAGACGGCGAACTGATCGACTGGCGCGACGCCACCGTGCACGTGCTCACGCACACACTGCACTACGGCATGGGCGTGTTCGAAGGCGTGCGCGCGTACAAGACGCCCAAGGGCACCGCGATCTTCCGCCTGAAGGAGCATACCCAGCGCCTGTTCAACTCGGCCAAGATCTTCCAGCTCGAGATCCCGTTCGACATGGAGACGCTGATGGAAGCGCAGCGCAGCGTGGTGCGCGAGAACAAGCTGGAATCCTGCTACCTGCGCCCGCTGGTCTGGATCGGTTCCGAAAAGCTCGGCATCTCCGCCAAGGGCAACAAGATCCACGTCGCCGTCGCCGCCTGGCCGTGGGGCGCCTACCTCGGCGAGGACGGACTGGCCAAGGGCATCCGCGTGAAGACGTCTTCCTTCACCCGCCACCACGTGAACGTGTCGCTGGTGCGCGCCAAGGCCTGCGGCTATTACATCAACTCGATCCTGGCCAACCAGGAAGCGCTGGCCGACGGCTACGACGAGGCGCTGCTGCTCGACACCGAAGGCTATGTGTCCGAAGGCTCCGGCGAGAACGTGTTCGTGATCAAGAACGGCAAGATCTACACGCCCGACCTCGCTTCCTGCCTGGACGGCATCACCCGCGACGCGGTGCTGACGATGGCGCGCGACCTCGGCATCCCGGTCATTGAAAAACGAATCACCCGCGACGAAGTGTACTGCTGCGACGAAGCCTTCTTCACCGGCACCGCCGCCGAGATCACGCCGATCCGCGAACTCGACAACCGCCAGATCGGCGAAGGCAAGCGCGGCCCGATCACCGAGAAGCTGCAGACGCTGTTCTTCGACGTGGTCGCCGGCCGCGCACCGCAGTACGAGCACTGGCTGACCCTGGTTTAATCACCCTTTCGGAAAACTCCCATGAGCGAACCCAAGCAAGTCATGAGCTACGTCGAGATCGACGGCAAGGACCTGCCGGCATACTGCCCCAATCCGTCAATGCCGATCTGGTCCACCCATCCGCGCATCTATATTCCCGTCGACCATCACGGCGAAGGCCAGTGCCCGTATTGCGGCACCGTGTACAAACTGAAACCGGGGACCGCCGTCAAGGGTCATTGATCCCGGCGCAACTCCTCCGGCGGCCCGGACTCACAGATGTGGTCCGGGCCGCTGCCTTTTCGGCTTGCGCGCGGGCAGTTCAGGCCGACCAGGAATTCATCGGACCGCAATGTTCTATACTGTGTAGCCGACTCCGGCTTTGCGCGCTGCATACTGCCTGCCCGGAAACATTCTGCACGTAAAGGAGCGCCGCCACATCATGCCAAAACTAACCAAAATACTGGAAACCCCGGAAGAAACCGAAGCCGCGTTTTATGAAGCGATCAGCCGCGCCGACGTCGAGGCGGTGATGTCGCTCTGGGCGGACGAGGAAGATATCGTGTGCATCCACCCCGGCGCCCCGCGCCTGGTCGGCCATGCGTCGATTCGTGCTGCCTGGGAACAGATTTTTGAGCAGGGCGGCGTGCAGATCCGCCCGGTGCAGCTGCATGTCACGCAAAACATGATGACCTCGGTGCACAACATCATCGAGGAGGTGCACCGCACCACGTCGCGCAAGCCGGACATTCACATCCTGGCGACAAATGTCTACATGAAGACGCCGCAGGGCTGGCGCATCATGACGCATCACGCGTCGGTGGTCCCGGGCGAGGCGCCCGCGGATACGCCGGTCACGGCGCTGCTGCACTAGGAGTTGCCGCGGCCATGAAGTACGCTGCCCCGACCTGGCTGCCCGGCGGGCACCTGCAGACGATCTTCCCCGCGACCTGCATCGCGCGGCCGCGGGTGGCCTACCGGCGCGAGCGCTGGGACACGCCGGATGGCGACTTCATCGACGTCGACTTCGTCGACGGCCGGCCGGGCCGTCCCTTCATCGTGCTGTTCCATGGACTGGAAGGCTCGTCCGACAGCCACTATGCGCGCGCGCTGATGGCGCATCTCGCATCGATCGGCTGGTCCGGCGCGGTGCCGCATTTCCGCGGCTGTTCGGGCGAACTCAATCGCGCGCCGCGCTTCTACCATTCGGGCGACGCACAGGAAGTGGACTGGATCGTGCGGCGCCTGCGCGAGCAAAGGAAGGCGCTGCCGCCGGCGAAATTCTATGCCGCCGGCGTCTCGCTGGGCGGCAACGCGCTGTTGCGCTGGCTGGGTGAATCGCAGCATCAGGCAGAGATCGTCGACGCCGCGTGCGCGGTATCGGCGCCGCTCGACCTGGCCGGCGGCGGCGCCGCGCTGTCGCGCGGCTTCAACCGCGTCTACACCCGCATGTTCCTGCAGACGCTCAAGCCGAAATGCCTGCACAAGCTGCGCCAGTATCCCGGGCTGTTCGACCGCGACGCGATGCTTGGCGCGCGCAGCCTGTACGAGTTCGACAACGTGGTCACCGCGCCGCTGCACGGCTACCGCGATACGGACGATTACTGGGACCGCGCGAGCGCGCGGCATGTGCTGCCCGACATCACCGTGCCGACGCTGGTGCTCAACGCAAAGAACGACCCCTTCCTGCCGGCGCAGCATCTGCCCGAGAGCGCGTCGCCGCAGGTCACACTGGACTATCCGGAGCACGGCGGGCATGTCGGCTTCGCCTTCGGCGGCCCGGCCGGCGGACTCGGCTGGCTGCCCGCCCGCCTCCTCGGTTTTCTTGAAGGCGCAACACGATAGGATCATGGACGAGATCGTCAGACAGGCCATGGCGAAATGGCCGAACGTACCGCACTGCTACGGCTGGCTCGCACTCGATGCGCGCGGCAACTGGCGCATGCGCGACGAGCGCGCGCAGAATCTGAACCTGCCCGGTGACCGCATCCGCAACGCCACGCTGCTGGCCTTCATCAACCGCAACTACCTGTGCGACGCGCAGGGCCGCTGGTACTTCCAGAACGGGCCGCAGCGGGTGTATGTGAACCTGGAAGCAACGCCCTTCATCCTGCGCACCGATCCGGAACACGGCTTCCTGCTGCATACCGGCGAGCCGCTGGCTGCGGTTGACGCCGCATGGATGACGGATGCCGGATTGCTGGTGTTCGGGAGCGGGGAAAAGATTGCGCAGATCGATGACCGCGACATGGCGCAGTGCCTGGCGCAGCTGCGCTTCCAGGGCGCGCCTGCCGACGACGAGCGCCTGCTGGCCTGGCTGGCCCAGCCGTCGGACGATGCCGGGCTGACGCTGGAATTCGGCGGCCGGCAGGTTCCTGTGGCGCACCTCGCGCAGGGCGAGCTGGCTACCCGATTCGGCTTCGTTGCGCGCCCGCAGCCGGACGCGGGCGCCGCAGCGGCGCATCAGTAACGCTGCTGCCCTTCCTTCATTTCCTCCATCCAGCGCGCCTTGAACTCGCGTTCGCGCGCGTCGATGACCGCCTGGTCGTAGAACGATGCATCGGACGAGCGGCGCGCAATGCCAAGCTGATCGACCGCCGCCGGGACGCTGCCGGAGAGCGCGTAAGCTTCGGCCAGCGCCAGATGCTGCAGCGCCTGCTTGCCCTGCACCGCATACACTCTCGCCAGTTGTTCGTACAGCTTCGGCTCCTCCCTGTAGAGCTGCACCTGGTCGCGCAGGTAGCGCACCGCATCCTCGGCGCGGCCGGCGGCGACCAGCGCATCCGCGTACTGCCGGGCGATGCCGCGCGCAGTGGGAAACTTCTGGCGTGCCGCATCGGCTTCCTTCAATGCCTCCGCGTGCTGGCCGGCGGCCAGCCTGATGTCGATCGCGAGTTGGGTCAGCAGCGTGCTTTGCCCCTGGCCCGGCAGGGATTGCACCGCCGCCATCGCTTCCTGGTACAGCGCCTGCGCCCTGGCCGGCGCGCCCTGCCGCAGCGCGACGACGGCCTTGCCGTAGAGTGCGGAGGCGGTCTGCAGCGGCGTCTTTTGCTGCAGCTGGTTGTCGAAGGCGACCGTCGCGTCGCGCAAGCCTTGCATCGATATATCCTGCAGCACCCGGACGCGCGCGCGGACAAGGTGGAAATCCAGGCTGTCGCGCCGCTGACGGTAGCGCTGGTCGCGGGTGCGGGCCTGGATGTCGGCGATCCGCTCGGTGGTGAGCGGGTGCGAGCGCAGGTAGACCGGCACGTCGGTGTAGTTGCGGCTCGCGCTCTGCACGCGGCCGAAGAAGGAAATCATGCCCGAAGTGTCGAAGCCGGCGTCGCGCAGGATCTGCAGGCCGATACGGTCGGCCTCGCGCTCGGCGTCGCGGCTGAAATTGAGCTGGCGCTGCAGCGCGATGCCCTGCCCGCCCATCAGCAGCGCCGCGGACGCGTCCGGACTGCCGCGCGCGGCCAGCGCCGCCAGCACCGCGGAGGCCAGCGGGATCAGCGCATCCTGGCGCTGCTGGCCGAGCATGCGCGCGATGTGGCGCTGCGCGACATGGCCGACTTCATGCGCCAGCACCGATGCGAGCTCCGACTCGTTCTGCGCCGCGAGGATCAGCGCCGAATGCACGCCGATGAAACCGCCGGGCAAGGCGAACGCATTGAGCATGCCGTCGCGCACCGCGAAGAAGGTGTAGTCGTAGCCGGCCTCGCCGCGCGCTTCCGGCCGGGTCGCGACCAGTCCGTTGCCGAAGGCGTTGAGATACTCGAGCACCGGCTCGTCATCGAGATAGTCGCGGTCGCGCCGGATGTCGCGCATGATCTGTTCGCCCAGCTTGCGCTCCATCGCCGGCGACAATTCGGCGCGCTCGGTATCGCCCAGGCTGGGAAGGTTCTGCGCGACGGTCAGCGACGGCGCGAGCGCGACCGGCGCGGCGCACAGCACCGCGAGAAACGCGAAGCGCCGCAGGTGCCGCCCCGGGGGCGAAAGCTTAATTCTCGGATTCACGGTGCTATGATACCCTCACCCGCCAATCGTTCAAGAACCCACTTTCCCTGTTACCGATGGACATTAAAAACCAGACGCAGCCGGACGCTGCCCCTGCCGGCCTGACGCACTTCGACGAAAGCGGCCAAGCGCACATGGTCGACGTCGGCGCGAAAAACGAGACGCACCGCATCGCCGTGGCCGCCGGCACGATCCGGATGAAGCCGGAAACGCTGGCGATCATCCAGTCCGGCACCGCGAAAAAAGGCGATGTGCTCGGCATTGCGCGCGTGGCTGCGATCATGGCCGCAAAGCGCACCAGCGACCTGATTCCGCTATGCCATCCGCTGGCGCTCACGCGGGTAGCGGTCGACTTCGAGGTCGACGCGGCGCGATCGAGCGTGGACTGCACCGCGCGTGTCGAGACTTACGGAAAAACCGGCGTGGAAATGGAAGCGCTGACCGCGGTGCAGGTCGGCCTGCTGACCATCTATGACATGTGCAAGGCGGTGGACCGCGGGATGGTGATGACGGATGTGCGCGTGCAGGAGAAGCACGGTGGAAAGTCGGGGGACTGGGTGGCCTAGCCTCGTCGCGCAGCGGACGTGCCTTCGGCACACTGCGGCACCCTGGCCTACCATATCGATGCAACATGCAGCGAGCGTTTTGCGGCCTATATCGGCGATCCGGGCGGCGCCGGGCGCCCTTGCCGCAGGCTAGAGAGAAACGTTCGCGAGCCGCAGCTATCAGACTCGAACTTGCGCCTTGAAATGAAAATGCCCACCTTTCGGTGGGCATTTTTTACTTCCTGGTCAACAACTATGCGTTAGTTCTTGACGTAGCCTTTGTCCACGCAGGCACCAGAATATCTCCAGACGAGGCGTTGCGCACCTGCGTTGCCTTCCGCGGTCGGCGTCAGCACGCAGGTATCGGCGGCCAGAATGCCTTTGTACGCGTTCGGCGTTGCGGTAATCACGCCAGCGGCAACAGCCAGGCTGTTGAATGCCCTGGAGGTGGAAGCTGCCGGAGTCGCCGGGAGGTTGGTGGCGGCACCGCCATTGGTCGCGGCACTCATGTCAGCCAGTGCGACACCGGCCTGGAACGCCTCGTCGATCGCGGACTTGAACGGAGCCATCGCACCGGTCACTTCGGTATATGCGGACTTCTTGATGTAGTCCTGGTATGCCGGGACTGCGACAGCAGCCAGGATACCGATGATCGCCACGACGATCATCAATTCAATCAGGGTAAAACCGCCTTGTGCGCGTTGCGTTTTCATTTTGCTTCTCCTTGATAAACAGTAGAAAGGTCATCTACCACGCTTGCCATGTTGCAAGGGGTGTGCCAACAGGAAAGATGCGAAAATGAAAACGATTTTGGGCAATTCAAGGCTGATGGGCGCCAAAATTTGGCATTGCACCTGACATTTTTTGTCAGTTCCCGGTGGCCGTGCTTCGCAATTCGCGCAAACTGCCGGAAATTGTCACCTGGAACAGCGGCTGTCCTTGAGCAGAACGCGCATTTCCGTTCCTCCGAGGTCAATCAGGTCACCATCGGCGAGCTGCCGCGGCTCCGTGCCGATTTCCCGGCCGTTCAGCTTCGGCAGGCTGCCTCCCTCGACATGC
>Ga0196971_1000932_pt1 | contig 15733 bp, 10 predicted proteins | sample S1v_1013CmetaG_FD_148660 | JGI IMG/M metagenome (GOLD analysis project Ga0196971, IMG submission 148660) | Soil microbial communities from Anza Borrego desert, Southern California, United States - S1+v_10-13C | ecosystem: Environmental > Terrestrial > Soil > Desert | place: USA: California... | reverse complement strand
CGAGTGAATACCTTTCGGTTGCTTTTTTCATGCCTTTGCTCGGATAATTCTCTATTCATAATGTTAATCAGACATACTATTCCATCTAGACGGCTTGTCTATTACATGGATAATACAAAGTTTTGTTTGTTCTTTTTACTTAACTACATTAAGCCAAAAGGCGGAACGGACAGTCCCCTTTGTTATACATACTGCTACTAAAGCAATATACTCTTATGTTCTATACCTGACACCATTATCTGTTTTATTCTGCCGTCTCTAAATCGCTGATCTTAAACTTGAATCTTTTTCCATTGTGATAGTTTGCTATCAAATAAACAGCAGAACTTTCAGCTATACTGGAGAATTCATCTTTGTTAAAGAATTGGCCATCAAAAGTTAGCCTAGTCATTTGTTTTGATTGTAGATTTACAAATATGTTTTGATTATAAGAATCATCACCAATAATACGATACCCACCAGATACATTTGGGAATTTAACTACTGAATTTCCATCTCCTTTAAACATAAACTTAATCTCTCTTAATACTACTGGTACCTCTGAATTATTAAATAAATCAATTGTCAAGCCATAATCTATCCGATCAGCATCTTCGGGTGAACTGACATTTTGCCTTATAAAGTCTCCCACTGAATTGGTTTCGCTCTTGATTAATGACATATACCAAGATTCCACGTAGCAGTATACCCTTCCATGCTCTCTCAACCATTTGGTTGCTATATGAGTTACAACCGAAGAAATAATAGCAACCAACCCGCCAATAAAAATTTCCATAGAATGTCTCCTTATTTGTATAATATCTATTTGCTGAATTTTTACATACAAAGCATCCTTGGTTGTAGTAGCATCTAGCTTGTTAAGAAAACGGTTTCGGTTATCCAGATGCTTGTCCAAACTTGGAAAGAGCGTTTTTGTGCCATGCACAAAGGTTATTAACATGTTGAAATAATATATCGCGTAATTCAGGCTTCTATATATCTTATATAAATACTCAATATAAACTTGACACAGGTTTTATGCATTCAATAAATAATCAACCAGAAATTCTTGAGCAGATTTTTGGATGTTTCTATTTTCTACAAATAAGAAGTCCAGTTTCATCTCATTCTTGCTAGGTAAAATAGATAAATCTATGTTTAGGTTAATGCCTAATTCTTTAAAATATCTATTAATAAATACTACCTCAGAATAAAACCATCCATATGCCTTATTAATAAAGGCACAAAGTAAATTACACGTATCACTGTCTAGATATTTAATGCAACTTTCTTCCTCTTCCAGGGTACAGCTAACTATAGGAATATTGTATGACCCATACTTAATAGAGGTGTTCTTTTTACATCTATCCCCACATGCTTTTTTTAGTGTGCTTTCTTCAACATACATCCATGGAAGATAATTATGATAGATATTGATTTTTACTTGAGATTTGTCTTTATCATTACACAAAATTTCTATTTTTTCTACGCTCATATGTTTTATCCAATGAAATAAAGATTCTAATCCCATTCTTTCCTCATTACGTTCAAGCACTTCTTTACTAATTCTCATACTAGAGACATCACATAAATCAGACAATCTTAGTAGACATGATAGTAACTTTAAGTTAACCGGACTTCTACCCTCAAATACTTTTTCTTCTAGTGAATATACTTCAGTAAGTTTATTACCATGGGCGTTACAAATTTCGGCAATATCTCTGCGTTCAGCTGTTGTTAACGGTAAGTTTGGATAATCCATTAAAATTTCATTTTTACTTATCTCATGATGCGTTTTACGTACAATATTCATTCGTAATTGTTCAATATATTCACTTGTGGCAAAGACTCTTTTTTTATTTATGGAGCTAATCTCAACATTAGTAGGTGAAACAGTTGCTGCAGCTTCAGCCATTGGCTGTAACAGTTCTCTGAAAATTTTAGTTATTTCTTCAGGGATGTCTTTTGAGTATAGTTTTGTTTCAGGAGGTGCGGATAGCATTCCTATGTCATGTAAGAAGCAGGCAGTAAAAATCCTAAATGCTTCTACTTGGTTGAAATATATCTTAAACCCAGTCTTTTCAATGAACTCATGTATAACATATATTAAGAAACGAGCATGTTCATGATTATGTAATGTAAAGAAATAACATTCTTTTGAACCATTTTTCCAACTAGACTCAACAAATCTAGTTATCTCAATGAATCTGTCATGCAGGTAAGAATCCGAAATATAATGGTTAACAAGATGCAATAACCTAAAATGTTCAGATGTTACACTTAACCTATCACTAAATTTTAGCTTTCTCAGTATTTCCAAACATCTATATACAAACTTTTCTAAATTGAAACTCCTGTCTTTTAGTAAGCTTATAATTCGAAACTGCCAAAATTCAATACTCTGTGACAAGTCTTCTGTTTTTAGGTTTTTAATATCTAAATTAAAGCAACATTCGAATAGTTTTATAAGTGACTCTCTCCACATATATTGTGGCACTTTACTGTAATATATCTCATTGTTTAATAGTGGATTTCCTAAAAGTATGATTTTCCCTTTTGTATTATTAATGTTTTCGTCAATCCAAATATATTCTGGGTTCACAACACTACATGGTATTATTTTATGCGAAACTGATTTGTAATTTAATTGTACTGATAGCCATTCAAAGATCTGTCTTAAAATGTATATTTTACTTTCATATTCAATCCTATTACTATATTCTTGTAGGGAAACCAAATTATGTGGTATCCTAATCACCCAGTTAGGTCTTTTGATCGATTTTTTAGTTTCTTCTTTAAACCTAAAGTAATAAATGTTTTTTAATTCCTCATCATCAAGATACTTTAATTGTTCATCTCTTATAAAGCTATTACAGCCTGCTGTAAATCTTAGCTTCATCATACTCTGCTCTAGTTTCGATTCTGCTTTATTTACATATTCGTTAGGACACTTAACATTTATCATCTTCTGTCCATGTTTTGTCATTATAGAGAATAATATAGTATTCATTTCTCTATCCATATTTATGTTAAGTAAGCTTATTCTATTTATAAGTAAGGGATGCCAATCCTCATGACATTTCGACATTATTCCTTTTAAAAACGTCTCAGTAATTGTGTATGTATTAATGAATTTCTGAAGGGAAATCTCAACTTTTTTCCTAGAAAGTTTTATTTCATATGGAGACCATATAAAATAATACTGTAAAGAAACATACTTTATATATGTAAGTTCTTCATACTCTGGATTGCAAATAACAGTCTCTAGAATTTCTAATAGTTTTTGCTTTTGACTAATTGTTTTAGCACATGTATGAAGTACATGAACCATAGCTATGTAGTTTGAAGTAAGAATACCAATATTCTTTAGATTTTCAACCTCGTTTACCCATTCATCAGAGGTCTCAATCAACTGAATGATTCTATATAACCCAAACTTCTCAAGTCTCAACTTGAATTTACTTATATCTTTATTACCTCTTAATAGGGTTTCATAAAGTGTATTCACCTCGCCAACTAAGTTTCTCAAGTTTTCTTTCATTTCGTTCTTACCATTTGATGATAGTATTACATCATTACGTATTGCTCTACCTAAATTAGATGCTCGTCCCATTATGTCAGCTTCAGCTATTTTTACAGTATCAATTTTGAAAATATTAGTCTTTTCTTCATTTGTAGTAAGCCCTAATTTCTCTAAGAATGCAACAAATTCATTCTTTATAGTATTTGCTTGTTCTTCAGTTTCACAATAGAAGCGAAAATCATCAACATAGGCAAAATACCTAAGCCGTTCAATGTAATGTTTTAGTTCCTTAAAACAATCCCTTATATAGAATAACGCAAAAATAGGAGAATATAGTGGCCCTTGTGGTAAACCCCTACCATCAGACTCTAAATTTTTCCCAAATGCATCAACTTGTGAAATGGAAAGAATTTTTTTTAACCATCTAATCAGTATGTCTTCTTTATTTAATTCAGAATTACCTCTATACTCACTTTTTACTATATAAGGCTCTATATCTTTTAATAAAAGAGAATGTGATATTGAAGGGTAGAATTTTTGAATATCTACCTCCAAAGAGTAATTGTATGGGAAATCCTCTTTTACTACATCAATTTCTGCAGCTGTAAACTTTGCATATCCATTTTTCCAATGCTCATACATATTTATTGATTCTACTCCATTTAACTTATATCCGTAATTATAAGGCGATAATAAGGGAGATATTAGTTCAGCAATAATATTCATAACACATTGAATAATTACAGAATCATAAAAGCTTAATCTAGCAAGAGGTCTAATATCCCAGCCATCACTCTCACTCCAAGTTTTAGGTTTGAATAAAATTTCCATACTCTGGAACTCAAAATTGTCAGGTGATTCGAGGATCGCCCTTATGTCTTCATAAATAAAAGGAATACATGATTCAAAAGCATTTTGCTCATTAAACGAGTGTAATTCCCTATTCATTAGATCATTCTTGGTTCTTTCATAGGCTAAATGTAGATTTTTATAGTCTATTAGTTTAGTTAACATTTCCATGGCTGTCCCTCCTTCCATCAAGTCAAAATAAACCTATACAAATATAGTATTATTTTCAATCCTAGATGTATAAGTAAAAAACTGAATAGAAGTTTAGTATGTAACATTTAATATCCTGGATTATATATCCAATATATTTCTACAATTTTCCATAAAAACCTTCAAATTTTTAAAATAAAGCCTAATGTTACTATAATAGTAACATTAGGCTTCAACTTATAACGTTCTGCTTATATTGTCTTCTTGACTGCGATAAATGTACGCTTAACCCTCTCTATAAATTTCATTGATCTTCTTTATTAATTGATACATGAGCAAAGTTAGTCAAATTATCTTGAAGTTTCTCAATAATAAAGCGATTTAAGTTGGCCAACTTAAATCGCCGCTTAATGACCTGAATCATAGAAAATAGCTCAGCCCTGATGAATTTCTATTTCTTTAATACTATTTTACTTCTTTCACGAAAAACAAATTTCGCACAATTAAACTTTTTACATAGTATACTAACATCAATTTGGTACAAAACTGGGACTAAGATTCAACCTGCAATACATTATATCTTTAAGTCACTTATAACCACTAACCATCATCAATAAATAGGTAAGCAAAAGGAGGCTGCATTATTTGAGCGCCTCCTTAACATTGCACTTTATCAATAATTAATAATACATCTCTACGTAGCTGTACGCCTTATTAAGTAAATCTTTATCCTTTATTTTATACTTTACCCACACCACTGAATTCAATGCTTTTTTAACCTCTTGCTTCCCCGTAGTTGTATTCTGCCATCCATCAAAACGCACAATCTTAACAATGTCATCAATATCCTTTACTATACGTTCGACTATTATTGGTGTATTCTTGTTTTTCACACTATTGAATAGTTCTGTGAGGGCTGCTTTACCTTTATCAATTTCTTCTTCCGGAACAACTTCTTTCTCAGCTTCTGCTGCATCCTTTGCAAGTTCTAGAAGCCTTTTTAAGAACTCAATGCTTGTTATTAAGCCTTGCTCGTGCTTTTCTCTTAACTCTTCGAGCCTTTCACCCAGTTTAATGAATTTGGGGTCCTTTCCATGTTCACGTATTCGTGCAACAAGATTGATTTGAATTCTCTTAGCAGCTTTATCGGGATCCTTTCGTCCTTCAAGATATTCTTCAATAATATCAGCATCAAGACGTAAGATATCTAAGTCATCGTGTACTTTTTCTACAGTTACATTTTCATGAACAAGCTCGATTGTCTTCGCGCCGAGGGCTGCCCAAATTAGTGCCCCCCTGTTATCCGTGGGCCTTACAGACTCATAGACTTTCGTAAGCCATAAATAATCAGTTTTATAAGGTGCCAAGAACATATCTGGAGAAAGTGCATCCCAAGCACGGTTAAGCACACGATAATCTGCTCCAAATTCATCTTTCTCTTTATTTGTAGGCAGACATTCTTGCGCTGCTACAAGCCCTTCCCATCCATCAATAGTGCGATCAACTCCTGGGAAATATCCTAAACATTTTCTCATTAATTTAGGTAATTCCTTCTTAACTTCGTCAATATTTGTTATTACCTTTTGTACACTCTTCTCATCAAAATCAAGTGCGTTTGCGACGTCGTCGAATATTCCTATGTAATCAACTATTAATCCATGTGTCTTCTCATGGCCGTATACACGATTTGTTCTGCATATTGCCTGTAAGAGTGTATGATCTTTCATCGGCTTATCAAGATACATTGCTTGGAGAATAGGCGCATCAAAACCAGTCAGTAGTTTTGATGTAACTATCACAAGTTTAAGGGGGCTTCCTTTTTCTCTGAAGTAATCAAGGAGTTTAGCTTCTGCATCTCGGTCTCTGCGAAAAGTTTTGTACTTATCCTCTTTGTCATTGTTGGTATCCATTACGATAGTTGTAGCTTCTTCGCCTAGTAGTTTATCAAGTTCATGCTTATACAACAAACAACACTCACGATCGTAACAAACAACTTGCCCTTTAAAACCGTTAGGCTCAATTTTCTCTGTGAAGTGTTTTGCAATATGTTCACACACCTTGCGAATGCGTTCAGGTGACTTCATGATAGCTTCAATGTTAACACGGTAAGTTACATCAGCTTTCTCTTTTACTGTCAATCCCATTCTATCAGCCAACTCGTCAAATTCTCTGGAGATGATTTCTTTGTTTACGTGGAGATCGACAGGAACAGCTTCAAAATGAAGCGGTAAAGTCGCTTTATCCCGGATAGAATCAGAAAATGAATATCTACTCATATATCCAGATTTGTCTTCCTCTGCGCCGAATGTATAGAATGTATTTTTATCGGTACGATTAATTGGGGTACCTGTTAGACCAAAGAAGAATGCGTTAGGCAGAGCCGTTCTCATCTTTTGACCAAGATCACCTTCTTGTGTTCTATGAGCTTCGTCAACCATTACTATTATGTTATCCCTGCGATTGAGCTCCTCGTCTACCTCACCAAATTTAAATATAGTAGTTATCAATATCTTTCTTTGATCACCTTTAAAGAAATCAATCAGTGCCTCTTTAGAATCTACACTTACAAGATTAGGAACATCAGAAGCATTGAAAGTAGCAGTAAGCTGTGTATCAAGGTCAATCCTATCTACAACAATTACTACAGTACAGTTAGCAAAATCTTGCATCATTCTCAATTTCTGTGCTGCAAATACCATAAGTAGTGATTTGCCACTGCCCTGGAAATGCCAAATAAGACCCTTTTTGGGGTAACCAGCTTTTACACGATCAATTATAAGATTTGCACCTTCATACTGTTGATAGCGACATATAATTTTATATTTACGATATTTTTTATCAGTAGCGAATATGGTAAAGAATTGGAAAATGTCCATTATTATTTCGGGTTTTATCATTGATGAAACACAACGTTGTACATCAACAAGTGTGCCCTCTGATTTGTTCTCGGAAGTATGCCATGGTCCCCAAAGGTTAATTGGCATACCAACAGAGCCGTAACGATAATGCTTTCCTTCGGAAGCAAAATTGAAGACATTTGTAACAAACATTTGAGGGATACTCTTCTCATATGCAGAAATATCACCAGCGCCATCCATCCAAGTAATAGCATTTCTTGTTGGGGTTTTTAGTTCACCAATTGCAACAGGGAATCCGTTGATAAGCAATACTATATCCAGTCTTTTACCCCCATCTTCCTTTGGGAACACCCATTGATTAGTAACAACATACTCGTTAAGGGCAAGGTTTTCCTTTGTAAGCGTACCAAAAAATCGAATAGGAATCATTCTGCCGTCCTTACCAAAAGGATATGAATTTTCTTCAAAGATTAATTTCTTAAATATTTCATTTTGGGTTACTAAGTTATGTGGCTGTACTGACAGAATTACTGTTCGTAACTTATAGATTACTATATCTGCACGTGAAGGATCCTCAGCGATTTCAGGATTTAGACGAATAAGTGCCTCTCGCACCATAGGCTCAACCATAACGTCTGAATGTTGACGAGGAAGTTCATTTGCGGGTATGTACTTCCAACCATTCTTACTTATGCTTTCTATAAGCATTTTTTCAAAATCATTTTCAGTAAACATAGTTGTCACCTCCGAAATAGTTTTATCCTACATATTGTTTCATGAGGGATCTTACTGTATTTTCAAGGGTTAGGATTGTTTGTTGCAGTTCATATTTTGATCTATTAGTTTGCTGCATGAAGGTAGCAAATTGATTCTGAAGGTTAATTGGTGGTAGCATAATCTCCAACTTTTTTAGCTTTTCACCCGTCAAATGAGGTATAGTTGATTTACCAACAATATCTTCAAAGCCATTATGACTAGCACGCATAAAAATTATATAAGCCAGATACTCTGGTGTGAGTATTTCAGTCTTACATCGTATACGATGAAGAGCCTTTTGAAAATAGCAATCTTTTATCTCCTCATTCCATATGGCAGCTCTACCAACTTCACCACCTTCGCATACTAGCAAATCACCCTTTTGTAGAGAAAATTCAGCTCTATCCTTATCGGTAAAATCCATTTGATTGAGATTGCTAAGCTCAAAGCGAAACCATTGAACATTGAAGTTTGCAAGATAAGGGTATTGGAATTCACCTGTTTGCTTCTTTGCATCAAGCATCTTCCCAAGTCGGGTGTTCGCGATTTCACCTAAAGGAACAATAGGCCACCCCATAGGATTTGTCAAAATATCTCCGAAAATCTCGGTAAATTGTGATTTGACAAGGTCATCTGTTAATACGAGTAGTCTTTTATAGGAATCTTTAGTATCATATGCAGCCCACAATAGCTCTGCAAGCTTTTCCTGTTCTTTAATGTCAGGTAAATTGAACTCATATCTCTCAAAGTCGGACCAATTCAAGAAAAAATTCGTTGATCCTTTTTTATTTGCTTCAGCAAATGTCCAGAAATCATCAGTCTGGAATAGAAAAGGTAAAAAACTTTGTTTTAAAATTGACTCATTTTTAGTTTCACAAACATAACTAACATCTGAACATATACCTTCAAAATTAACAACACCAGCCTTACGCAAATGGGGATTTCTTGACATCAATAAAACATGGCCAGGTCTAAAACGCATTTGAAAAGCAGGTCCTATTGTGCTTCCTTGAATAACTCCTTTTTTAGAAATAGTAATTTCACCAATATCAAAATGTTCTCCTGCAACATAATATTTCAAACCTGTATTATTTTTGTCAACTCTATCTTTTACCCTTTTAACAATATCGCCTAAAAACACTTTAGTCATTTATTTCACCTGCCCCATTGTCAACGTACTCCTTTACCCTCTCATAACTTGCTCTAAACAAGTCTGAACTTATCATCCACTCACTAATATTATCAGTAATATCATTTTCAATATCTTCACTTGTATTTAACGAGCCTGATACATACAATGGTATTCCTAATGAAGCACCGTTTGATAGGATTTGATTCACTGTGCCTATTGCGGAAAAGCCTTCTTCAACCGAAAAACTATTATATACTTGAGCTATTCTTTGAATATGATCTTCTTCAAGAAAACTTTGTGCATTTTTTCGCGTTACCTCGTTCTTTGCATTAATGAATAAAACTTGTCCTCTTCGAGATGGTACTTTATTGGTACGACAGATAACAATGCAGGCTTCCATTGGTGAGTTAAAGAACAAACTCTTTCCAATACCAATAATGCATTCAACTAAATCGCTTTTCACAAGCTTTTCACGCATATCTCTTTCATCATTTCTAGTTAGAATTCCATGAGGAAACAGAATAGCGCACCTACCAGTTTTAGGGTTAAGACTTTTTAATATATGCTGAAAAAACGCATAGTCTGCACGCCCTTGAGGTGGCGTTCCCAGAAAATTGCGTCCGTATTTGTCTGCCGAAAAAGCTTCACGATCCCACTGCTTTATAGAGTATGGGGGATTAGCAAGCACCAGGTCAAACTGCATAAGTTGTCCGTTTTCTATAAAAGCGGGGTTTTTCAATGTATCATCATTTACAATTTGAAAATCCTTTACACCATGAAGGAATAGGTTCATCCGGCCAATTGCAGACGTAAGTGCATTAATTTCCTGGCCATAAATTCTTACATTTCTCCATTCAAGATTCTGCTGCTTCAAATAAGCAATAGAGGATATGAGCATACCAGCGCTGCCGCATGTCGGGTCATAAATGCTTTCCCCTGATTGAGGCTTAAGCATCTCTGTCATAAGATGGACAACAGTACGGTTGGTATAGAATTCTTGTGCTGTATGTCCGCTATCATCAGCAAACTTTTTAATCAGATATTCATAGCCTTGTCCAAGTTCATCTTCAGGACAGTTTTCCATAGAAAGCGTTTTTGTGGAAAAATGCTCAATTAGGTCTTTTAGTAATTCGTCCGGTAGCCGGTTCTTATTCGTCCAAGCGCCGTCTCCGAATACACCATGCAGCTTTTCGATATTTGCTTTTTCAATGGCACGAAAGGCACTGACGATTGCAACACCTACATTTTCTGATATAGAACGTACATCTTTCCAATGGTATCCTTTTGGAACAATGAATCTATGGTTTTCTTCCCATTCAAGTGCTTCTTCATCACCGGCATACTCTTTTAAAATCGCAGCACATTCTTCATCATAGACATCACATATACGTTTAAAAAACATTAAAGGGAATACATATTGCTTATATGCACCTGCATCAATATGGGTACGAAGAAGGACTGCAGAGCTCCAAAGATATGATTCTAATTCTTCAAGTGTAATGCGATTACTCACTGATGTATCCTCCTTCAATCAACAATCTTTTAAAGTTTTCTTCTGCAGCAATGGCTTTATTAAGAGCCAGTAGAAAATTCCTCTTTACCTCCTGAGGTGATATAATCTCCTGTGTTGCTTTTTCGATGTAACTATTAGTCGAAAGTGTGCAATCTTTTGCCCTAATATCTTCTATTGCAGCTATTTTTGACTTTTCAATTACATCTTCATAGCCTTTATAAATATTAAATATTTCATCTATATCTTTTTCCGTCATTATGTTTTGTGCACGCTGCGCAGTATAAACATTTGAAGCATCAATAAAGCAGACTTTGCCCCTATGATCAGAGGGTTTATTGTTATTAAGTACTAAGATGCAAGCAGAAACACCTGTACTGTAAAATAATCCACTTACAAGCGTAATTACACACTCGAGTTTATCCGATTCGATAAGTTGTTTACGTATTTCCCCCTCTTTGCCTCTATGAAATAGTACTCCTTGCGGAAGCACAACAGCACACCGGCCATTCTTTTTGTCCATAGATTTAACCATATGTTGAAGCCATGCAAAATCGGCACTGGAATCCGTGGGGCTTCCCCATAGGTTGCGCCCATAAATATCTGAAGAAAACTGATCTGCGCCCCACTTTTTTAATGAAAAAGGAGGATTAGCAATAACGCAGTCGAAGGTTTGGAGCTCGCCGCGATATAAGAATAGTGGGGAACGTAGAGTATCTCCTTGTGCTATTTTAAAATCACGGGCTCCATGTAAAAACAGGTTCATTCTTGCAATAGCCGAAGTCGCAAGGTTTTTTTCCTGACCATAAATTTTACCATAGGCACTTTTATCGTTATGCATATTACGGATTGCTTCTATTAACATTCCACCGGTGCCACATGCAGGGTCATAAACTGTCTCGCCGGGTTTTGGATCGAGGATTCTAACCATCAACTTAACAACCGAACGAGGAGTGTAGAACTCACCTGCATTTTTCTTTGAAAGGTCTGCAAATTTCTTAATTAGGTATTCATAACTATCTCCCATAACATCAGATGAGTAATTCTCGTTTCCAACCTTGATTTTTGACATGTGCTCAACAAGATTTTTAAGCCTTTCATCTGATAATTTGCCTTTGTCTGTCCAGTTAGCGTCATCAAAACTTGAAAAAACCCCAAATAACGTATCCGGATTTGCACGTTCAATTCCAACCATAGCATCTACAATAGCTTTTCCAACATTTTCAGATTTCTCGCGAACATCCTTCCAGTGGCAGCCGTCAGGGATAATAAAGCTATGGTTTTCTGGGAATGAAGCATACTCTTCATCTCCACCAGATTCTTCAAGGGCTTTTGCAGTTTCTTCATCATAGACATCTGACAAGCGCTTGAAGAACAAAATCGGTGTAACATAGCTTTTATATTCATCTTGGTTTATTGGACCACGAAGGATGTTACAACATTCAAATAGATGAGAAAACAACGCTTGGCTGGTTGTTTTCTCATTCTTTGCAAAGCTCATGTTAAGATCATCATCAGCAATATCTACAGCCGAAGAAATCATTTCTTCTCTACTGCCTGTATAGACCTTTTTACTTTTGGATGATCTTTTTACTGCAACTGGCTTATCGCCATTAACCTTTTCAAGTTGTGGAGCATATTTGTATTCAAAATCAACAAGGACTTTCAGTAAGCGTTCATCGAGAAAGGTAAGTGCATGTTTTCTGATTTCTGTTGGAATTCCATAATAGGCCTCTGCAATACCCCCGGTAATAGCTGCAAGGGTGTCACTGTCCCCGCCAATAGAAATAGCATTCCTGATAGCATCTTCAAAACTTGTAGATTCAATAAATGCCATAATTGCCTGCGGCACTGTTTCCTGGCAAGTTTCATTAAACTTGTATATATCTCGAATACAATCCAACGTAAAATTCATAGGATAGTAATTTTCATTTATGTAATCTCGTATTTCAAGAATACTCTTACCTTCTCGCGCTAAGAAAATAGCAGCAGTAGTTGCTTCTGCCCCCTTTAACCCTTCCGGATGATCGTGGGTAACTTCAGTTACTTTTTTTGATAGTAGCTTTGCTTCTTCTAATGTTGACGCAGCAAAGCCGCAGGCACTAACACGCATTGCTGCTCCATTTCCGAAGCTGTTATACGGTTGCGGGTCGTCAGAGTACATCCACTTACGAAACATCCCACCATATCCGCAATCAGGGTAGGGTCGTCCTACTTCCTGCATGCAAGACACTGCAAGTTTACTTAGGTTATTATAATCTCCATTACAGTCGAGAATTGCTTTAGCAATAGCTAATGACATAATACTATCGTCAGTGACAAAGCAACGATATGTTAAAAATTCAAATTCTTTTGTCTTAATGTTGTTCCATTCAAAACGGGATCCAACAATATCGCCAATTATAGCTCCTAACATTTCTGCACCTCACTATTTTATTCATATAACATCTAACAATGGCAGCATAAAAACAGACTTTTTATTCTCTTATGAGTTCCCAGTTAGTAGTCCGGGATACTTTAATTATTACTACAGATGAATGCGTGTAATCACACCTCTTTTTCGAGTAGCTAATTCACGCTTAAGTATTTATAAATTTATATTCATTATTTTCGTCCATCCCTGATCCTTCCATATTATCTAATAATTAAATACTTCTCCCTCCTCAGATATTCTACATTTTTATTCTATTTCCTTCACTTAGGTCTTATATTAATGGCATATTTGATCTAGTGATTACTACCACAACCTATTATACAAGGGGTACGACTTATAGCCTACCCCTTGTATAATAATCAAAACCTGGTATTATCCTCCCAATATGCTAGCTCTTTCTGTATCTTCTATGACTTACCTCCTCGCAAACCATGCAATACATCTCCTTAACCCCTTCCCCAGTTGCCTCGAAATTATATGCATTATCTTCACAAATTCCTATATTCTCCGCCTCACTAACGGCATCAATATTCGCACCAAGGAAAACAAACTCCCAGTTGTACTTCTGCTGCTGGTGCTGTATAAGCTCTTTTATCTTGCTATAGGTAAACTCTTTACTGGAGTTCTCCATACCATCAGTTATGATTACAAATATAACTTTGCCTGGCCTATCTTCCTCTTTTGTGTTTGCAAGTCTATAACCAACATCAAGTATGGTTTTTCCCACAGCATCTAGAAGTGCCGTAGTACCCCTTACGAAGTACTCTCTGCTGGTAAGCTTTACATTATTAGCATCTATGCCATTCCATAAAAGTTCATACTGGTTGTCAAAAAGAACTGTGGTTATAAGAGTTTTACCATCTAGTTGCTTTTGATTATGAAGGAATGCATTGAAACCACCTATTGTATCATTCTCCAGCCCTCCCATTGAACCACTCCTATCAAGGAGAAAAATGATCTCAGTTAAATTCATATTCATAATTTACCATCCTCTCATTTTTGTTTATGCTATAATATTAACTGAGTTGATTCATTGTTTGGTCGCTTATTAGGCGACATTTTAGGAGGGTAAACGGATGCTGGATAAAGAGTTGTTACTACAGTTAGAAGCATATATAGAAAAGTATTTGGACAGGCTTGATTTTGCTCTTCAAGAGCCTATAGGATATTTCGAAAGGAGTGTTTGTGATAGCGTCCAACAAACCGAGCTAGAGGATTTTATAAGTAACAATCGCAAACCAACTTTCAGCCAAGTACTTTTTAGCTTTATTGATAAGAAAGAGGCTATTGATTCTGATGTTTATAAGAAAGCCGGAATTGATAGAAGGCACTTCTCCAAGATAAGGTCCAACCCGAATTACCAGCCCAGTAAAAGCACTGTATTATCTCTTGCTCTAGCACTTAAACTTAGTAAGAAAGAGACTGTAAAACTTTTAACCTCTGCTGGCTACTCATTCTCCGATAGTGACACATTTGACTTAGTAATCAAGTTTTTTCTTGAGAGAGGCATATATGATATGAATCAAATAAATCTTGCTTTAGATCATTTCAGTTTGAAACCAATAGCCGGAGTGCTAGAATAATATTAGGAATAAGCCTATCCAATACCCGTTAAGGTAGTAAATAGGCTCATTAGGTGTTTTTCTACTTTGCTGTGATCTAAATTATTTTAGTATCTTATCCTATATGATTTTGTTTTTCATAAATAAGTACGCAAGTAAAAAGCAGCTTAATCCGATTGCGTTTTAATCACAATTTTTACTTCAATATCATCAAAATTTACTTTACTTTTCTCCACATATTCAAGCAAAGATTCGTTAATCAAATACTTAATTTTCTTTTCATCTATTTCTACTATTGTAAATATATTGGTAATGCTTCTCATGCTACCGATCTTCACATATTGCATAGTAAAAATAATATGGCTCAGTTCTTCGATGTCATTAACCTCGGTTCCAAAAAGTTCAATAAATTCGCTGATCGTAAATTCGAGAATAGGTTGATTCTTATCTGCATGATCTTTGATGATTTCAAATATTTTTCTCATATCAATACTATCACTACGAGTTTTGATAATATCTTTGCAGCTCATTGTTGTACCCCTCTCCTCTATATCGTGTTATAATTGTTAAGATAATACACATTTCATCTGTTTACTACAGTTGTCTTATATATCCAAGCCTAGTGAGTAAATTAGAAATACCCCACTTCGACTTCTAGATTGTATTTTACTAGATCCTGACGTTTAAAATCTGTAATATGAGCTTTAATTTCTTTAATTCCAAGAATCTTGGCTATGCAATAAGCCTTAAATCCTAATACAAGTCCATATGTTTCATTATCTAGTCTTCTCACTACAATAGGTTGTAAAGCACTGGCATCACTTCTATATTTACTTAGCATTCCACCTAAATTAAGTGTTCTTTGTTTTTTGCAAGTACTTTTTCCCCACTTTTGCAACTTCTTTTTCCCCACCACTGGGGTGGGGAATTTTAGAAGCATTGCAGGCGGCATTATCGCCTTTTGTTAAGGTTTATTCAAA
>Ga0196971_1000931_pt1 | contig 15780 bp, 14 predicted proteins | sample S1v_1013CmetaG_FD_148660 | JGI IMG/M metagenome (GOLD analysis project Ga0196971, IMG submission 148660) | Soil microbial communities from Anza Borrego desert, Southern California, United States - S1+v_10-13C | ecosystem: Environmental > Terrestrial > Soil > Desert | place: USA: California... | reverse complement strand
GCGGATGCGGCGCTGCGCGCCGAGCGCGAGGCAGGCGCGACCTCCGGCAAATAACGCGGCAACCGACGCCGCCCGCGCCTTGCTCCCGGTCCGTCCCGATTCGTCCCGGTCAGGACCGGGGCGCGGCGCGCTTCCCGCAATTCCTTCTTTCCTCCTGCGCGCGGCGCGGCGCGCCGGTACAATGCGGCATACCGTTTTCCCTGCCCGCGAGCGCCGCATCGTGTCCGCGCCGATCCGAAAAATCATCCACTGCGATTGCGACTGCTTCTACGCGGCCGTCGAAATGCGCGACGATCCGTCGTTGCGCGGCCAGCCGCTCGCCGTCGGCGGCCGTCCCGACCAGCGCGGCGTGGTCGCCACCTGCAATTACGAAGCACGCAAGTTCGGCATCCGTTCCGCGATGGCGATGTCGCAGGCGATCCAGCGCTGCCCCGAGCTGATCGTGATGCGGCCGAACATGGATAAGTACCGCGCCGCGTCGAAGCAGATCCTTGCGATCTATCGCGACTACACCGAACTGGTTGAACCCCTGTCGCTCGATGAAGCCTATCTTGACGTCACCGATGCGCCGCACTTCCAGAACAGCGCGACGCTGATCGCGCAGGACATCCGCAGGCGCATCTTCGAGACGGTCGGCATCACCGCGTCGGCCGGCGTGGCGCCGAACAAGTTCCTGGCCAAGATCGCCAGCGACTGGCACAAGCCGAACGGCCAGTTCGTGATCCGTCCGCAAGACGTGGAGGAGTTCGTCGCCGCGCTGCCGGTCGACAAACTGTTCGGCGTCGGCAAGGTCACCGCCATGAAGCTCAAGAAGCTCGGCGCATACACCTGCGCCGACCTGCGCCAGTGGACCCTGCCCGAGCTGCAGCACCACTTCGGCAAGTTCGGCGGCAGTCTTTACGGGCTGTGCCGCGGGATCGACCGGCGCCAGGTCAGCCCGAGCCAGGAGCGCAAGTCGGTCAGCGTGGAGGAAACCTATGTCACCGACCTGCCCGACCTGGCCGCCTGCCGGCGCGAACTGGAGCCGCTGATCGCGCTGTTGCGCCAGCGTGTGCAGCGCGCGCAGGCGGAGCGCCACATCCACAAGCTGTTCGTGAAAATCCGCTTCGACGACTTCCGACGCACCACGGCGGAATGCGTGAGCAGCACGGTGGACGACGGCTTGTGCCACAAGCTGCTCGACACCGCGCACCCGCGCGGCAACCGGCCGGTGCGCCTGCTGGGCGTGGGCGTGCGTCTTGAAGAGGATGAGGATTTCAACCAGCTCGGACTGTTTGGCGAAGAAACAACAGCGATGTCATGACGGGCAGGTAAAATGGCGCCTCCGTTTTTTTCAGGCGCGCATCATGTGGTTCAAGAATCTCCAGATCTATCGTCTCACCGCCCCGTGGACCCTGTCGTCCGAACAGCTCGAAGCGGCGCTGGCGCCGCAAGCCTTCGTGCCGTGCTCCAGCCTCGACATGCAGACCCAGGGCTGGGTCTCGCCGCGCGACAATGGCATGCTGGTGCATACCGTCAATCGCCAGATGCTGCTGCAGCTGGGCACCGAAAAGAAGCTGCTGCCATCCACCGTGATCAACCAGGTGACCAAGGCGCGCGCCGCCGAACTCGAGGAGCAGCAGGGTTTCAAGCCGGGCCGCAAGCAGATGAAGGAATTGAAGGAGCAGGTCACCGACGAACTGCTGCCGCGCGCATTCAGCATCCAGCGCAGCACCCGGGTGTGGATCGATCCGGTCAACGGCTGGCTGGTGGTGGATGCGTCCGGCGCGGCGAAGGCCGATGAAGTGTTCAAGCTGCTGTTGAAATCTCTCGAGAGCCTGCCGTTCGGCGCGCTGCGCACCGAGCGTTCGCCGCTGTCGGCGATGACCGACTGGCTGGCGGCCGACGAGGCGCCGGCCGGTTTCACCGTCGACCAGGACACCGAGCTGCGCTCGACCGGCGAAGGCAAAGCCACGGTGCGTTATGTGCGCCACACGCTCGACCCGGACGACGTGCGCCGCCACATCGCCGGCGGCAAGCAGTGCACGCGCCTGGCGCTGACCTGGGCCGACCGCGTGTCCTTCGTGCTGACCGAATCGCTCGCGCTCAAGCGCGTGGCGCCGCTGGACGTACTCAAGGAAAACGCGGATTCCGCGACGCAAAACGAGGATGAGCGTTTCGATACCGATTTCGCGCTGATGAGCGGGGAGCTGGCGAAGATGATCGGCGACCTGGTGGAGGCGCTGGGCGGGGAAGAGCAGCAGAAGAAGGCGGCCTGATCGAGAGCGAAAGCCTCGGCGAGCTTCAAGGACTGCAGGGTGGTGTTGAGCGAAGCGAAACCCACCGGCTTGACTACCGTCCTTGAGGCACGCGGTGGGTTTCGCTGCGCTCAACGCCACCCTACGCTTCTTTAAGGCGAAAAAAAAGACGAACCCGAAGGTTCGTCTTTTTTGATTCTGGCGGAGCGGACGGGACTCGAACCCGCGACCCCCGGCGTGACAGGCCGGTATTCTAACCGACTGAACTACCGCTCCAGGTTTGCTGCACGACGTTTGTCACCACGTCTGAAGGGCCTGAAGTCTACAGGAAATTTTTTGCGCTGGCTACTCCCTTTCGAAAAATAATGGCGATCTTCAACATCTGGCCGAGAAAGACCCCATTGAACACGCCGTAGAGCGCGCAGGCCGTGGCCACAAAGACGAGCTGTTCCTTCAGCTCCGGGCGCATCGCCAGCGCCGCATTCACCGCATACTTCGTCAGGAAAATCGCCAGGATCAGCGCCAGCGGCGTCCAGCTGCCGCGCAGCGCGACGCTGCCGCGTTCCGGATGCGGGACGACGCTGCGGTCATCAAACGCCAGCCAGGCGCCGGCGGCGCCGGCGACGGTGCAGGCGAGCCATACCGGCGCGGCGGCGGGATGGGCGCCGAAACCGGCGGCAATGCCCTGAACCGTCAGCCCCAGCATCGCCAGCGGCATCAGGAAGACCTTCGTGACGCCGGCTTCGCGGTCGGCGCCGGCCACGACGCCCCGGTAGACCAGGAAAACGAACAGCGGCCAGACCCAGAGCGGGGTTTTCACAATGAGCTGCAGCAGCATGCTTCCTCCTTGATGTTGGCGATGCAGCCATTGTCCCGGTCGCCGCCGGGCTTGCATACCGGATTGCGACGAGCTGGCGGAAACCGGGCGCGAAGTGCGCAAATCGCGGTGCGCGCCTACAATGAAGCGTCAGCCGCAAAAGCGAAGCCGCCATGAACGACTTGCCCCTGTTCCCCCCGATCGAGCCTTACCGTCACGGCATGCTGGCGGTCGACGACATCCACACGCTGTATTGGGAGGAGTGCGGCAATCCGCAGGGCGAGCCGGTGCTGTTCCTGCACGGCGGGCCGGGCGGCGGGCTGTCGCCGCGCCACCGCTGCTTCTTCGACCCGGCGCACTACCGCATCGTGCTGTTCGACCAGCGCGGCGCCGGGCAGTCGACGCCGCTGGGCGAGTACCGCAACAACACCACGCAGCTGCTGGTGGGCGATATCGAGCGCATCCGGACCATGCTCGGGATCGACCGATGGCTGGTGTTCGGCGGCTCCTGGGGATCGACGCTGGCGCTGGCCTACGGGCAGGCGCACCCGGAGCGCTGCACCGGCTTCGTGTTGCGCGGCATTTTCCTGTGCACGCAGGAAGAGATTGACTGGTTCCTGTACGGGATCCGCTGGTTCTATCCGGAGGCGCATGCGGAATTCATCGCGCCGATCCCGCCGGAGGAGCGCGGCGACCTGCTGCAGGCGTATGCGAAACGGCTGTTCGCCGACGACCCGGCGGTGTATGTCCCCGCCGCGCGCAGCTGGAGCCGTTATGAGGGAAGCTGCCTGTTCCTGCGCCCGGAGCCGGCGGCGATCGACGATTTCAGCACCGACAAGGTGTGCATCGGGATCGGCCGCCTGGAAGCGCATTACTTCCTGCAGCGCGGCTTCTTCAGTGAGGACCAGCTGGTACGCAACGTCGACCGCATCCGTCATCTGCCGGCAGTGATCGTGCAGGGGCGTTACGATGTCGTGTGCCCGCCGTCGTCGGCGTTCCGCCTGCATGCGGCATGGCCCGAGGCGAAGCTGCAGGTGATCGACGACGCCGGCCATTCAGGCTACGAGCCGGGCATTGCAATGGCGCTGGTGCGGGCGACGGAACGATTCAAGCGGATGCGACGCTTCGGCTGACCAGGCTCCGTTCGACAAGCGTAGCGAGCGGACCGGCGCCGAGTCGCGCACGCGCACGCGAGACACGCACAGCACCGCAGGCATCAAACCAGGTCAGGCAGCAGCTAGTCAAGCCGAGCCTGGCGCGTGCAGTGCAGGCATTCAGTGCATATTGCGCCGTTCGATCTCCGCCACCACCGCTTCCACCGTTTTCTTCAGGTTTGCCTGCACGATGCCGCGCCCGACCAGCGGCGGCACGAAGAAACCCGGCTCCATCGCACCGCTGAAGCTCACGCGCGTGCCGCGTTCGCCGTCCTGCTCGAGCGGATCGAGCTCCCAATGGGTGCGGTAGCGTTTCATGTCGCCGTCAAGCATCGTCACGTCGATGGTCGAATGCGGCCGCTCCTCGATCTGCAGGCGCATGCGGATCACCTGCGCGACGAACAGGAAACCGGCGCTGCTGGTCTGTTCCACCACTACCCCGTCTTCATTGCGCGACAGCACGCGCACCGAGCGCAGGTCGGGGACGAATTCATGCAAGTGTTCGTAGTCGGTCAGCACCTGCCAGGCCTGCTCCGGCGTCGCGTGCACGAAACCGATGGCAGTGACTTCGAAGAAGGATTCGCCGTGCCGGTGCACCCGGTTGGCGTAGGCTTGAACGGGAGTGCGGCGAATGAAATCGTGGTGTGCTTGCATGACGTTGTCCGGCAGGAATGATGGCATATCGATCGGGTTGAATGCAGCTTAGGCAACAGGTGGTGATTTGCAAGCGCTTACGAGAAACAGCGGGAAGAGAATTTGTAACGCAGGGTAAGATTGCTTCCTGGTTGCAACGCGACTACATTATGGTGAATTCACGTAGTTCAACTTCGGCATGCGGTGCAATGCCGCCGTGCTGATACGGATGCATGACTTTCTCCTCGCGCTTGCCATGAATGCCAGAATCGTCCTCCTGACCGTTGCAGCCGCGATCGCCGGTTGCGCTTCCCGTCCCGCCGAAACACCGGTGGCAGCGCCGGCCGAAAAGCCCGCACGCAGCGAAACGCGCGCCGAACCGCAACATCGTCCGGCGTCGCAGGCGAACACCGCGGATGCCTACAAGCGCGATCTCGCATTGCGTATCGCCGAAGCAAACGCGTCCAAGGTGTATCCGGGGCGTCCGCACGCACTGTTGCGGTCCGTGGTGGTGGTGCGCTATGCGGTGGATGCCCAGGGCAACCTGGTGCGCCATGAAATCATGCGCAGCAACCGCGACAGCGAAACCGAGGCGACGGCGTTGGCGAGCCTGCGCAACGCCGCGCCGTTCCCGCGCCCGGCATCACACCTGTTGCGGCGCGGCCAGTTCGAATTGTCGGAAACCTGGCTGTTCAACAATGACGGGCGTTTCCAGCTGCGCACCGTCGCGCAGCCGCAGATGGACCGGTAGCACCGCCGGCGCAGCACGGCAACCGGACTGCGGCAGCGCCGTGCCGCCGCCGTCATTGCGCGTCGCTCCACGTCGCCTTATCCCCGGCGCTATAAACCGTCCTGAAATGCGTGTTGCCTTCACTTGTTGCAACGGAAGCGTCAGGTCGCACGGCCAGGGCGGGGAAGTGGATTGTAAGTTCCTCCAGCCGGCGGCAAGCCGTTACACATTCTTACATTGTCAAAAAGTCTTTAATTTCAATCACTTGAAAAAAATCTAAGGTTTTTCGTCAAATACCGGCGCAGATTGTGCTGAACAAGCATGCAAACGTTGCATCCAAGCTGCTGCATCGGTGATGCTCTTTTTCCAATTAAAGGAGTTTCTTATGACGTTAAAAACCACACTTCGCTCACTGTCGTTGATCGTGGTCGCGTCGGTGTCGTCCATCGCACTGGCCCAATCAGGCAGCAGCACGACTTCCCCGGGTGGCACGCCGTCGAGCGCGACAAGTTCCCCGGCCGCCGCTTCCGGCGCCGACACCGGCAGCCCGGCCTCCACCGGCACTTCTGCGTCTCCCAGCACATCGGGTGCGTCGGGTTCGTCCGGTTCAGGTTCGTCCGGTTCGGGCGCCTCCGGTTCTTCCGGCGCATCGGGCAGCGGCGGTACGTCCGGATCGGGTGCTTCCGATACCTCGTCGGGATCCTCGGGCAGCACCGGCGCTTCCGGCTCGTCGGGTTCCGGCAGCGGCTCGACCGGCGGCAGCACGGGCTCGTCGGCGACCGGCGGCACTTCCGGCAGCAGCGGCACCACGGGTAGCGGCGCCACGGGCAGCGGTACCACCGGCGGCGGCTCCACCGGCGCCACCTCTGGCTCGTCGGCCACTCCGGGTGCGACCGGCAGCACCGGCGGCACCAGCGGCTCCACTGCGTCCCCGGCAGCGTCCTCCGGCTCTTCCGCTACGGATGCCACGACTGACGCAGCACCGAAGAAAGCCAAGAAATCCAAGAAGAGCAAGAAAGCCAAGCGCGCCAAGTCTTCCGGCGATTCGCCGAGCGCAGCAGGCGGCGCCGGCGCAGGCGCGGGTTCGACCAGCGGCGGTGCAGGCGGTGCGTCCAACACCGGTTCCGCCGGCAGCGGTGGTTCTTCCAGCACCGCAACCGGGAAATAATTTCTTCCCTGCAGCAGGAAAAAGCGGCTTCCGGGCCGCTTTTTTTTCGGTGGCGCGCGTGTACGCGCCGATAGGGCCGCGCTTTTGCGCGCCCGCATTTGTCGCCGGCCGTTTAATTTGATTAAATGGATGCAAGCCTCCTCCACCTGCGACATTCATGCATCCATCCCGCTCCAGTACCAGCGCCGCCACCGGCGCCCGTCCCGCAAAACTTTTCCTTTATGCATCCCGCACCACGCTCGAACGGGCATTGCAGTTCGGCGAGTTCCGACTGCTTCCGCCGGCCGCGCCGAGTGCACACGAGATCCGGCCCTTCGCTTCACGCGTCGGCCATGCATTCCTGACGCTGAGCATGACATCCTGCTGGGACGAGAAGCTGTTCGACGCAATCCCCGGCGCGGACACCTGCCTCGTCGTGCATGACCCGGAGCAATTCGGCGAGCGCGTACATCGCGCGGCGCAGCGCCTGCTGCCGAGCTGGGCGGGCATCGATGCGGCGGTTTCCTACGGCGCGCCGAGCCCGCTCGGACAAGTATTCTCCAAACCGCGCCACCTCGCATCCGAGCGCGAGTGGCTGTTCGCCTGGCGCCCGGCACAGCCCGCGCTGCTCAACACCGCGGTCATGATTTCCATCGGCAACATCGAAAGCATCGCCGAATTGCGCGAACGGCCGTCCAGCCCGCCACGATGATCCTGTAGCAACGAACCCGGCGGCGCGCGGCCGACGCCCGCGCCCCGGCCGGCGCTTTCCTTCCCGTGATCGGATTCCCGCACCAAATTCCGCGCGGCGGGTCTCATCAACGACAGACCCGGCAACAGTGCCGGAGGGCGACAGGATGGATGGCGGCACGCAGGTTCGGTACGGCAGCGGGGAAGGATCATGCAGCTGAAGCTCGGCGCATCGATCGTGCTCGCGGTCGTCATCGGGCTGGTGATACCCGTTACCGTGACCAGCATGCTGACCCTCGACCAGCGCCAGGAAGCGCTCACGCAGGCATTGCATGAGGACAATCACCGGGTCGCCGACATCCTCGCGCTCGGCATGCAGCAGCCGCTGTGGCACCTGAGCGAGGATGCGGGACGGCCATTGTTCGATTCGGTTTTCAGCGACGAGCGGGTGAGCTCGCTGGTGGTGCGCGACAAGGAATTCGGCGTTTTCCTCTCCGCTTACAATGCCGGGCGCCGCCACGGGCGGCAGTATCGCGTCGACCGAGATGTGGTTTACCACGGTGCCGTGATCGGTTATGTCACCATCGAAATGGACGGCGGCATGCTCGATGCGCAGATCAGCCGGGACCGCAACGTCTTCGCGCTCACCGTGCTCGGCCAATTGCTGCTCAGCCTGGTGCTGATCGTGGTGCTGCTGCAGATACGGCTGCTGGCGCCGCTGCAGCGCCTGATGCGCGAGTCGCAGCGGCTGGCGCGGCGGGAACTGTCCGAGCCCTTCGTCTGGCACCGCCGCGATGAGCTGGGCAAGCTCGGCAGCAGCCTGGAGAGCACGCGCCAGGCGCTGCAGGGCCTGTTCGACGAGATCGAAAGCAAGAATCGCGAACTGGAACAGGATATCGCGCGCCGCATGCAGGTCGAGCACGAACTCAAGCAGCACCGCGAACAGCTCGAGGAACTGGTGCGCGCGCGCACCGCGGAACTGACGGTTGCCAAGGAAAAGGCGGAAGTCGCCAACCACGCCAAGAGTACCTTCCTTGCGAGCATGAGCCACGAGCTGCGCACGCCGCTCAATGCGGTGCTCGGCTATGCGCAGGTGCTCAAGCGCGACACCAACCTCACGCCGCGCCAGGTCGCCAGCCTCGAAACCGTCCAGCGCAGCGGCGAGCACCTGCTCATGCTGATCAACGACCTGCTCGACCTGTCCCGGATCGAGGCCGGCAAGTTCGAGCTGTACCTGACTGCGGTCGATCTTTCCAGCTTCATGCAGGTGGTCGTCGACATCATCCGGGTCAAGGCGGAGCAGAAAGGCCTCGCGTTCGCGTATGAACCGGATGCGGGCCTGCCGCAGGCCGTGCTGGTCGACGAAAAGCGCCTGCGCCAGGTGCTGCTCAACCTGCTTGGCAACGCCGTCAAGTTCACCGACCGCGGCGAAATCGGGTTGCGCCTGCACAGCAGTCCGGCCGGCGAGGGCCGGCTGCGCGTTGCGTTCGAGGTGCGCGACACCGGCATCGGCGTGGCCGAGGATCAGGCCGAGCGGATCTTCCGGCCCTTCGAACAGGCCGGCGACATGCAGCGCCGCTTCGGCGGCACCGGGCTCGGCCTGTCGATCAGCCGGCAGCTGGTACGCATGATGGGCGGCGACATCAGCGTTGCAAGCCGGCCGGGGCAGGGCAGCGTGTTCCGTTTCGAGATCGATGTCGAACCGACGCGAGAGGCCGTAACGGCCGCTACGGAACGCCCCGCCGCCGCGTCCGCGGCCGACTCGCCGGCGCCGGAAGACCTGGCCGTGCTGGTGCCGCCGCCGCGCGAGGCGATGGACGCGCTGTACCAGCTCGTGCTCGCCGGCGACATGCGCAACATCCGGGCGTACGCCGCGCAGCTCGCGCTTCACAACGAACAGTACCGGCCCTTTGCCGCGCGCCTGCAGGCACTCGCCGAGGCCTACCAGTCGAAGGCGCTGGTGCGGCTGGTCGAGCATTACCTGGAACACAGCCAGCCCTGACCGTCCGCGCCCGGCCGGCATCAAGAAGGCCCCGGCAGCAACTACCTCGCCGATGATTGATGGCAACGCTTTACATTTCGATCATTACCTGAGATAAATAGATCGAATGTTTTTGTCGGCGTGCAACGGCTCGCAGATCCGCTGCGGATCAGGTAACTCTGCCGCGCGCCCTATCCGAAGTCCATGCGGCGCGCTGCGCAAGCGCACCCGCGCTATCCGGATCCTCTGCCCGCGCCGTGCGCTCAAGCCGACAAACGACCCGATAGCCATCAATTACAGGAGTACAGCCATGCTGACATCGAACATCAAAACCGTACGCAACGACATGAAGACCCTGGTCAAGGATGCGCAGGACCTGCTGCGCGAAGCCAGCCTCGCCACCGGCGAGAAGGCCGATGAGCTGCGCGCGCGCGGCCTGGCGCTGCTGGACACCGCAATGGAAAGGGCGCAGGAAGTGCAGGCGGTCGCGCTGGAAAAGGGCAAGGCCGCCGCGCAGAGCACCGACGAGTTCGTGCATGAGCACCCCTGGAAGGCGGTCGGCATCGCCGCCGGCGTCGGCCTGGTGGTCGGCATGCTGATCTCGCGCCGCTGAACGCACGCATGGAACGTCAGCAAGCGGGTGCCGGCGACGCCGGCCCGCAGGACAAGCCGGGGCTGGTCGCCGGACTGGCCGGCATCGCGAAAAACATGTTCGGCCTGCTGGTCTCCCGTATCGAACTGGCCGCGCTCGAACTCGGGGAGGTGCGCGACAACCTCGCGCGGCTGCTCCTGGTCGGCGCGCTCGGCATCGTCGCGGTCGTGTTCGCGCTCGGCTGCTGGACCGCGCTGCTGATCGTGCTCGCCTGGGAGGCGATGGGTTGGAAGATCCTGCTGCTGGTCGCCGTCGTGTACACGCTGCTTGCCGTCGCCATCCTGCGCCACGCACGCGCCTTCCTCGCGCAGGACAGGCTCGCGCTGCCCGCGACCATGGCCGAGTTGCGCAAGGACCGCGACGCACTGATGTGAGGACCGCGATGAACCGTGAAGACCGCAAGAAACAACTCATCGCGCAGGGCGCCGTCTACCGCGCCGAAGTGTTGCTGGCGACAGAGGAGGCCAAAAACAGCCTGCGGCCCGACTCGCTCGCCAGGAGCGCGCTGCAGCAGGCCGCGCTGTTCGCGGTCACCCTGTTCCGCAGCCGGGGCATGGCGGGCGTGCCTGGAATCAACCTGAAAACGCTGCTGCCGCTGGTCGCCACCAGCGTGTCGGCGCTGGCGCAGCGCAAGTCCTTGCTCAGGACGCTGCTCGGCGGCGGGGCGGTCGCGGCGGCCGCCGGTGTCGCCGCATTCGCATGGACGAAAAAAAAGCGCGGGCAGGCGCAGGCCGACGAAACACCATCCTGATGTCATCAAGGACCTGGCAGGTGACAAGCCGCGATCCTTCCCGGCAATCTTAAGCATTTGTAACGTCCCGAACTCGCGTTTTTTCCCTCTGTCCAAACGTTTGTATTCCCACGATACGAGGACAGGCAAAATGCGCAAGCAATTCACGGTAGGTACGCTGGCCGCGCTGCTCGCACTGGGCGGCTGCGCGAACATGAATGAAGTCCAGCGCGGCACCGCCACCGGGGCGGGCATCGGTGCCGGCCTTGGCGCGGTGCTGGGCGCGGCCACCGGATCCGGCGGCGGCAAGCGGGCAGCCACCGGCGCCGCGGTCGGCGGCGCCGCCGGCGCGGTGATCGGCAACATCTGGTCCAAACGCATGGAACAGCAGAAGCAGCAGATGGAACAGGCGACGCAGGGCACCGGTGTGCAGGTCACGCAGACCGCCGACAACCAGTTGAAGCTGGACATCCCGAGCGACATTTCCTTTGACACCAACCGCGCCGACATCAAATCGAACTTCCGGCCCATCCTCGACAAGTTCGCGTCCGGCCTGGTGCAGAATCCGTACGCGACGGTCAACATCATCGGCCACACCGATAGCACCGGCGGCGACGCCATCAACAATCCGCTGTCGGTCAACCGTGCCGCGCACACCCGCGACTACCTGGTCTCGCGCGGCGTTGCCGCAAACCGGATCAGCATCGACGGCCGCGGCGCGCGCGAGCCGCTGGTATCGAATAACTCCGAAGCCAACCGCGCGCGCAACCGGCGCGTCGAAATCTTCGTTGCCGAACAGCAGTCCACCGCGCAGGGGCCGGTGCCGGTTCAGCAGGCGCCGCAGCGCACCACCTACCCCACGTCGGGGCAATGAGGGCAGGGCGCGCTCCGCGCGCCGTTACCTCCCGGGTGCTGCGCCCATAAAAAAAGCCGACCATCCGGTCGGCTTTTTTGTTGCGTGGCGTGCTTACTTGGACGCGGCGGTCATGTAATCGACCGCGGCCTTGACTTCCTCGTCCGACGCGGACGAGCCGCCCTTGGCGGGCATCATGCCGGCCTTGCCCTGGAAGCCCTTGATCGCATGCTCGTACAGGGTCGCGTTGCCCTGCTTGATGCGCGGTGCCCAGTTCTCCTTGTCGCCGAGCTTCGGCGCACCGGCGATGCCGGCGCCATGGCAGGCGGCGCAAGCGGTGTCGTACACCTTCTTGCCGTCGACCTTGCCCGCATCGGCGACCGCCTTGCTTTGCTGGGATGGCGAGGACGTCAGCGGCGCGGTCGCCGACGCGGTTTGCGCGCCGGCTTCGGATGCGGCCGGTGCGCCTGCGGAGGCTGCCGGGGCGGCGGCCTTGGCTTCCGGCTCCTTCAGCTTGCCGCCGGACTGGTTGGCCATGAAGACCACCGCGCGCTCGACTTCAACTTCATCCAGGTCCGGATTGCCGCCCTTGGCCGGCATCGCGCGGATACCGTTGACCGCGTTTTCCACCAGCTTTGCCTGGCCCTGGCCGAGGCGGGCCGTCCATGCGCCGTTGTCGCCGGTCTTCGGCGCGCCGGCCGCGCCGGTATCGTGGCAGGCGGCGCAGACCGCCTTGTACACCGCTTCGCCGGTCTGCAACTGCTTGGGACCGCTGGCGCCGGCCATCGTGAAGCCTTCGTCGGCCACCGGACGCAGGCGCGTCGCGATCGCTTCCGGCGTCTGGCCGTCGGAACCGGCGCCGACCTTTTCGGCATTGGCGACGTACTGCACCAGCAGCACGATGCAGATGATCGGCACCAGGAAGCCTGCTGCCACGGCGGCGATCAGCTGCTTCGGCGTGCGGATCGGGGATTGGTGTTCATGGTGTGCGTTGCTCATTTTTCCCTCAAAGCATTTTTTGAAAACCGGTGGGTGGAGGATGGCGACGCCTGAAGATGCCGGATGTTGCGGCGCGATACCTCGCAAAACCCTTGATTATAGTCGGAAAAGCGGGGAGTTGTAACGGAGCGGCGGCAGACTCCGCAACAGAAAAAAACCCGCCTCCTTGTGGGAGGCGGGGGCATGCTCTTGTCAGCCTATTGCTGGTTTTCCGCGGAGGGCGTCACCTGCCGTCAAAGCAACCCCAGGACCAGGTCGCCGAGGTTCATCCCGACCAGGCCGATCGCCCGGCCGCCCAGCGTCATTGCCGAAGTCATGCTGTCGAACTCCAGCGCAAACCCGTCCTCGCCGATGACAATGATCTGCACCTCGGCAGTGCTGGACGTCCCGATGCTCGCCACTTCTTCGCCGTTCACCCAGAAGAAGGCAGTGGTCCCTGACCTCGACACCGTCAGGTCCCCAAGGCTGTATCCCGACAGCGTGATCACGTTGCTGCCTTGCGCGCCGCTCAGGTGAAGCGTGCCGCCATGGTCGACAACAAATTCCTGCGCGTCGGCCGCGTCGTATACCTTCATCACTTCGCCGGCGGCAACGGTAACGTTGGTAGCGGTGCTGTCCAGGATGTTGTACTGCGTTTCTGTCTTGGCAACGCCCATGGTGTTCAGCTGGATCGAGAGCGGGCCATTCTCAAGGGTATCGGTAGTGGTTGCATTGCCCAGCATGTCGAGGGCGAAGCCTGCTGCGATGTCCAGGCTGTTGGCAATCGTGCCGAATCCGTTGCCTGCCTCCAGCGCGGCGGCTTTTGCGCTTGTCAGCACCACCTTCAGGGCCGTGTCGCTGACGACCTTGGCCGAACTGATGTCGTTTGCCGCAAAGCTCACGTTGGCGGTAACGGCGTCGTCGCCGTTGGTGTCCCACACGAGTTTGGCCCAGTCCAGACGGCTCTTGATATCCGTTGCCGCGCTTTCGTCGGATTCCAGCAGCGTGCTGAAGCCTTCCCCGAAGATGACCAGGGTGTCGGTCCCGGCGGAGTAGGTGCCGCCCGTCGTGGTAACGGTTGGTGCGGTGCCATCCACAGTCACGGTGTTGGTCGATGCAATGCTCAGGTTGCCGGCGGCATCGGCCGTGTAAACCGTGTAGATCCCGCTCGAAAGGCCGGTGGCCGCCAGGCTGGTGCCGGCATTGACTGTCGTAATTGCCGCCGAATTGAAATTGTCGTCGTCGGCGCCGGTGATATCGGCGACGCTGTTGACCGTCACAGAGCTCAGGACCAGGTAGGCAGTGCCGGTTTCGGTGCTTTGTACGACGGCGTTGCCGGATGGCGCGATGGTCGCTGACATCACCGAGGCGGTCGGCGCCGTGCCGTCGATTGTCACACTGTTCATTGATGCGACGCTCAGGTTGCCGGCAGAGTCTTCCGTGTAGACCATGTAGATGCCATCGGAGAGTCCGGTTGCGGCGAGCTCGGTCAAGGTGTTGGCACTGCTGATCGCGACCGGGTTGAAGTTGTTATCCCCGGAACCTGTGATGTCCGCGACGCTGGTAACGTTCACCGCGCTGTTGACCAGGTAGGCGACGCCGGTTTCCGTGCTTTGCACGAGGGCGCTACCGGAAGGCTTGATTACCGCCGTGATGACGGAAGCGGCAGGTGCGGCGCTGTCGATAACGACACTATCGTTCGAAGCCTCGCTCAGGTTGCCCGCCGCATCCACCGCATAGACCTTGTAGGTGCCATCCGAAAGCCCGGTTGCCGCGAGGGCGATGCCCCTATTGGCAGCGTCGATTGCGATGGAGTTGACGTCTTCATCTGCAGCGGCGGCAAGGTCGGCAAGGCTCGCGACAGTCACGGTGCTCTTCACCAGGAAAGCGGTGCCTGTTTCCGAGCTTTGAACCTCTGTGCTGACGGACGGTTTGATCGTTGCCGACATGACGGAGGCACTGGGTCCGGTGGTATCGAAGCTCTGGTTATCCAGCGTGCCGGCGGTAGAGGTATTGCCAGCCGTATCAGTGAGTGTTGCACTCAGGTCGATGTCTTCGTTGCCGTCGAAGGCATCCGCGCTTGCGGAATAGGTGTCGAGGCCACCGGCCGTGGTCTTGGTAAAGGCGGCATTGATGCCGTCGGTGTCCAGTACCTGGCCATCAACGGTGATGGTGACGGCAGCACCGGCATCGACGCTGAAGCCCTGGCCGACTTTGGTAAGGGTCGGTGCTGCCGGAGCGGTGGTATCGAAGCGCTGGTTATCCAGAGAGCCGACGGTAGAGATATTGCCGGCAGCATCAGTCAGCGTGGCACGCAGGTCAATGTCTTCGTCACCATCGAAGGCATCCGCTTTTGCAGCATAGGTGTCGATACCGCTGGCCGTGGTCTTGGTGAACGCGGCATTGATACCGTTTGCGTCCAGCACTTGGCCATCAACGGTGATGGTAACGGCAGCGCCGGCATCGACGGTGAAGCCCTGGCTGACTTTGGCGAGGGTTGGGGAAGCCGGAGCGGTGGTATCGAAGCTCTGGTTATCCAGGGAGCTGGCGGTAGAGATATTGCCGGCAGCATCAGTGAGTGTTGCACTCAGGTCGATGTCCTCTGTGCCGTCGAAGGCATTCACCTTGGCGGCATAGGTGTCGACACCACCGGCCGTGGTCTTGGTGAAGGCGGCATTGACGCCGTCAGCGTTGAGCGCCTGACCGTCAACGGTGATGGTAACGGCAGCGCCGGCATCGACGGTGAAGCCCTGGCTGGCTTTGGCGAGGGTTGGGGAAGCCGGAGCGGTGGTATCGAAGCGCTGGTTATCCAGGGAGCTGGCGGTAGAGATATTGCCGGCAGCATCAGTGAGTGTTGCACTCAGGTCAATGTCTTCGTCACCATCGAAGGCATCCGCTTTTGCAGCATAGGTGTCGACACCACCGGCCGTGGTCTTGGTAAAGGCGGCATTGATGCCGTCGGTGTCCAGTACCTGGCCATCAACGGTGATGGTGACCGCAGCACCGGCATCAACGCTGAAGCCCTGGCTGACCTTGGTGAGGGTTGGTGCTGCCGGAGCGGTGGTATCGAAGCTCTGGTTATCCAGGGAGCTGGCGGTAGAGATATTGCCGGCAGCATCAGTGAGTGTTGCACTCAGGTCGATGTCCTCTGTGCCGTCGAAGGCATTCACCTTGGCGG
>Ga0196971_1000930_pt1 | contig 15785 bp, 16 predicted proteins | sample S1v_1013CmetaG_FD_148660 | JGI IMG/M metagenome (GOLD analysis project Ga0196971, IMG submission 148660) | Soil microbial communities from Anza Borrego desert, Southern California, United States - S1+v_10-13C | ecosystem: Environmental > Terrestrial > Soil > Desert | place: USA: California... | reverse complement strand
AGTTGATCTGGGTCACCAGCAAGTATTGGCAGTAATCCAGACGTGTGATGGGCTTCTTTTCCATCCCGCTCTGACGCGCTCCGCTCCAACAAGTGCCCTCCCAATCCCAGTTTTTGCGTAAGTCCTATAAGAGATAATTTCTTGTTGATTGAGTATGAAGAAGACTCGATCTCACAAGAAATTTCTGAGCACGATATAGATTTGGAGGGATTCTCAACTATTAGAATTAATAAAATTAAAACTGACGACTTCTCGTCAATATATAGATCAATAGCTGAGCTTACATTGCCTATATCTGCGATGGATGTAAGGAAGGTTCAAAGTATTGTCAAAGAGATATATGCTGGCGGAGATATAAAAGTAAACATCACCGAAGATCTCGACTCTTTGAATAATGGTGACAGAATAATCGCTATTGGCTCGCATAAGACTATTAGCTATCAATATCATACGTCTGCCGAGATGATGGCTAATTATTTTAGTATTATTGATGAGTCTAATTCTCAGCTTCTTGCTTTGATAAATAAGTACACTATTCAAGGTCAGCAATATTTTCCTGTATTTGGATTTAGCTCAATAACAAGCGAAATAGAGCAAGTTGAAAGGCTTAAGCAGCAGCAAATGGAAAAGGTGCAGTCAGCACTTAATTCGATTAGTGAGTCTTGCAAAACAGATAAATCAACGATTGATGACATACTTGGAGATGAGTCTATTACCGCAAGCAATAAAAATAATGCAATTCTATGGTCATTGATGAATGGAAAAATATCGCTAGCTGACACCGAAGCCTATTTGAAGTCGTTTGAAAATAAATCGGATACACCTTACAGGAAGCTTTTGTGCGCTTATGATCTTAAGAAATATTCTAATTAGCCTGCGTAGGGCGCAATAGCTTACCCGCGTATTCCGCCGCATGGGGCGTTCCGTTCGGCGCATTACGCTAAAGCTAATGCGCCCTACACGACCTAAAAATAATATGTGAAAAGCGTTGCGAGCGGTCCGCACAACAGCTTTTCACACACACTCTAAGCTCCAGAGCCCGATGAATTCCGCCGCCTGTCGTAATAGGCGCGCACGCAACGGAGCACTTCATAGCTGTATTTGCCGTCCAGGGCCTGGTACAGCGGCTTGAGTGCGCGCCGTTGATCTTCCGGCAGAGTCTGCCAAACCGCTTCTATTGCTCCCACCTCCGAATCGCTTAAGCCCACCACTTCGCTGAGTTCAACGACCCCGCTTTCAATCGCCCGGGCCAGATGGCCATAGACGGTGGAGACCGTCAACCCACGCTGATAAGCGATCTGTTCGGCATTCATGCCGAGCCGGAATAGCGCCAGGCTTTCATCCGCCGTCGTACTGGCGGTCGAGGCCGAACCGTCGCTGCTTCCGTGTTCCAGAATGACCGACAGAAATTCGTCGCCATAAAGCTCCAGCTTGCGCTCGCCGATGCCCGCCAGCCGGCTCAGTTCGGTTCGGTTTGCGGGTCTCGATTGGACCATTTCCATCAGAACGGCGTCTTGAAAAATCACGTAAGCGGGCACGTCCTGTTGCTCGGCGAGCGTGCGCCGTAAGGTGCGTAATGCCTGCCAAAGGCGTTCGTCGGCCGGGTTGGAAAAGCGCGCGACGGTCTGGCGGCGCCCGCTCGAAACCTCCTTGTAACTATCCCGCCTTAACCGGATTGCGACGTCGCCACGCAGCACCGGCCGGCATTCTTCGGTCAGGCGCAGTGCGCCGTGGGCCTCCCAATCCACCGTCAAATAGCCTTGGGCGATGATCTGGCGGAATACCGAGAGCCACTGCTTCTCGTCCATACTTTGACCGATGCCGAAGGTGCTGAGCCGATCATGGCCCAGGCGCGGTATTCTCTCGTTGAGCTTGCCGCGTAATACGTCGATGATGTGGTGAGCGCCGAAGCGCTGGCCGGTACGGTAGACGCAGGACAGCGCCTTGCGGGCGGCGTCGGTGCCGTCCCAGGTGTCCGGCGGGTTGAGGCAGTTGTCGCAGTTGCCGCAGGGTTTGTCGGCGATTTCGCCGAAATAACGAAGCAAAGCCTGTCTCCGGCAACCGGTCAACTCGCAGAAGCCGAGCATCGAATCGAGTTTGTGGCGCTCGACCCGCTTATGCAATTCATCGGCTTGGGAGCCTTCCACCATCTGCCGCAGGGTAATCACGTCCTGCAGGCCGTAGACCATCCAGGCATTGGCCGATAAGCCGTCGCGTCCCGCGCGCCCGGTCTCCTGATAATAAGCTTCGAGGCTCTTGGGCAAGTCGAGGTGCGCGACGAAGCGGACGTTGGGTTTGTCGATGCCCATGCCGAAGGCGATCGTCGCCACGACGATAACGCCTTCCTCCATCAGGAATCGCCGCTGGTTTTTCTGGCGTTTCTCGGCGGAAAGACCGGCATGGTAGGGCAGAGCGGAAAACCCTTGGGTGCGGAGCCATTCCGCGGTCGATTCCACTTTTTTTCGCGACAGGCAGTAAACGATTCCAGCGTCTCCGGGATGTTCGTTTCGGAGAAACTGAACCAGTTGCCGGCGCGCGTCCTGCTTGGGCGATATCCTATAGCGTATGTTCGGCCGATCGAAACCGCTGCAAAAGACCTTGGCATCCTGCAGACCGAGGCGCTCGACGATCTCGTGCCGGGTTCGCTCGTCGGCGGTGGCTGTCAGCCCGACTCGGGGAATATGGGGAAAACGTTCGTGCAGCAAAGACAGCTGCCAATAATCCGCGCGGAAATCATGCCCCCATTGCGACACGCAATGCACTTCGTCTATGGCGAAAAGGCTGACTTCAGCCCGCCCAATGAGCGCCTGCACGCGCTCGGTCAAGAGGCGTTCGGGCGCAACGTAGAGCAGGTCCAGTTGGCCGTTTAGAAATGTCTGCTCGACCTGGCGCTGGATTTCATAGGGTAGGGTAGAGTTCAGAAATGCGGCTCGAACACCCAGTTGAAGCAGGGTTTCGACCTGATCCTGCATCAGGGCGATCAGGGGCGAGACGACGATGCCCGTGCCCGGACGGATCAGGGCGGGGATTTGATAGCAGAGCGACTTGCCGCCGCCGGTGGGCATGAGCACCAGCGCGTCGCCTCCGGCCGTCAGGTGATCGATGACGGCGCGCTGCTGGCCGCGAAATCGGTCATAGCCGAAGACACTCCGCAAAACCTGAAGGGGGTCTTTCGGCATGAACCGTTCCGCTGCCGTAAGCACCGTCTATTCGGCTAAGAATGCAGCATCTGTTTCAGTTCCAGCGATTGGGACAGAGCGGCTTCGACGTCTTCGGCCAGCACGTTGAAATGTCCCATCTTGCGGCCGATGCGGGCCGTCTTTTTGCCGTAAAGATGAAGCTTGACGTTGGGCTGGCTCAAAAGCTTGTCCCAAGCCGGTTCGTCGTCCCGCCAGATATCGCCCAAGAGGTTGACCATCACCACCGGGCTCAACAAGCGAGTATCCGCGGGCGGCAATCCGCACAAAGTCCGAACTTGCTGCTCGAACTGGCTGGCGGCGCAGGCATCCAGGGTGTAATGGCCGCTGTTGTGAGGACGCGGCGCGATTTCGTTGATGACCAGATCGCCGTTGTCCAGGACGAAGAATTCCACGGCCAATACGCCGATGTAATCCATCGCTTGAGCGAGCCGGAGAGCCATCTCCTGCGCGCGCGCCGCAATGGCCTGCGTTACCCGGGCCGGCACGATGCTGACATCGAGAATTCCCGATTCGTGCTGGTTTTCCGCCACGGGAAAACACCTCACTTCGGTCGGCGAAGAACGCGCGATGATGACCGAAATCTCGGTCTTGAGATTCAGTTGCCGCTCCAACACGCAAGACTTCCCGCCCAGTTCGGCAAATGCGGATCTTGCTTCTTCAGCCGTTTTCACCCGAATTTGCCCTTTGCCGTCGTATCCTAGCCGCGCCAGCTTCAGAATTCCGGGCAAATACCCCTCCAGGTTTTGATCGAGGTCTGCGGCGCGCTCTATGGCAAGAAACGGGGCCACCTGAAGTCCGGCACCGGAAATGTAACGCTTCTCTACGATACGGTCCTGCGCGATCGAAACACATTCAGCCGAGGGGCTTACGCGTACGCGCTGCGCCAAGTAGTTGAGGCTATCGGCCGGGATATTCTCGAATTCCGTGGTGACCGCGGCGCAGGTCTCCGCCAACCGGTCGAGCGCCGCCCGGTCATCGTAGGCGGCCCGGATGTGCGCATCGGCCAATCCGCCGGCCGGACTGTCGGTATCGGGGTCCAGCACGGTAACTCGATAGCCTATGGCTCGCGCCGCCATGGTGAACATGCGGCCCAATTGGCCGCCCCCCAGGATGCCGAGCATGGCATTCGGTAGAATATGTTTCATCGTCGATATGGTTAATGAGGGATTTACAGGAGCAGGGCGATATACATCGGCCAACCGTGTTTGTTCTCGGTTAGCCCAGGAATAGCTTTTCTCGGAAAATTAACGGTTCGCTGCGGGCGCTTATATCACTCGATTTCCGGCAGCGTCAGCGCCAAGACGGTTTCCGTCTGCCGAAGACGAAAATCCCGGAGTTTAGCGGCCAAGTCCGAATCGTGGGCGGCGAGCAGTGCGACCGCGAATAAACCGGCATTCACAGCGCCCGCTTCGCCGATGGCGAAAGTCGCAACCGGCACGCCCTTCGGCATCTGGACGATGGAGTACAGGGAGTCTTGGCCCTTCATGTATTTTGTGGGTACGGGAACACCCAGCACAGGCAAGATGGTTTTTGCCGCCATCATACCGGGCAAATGCGCCGCGCCGCCCGCGCCGGCGATGATGCATTTGAGGCCGCGCTCGGCCGCTGTTTCGGCGTACTGGAACAATAAATCCGGTGTCCGATGAGCGGAAACCACTTTTGTTTCGAACGGGATATTAAAATCTTTCAGCTGACGGGCGGCATGCTGCATGATCTCCCAGTCGCTGTTGCTACCCATGACGATGCCGACGTGAACCATTGGATATCCGCTCTATACAATCAAAAACTAAAGATTTTATCCCGATTCCTTCTCGTACGCTAAGACGGACAGATCGCCGCTTTTTAACCGGGCACCATTATCCCAATCGTCGGAATCGCCGCCGCTAAATTTCGTGGAAATATCAAAATTGAGCGCAAAGACTTCAATCGATCCTGCCGAGGCCGCGCATTTCGACCGATTGGCCCATGCCTGGTGGGACTCTGACGGTCCATTCTGGCCCTTGCATCGCCTTAATCAATTGCGGGTCGGGTATATTTCCGACCATTTGCTGTCGCGATTCGGCCGCAGCGCAAATCAAGCCGAGCCTCTTCGGGCGATTCGCATCCTGGACATCGGTTGCGGCGGAGGGCTATTGAGCGAAGCGATGGCGAGGCTTGGCGCGGAGATACATGGCGTTGATATGGTGGAGAAGAATATCCGCGCCGCACAGCGCCATGCGGAAGAAAGCGACTTGAAAATCCGTTATGAATGCGGAACCGCCGAAGCTTTGATCGAACGGGGCGAATCCTACGATGCCGTCTTGAACCTCGAAGTCGTCGAGCATGTGGCCGATCTGCCGCTGTTCATGAAGGCTTGTGGTGAACTGGTGAGGCCGAGGGGGCTCACGGTCATCGGCACGATCAATCGCACGGCGATGTCCTTCCTCGCCGCGATTGTGGGCGCCGAATACGTGCTGCGCTGGCTTCCCAAGGGGACCCATCGTTGGCGCAAGTTCCCTAGGCCGAACGAACTGGAAGACCTGCTGCGGGACGGCGGCCTGCGTGTTTTCGACCGCACCGGCGTCAAAGTTAACCCCTTCACCCGGCAATTCCGGCTAAGCTCCGGTATGGGCGTCAACTACATGCTGGTCGCCGAGAAATCGGGCTGATCGGCGCAATTCTCGACCCGCTCCATGCGCTTGCGCCAATGTCGGTCCAGATATATCCGGCGAAAATCGAAGATCGCTTCTAAGCGCGCACGGATGAACAGGGCATGCACGAGCCGCCCTATCCAGCCGAAGGGCATCGCATAGTACACCGTATCCTCCATTTCGATCCCGCCATCCGTTTCCCGGAAACAGTGCTCGTGATACCAGAAGCGAAAAGGGCCGACGCGCTGCTCATCGACAAACCGATACGGGGCGTCGACGTGCTTGATTTCGGTTACCCAAGTCATGGGAATTCCTGCCACCGCGGCAATGCGATAACTGATGATCAGGCCGGAATGGATATCGTTCGGTACGCTTGAAGTAATCCGAAACTTGAGAAAGGCCGGCGTGATGCTTTCCAGATTCCGGGGCGTCGAGAAGAACGGCCAAGCTTCCTGCAGGCTGATGGGGAGTTTTTGCTTGCGGTTCAGGCGGTACACTTTCATCTCGTTTGAGTTACCGTTATTGGCTATTTGTCGAATTGTTGTTAACCCCCGGCGCGAAAGCCACTCCCCGAATCCGGTGAACCTTACAACATGAATGATTCACATCTCACGGTTCTCTATGACGGTGGCTGCCCAATGTGCAGCCGGGAAATCGCCCATTATCGACGAATCGACCGCGCGCAGCGCATCCGTTGGGTCGATATTACCCAGCCGGGAGCCGGGCTCGAAGCTTATGGCGTAACGCAATCGGAGGCGATGGCGGTGTTTCATGTCGTCGACCGGTCCGGCGAAATGCACAAAGGCGTGCGCGGATTCCTGGTTTTGTGGGACGAGTTCCCGCGTTACCGCTGGTTGGCGAAACTTTTTCGGGCGCTCCATCTGATTCCGTTTCTCCAATGGGGCTACGACCGCTTTGCGCGTTGGCATTTCAAGCGCCGTTGCGGGGAGGGAATCTGCCATTGAGATTGCGCCAGTGAGGAGTACCGCCATCGTTTGGTTTCGCCGGGATCTCCGCCTGGCGGATAACCCTGCGCTCCATGAGGCATTAGTTAGATAGAGCCGAGCAGGTCATCCCTGTCTTCATCGACGCTCCCGATGAGGGTTGCGGATGGCCTATCGGCCGCGCCAGCCGGTGGTGGTTGCACCATAGCCCGCGCGGCACTGGACGCTTCGCTACATAGGCTCGGTTCGCGCCGTGTCATCCGACGCGGGCTGATTCTGCGGAGTCTTCAGGCACTGATCGATCACATCGTTGACTTGAAGCTCAGCCGTAAGCGAGCGTTGGACGCATTTGGGCGGATCGCGGATGCTTCCCGCAAAACGGAAACCCATTTTCATAGCGGAACGGAGTGAACGCGTTGCGACGCTTGGCCTTTCGGGCGACGCCGTTGCGTTTGTCCGACTTCAGCGAACGGTAATTTCCGCGACCATCCCTGTCGGGTAATGTCCGGGAATATGGCAGCCGATCTCGAATTGCCCGGACTGATCGAATCGCCAAACCAGCTCCTTCGTTTCACCGGGTTCCACGGTTACGTAGCTTGGCCCGTCATGGGCCATGCCGGGATTTGTTATCATCTCCGCGGCGTGAGTCTGCTGTTCCGCAGCAGTGCCGATGACCGCCTCATGCGTCAATCGGCCGGGGTTGAAAACGACCAAGCGTACCGTTTCTCCGCGGTTTACCGTAAACGACGAGGGTTCGTATTTCATGCTGTCGAGCGTTTTGATTTCGACCGTGCGCGTTACTTCGTCGGGTTTGCCGGTTTGACCGGCAGCAGATGTCCCATGACCGAAATGAGCCTCGGGATGAGCTTGATTTCTTGAACCCGACGAAGTCGGCGATTCGGGATTCTGCGCCTGCACGGTGACGGCAGACATGACTAAAGCGAGGGCGGCCACGGGATAGATCGAACCTGACTTCACGGTATCTTCCTTGTCGAAAGAATTCAAAAACATTTCCGGATATGAAGCCCCAAAATTAGGGTGCCGGGAATTTCCTAAAATGGATTCTGTTTACCAGTATCGGACCATTCATGTCCAGCATCCTTATTTCACTTTTCCGGTACTTGGAAACGGTGGACGATCGCCGGGTTTGGCAACTTCGTACCAGGCTACAAACCGCTCCGTTTCCGGCTCGCCTTCCTCCGGAGCCCATGCGGCAAAGTCTTTGTCCTCGACGGGCCGGTAGGGGCCCAGTTTGACCTCGAATATTACCGTTTCAGGCGCCAGAGCCACCACGGCGTGCCACGTGTACGGTGGAATTTCTACCGCCATGTCGCCTCCCGATGCACTCAGGTCGATTCGCTCCAAGACGGTTCCGTTCTCGTCGAAGGTAATGATGGAAAAAGCGCCGCGCACCGCCAGCATTAACTCCCATCCCTCCGGACGCGCATGCCGGTGAGGGCGGACGTAAGTGCCCGGCTCCACGGCATTGAACAGGCGTTGGATCGGGTCATCCGGGACGCGGTGAATGTTTAGATTTTTCCGGAGCCTGGGAGAGGCCGCGGCCTCGCTGCTCAAGCGGAGGAGCTGTCTGTCGCTGATTGTTTTCAAATCGTCCATGGTCGTCTCCTGATGCGGCGCCGGCAAGCGCTTTGCGAAGTGAGTTCAGTTTGGCTTGCCGGAATTCGCCGGGTGTTTGTGCGTCTCAAGTCTGACATTTCTGTTCGAGTGTCGGCAATGATGAAGGAAACCTAACAGCCGGGTCCTGTCCGTAGAATTGCGCAAGGAGATCGTAGACCGCCGGATATTCCTTGCGCACCAAGCCTGGCACTTCGAAAAAATATTCGCTGAGCACCGCGAAAAATTCGCCCGGCCCCTCGGCGGCATAGGGGTCTATGAGAGTGTCCTCCGCCTGGTCCACGCGAGCGTTGAAATCGGTAAACGCGGCCGTGAAAACGTCGGTCCAGACCTGCCGGTCCATCCCGCGATGCAAGATAGGAAAACCGTCGGCTGTTCCATTGAGCATGTCCAGCTTGTGGGCCATTTCATGGATGACGACGTTGTAGCCCTCACAATGCCCGGAACCCCGGACGTCCGCCCAGGACAGTATGACCGGCCCGCGCTCCCAGGATTCGCCAGTCACTAGGTCTTCCCATTCGTGCATGACGCCGATGTCGTCGAACGCCGAGCGAGGCCGTATGAATCCGCCGGGATACACGACCACCGTGCGCCAGCCTTCGTACCAGTCGAAGTCCAGGTTAAGAATCGGGAGACAAGCCAGCGCGGCGATTCGGGTGCGCACCCGGTCGTCCAACCTCATCCCGCCGGCCGGCTCGAAGATCTTTTCGTGCACAAAAAAGGTGGACAATTGGCGCAGGCGCTCCCGCTCGCCGGTGCTCAGATACTTAAAAATCGGCAAATCCGCGAGCGACGAAAGCCAGGTCGATTCGGGTATCAGTCCGCGCTGAAGAAGTTTCCTGCGACGCCGCCGACGGAGTAGGCGAAGGGGAGAGAGCATGGTCAACCCAATACCGGGCCCTGGCGGTCGCCGCTCATCGCGGCGCACAGCATGGCTTCGGTAGTCCGGCACATGCTCCACGCGGCGTTGCGGTCGACGGCGATCCAACCGTATTCACGGTTTCGATTGACGGCTTCCCGGTAGGTCAACTCCGAAGCTTCCACGATGCTGCGGCCATCCCGCACGCGGGTTTCCAAACGTACCGCGACACCGTCGTCGACGATTTGTTCGCCGACGCCGGTGCAACTGACGGCGGCATGACCGGAGGCATAATTGCCCGCGACCGTCGCCGAATCGGATACCCGTTCGGGAAAGTTGAACCGGCCGCCGCCGGTAGACGTGGCGGCCGCCAGACGGCCCAGTTTGTCCAAGACGACGGCGCCTACCGTACCGGTGCCGCTCGACGTCCCGGTTTGTTGTTCCAGGTATTCGGCCCAGCGCCGCGCCCGTTCCGGCGGAACCGGATTTTGTGGAGCCATCCCCAGTTCGCGGGCGAGAAGCTGGGCCCCCAAGGGGCCAAGCACCGATTCGGTTCGGCTTTGGAGCGCCCGGGCAAGCTCGATGGGGTGGATCATGTGGGTCGCGAGCATGACGCCGGAGAATTTCAGGCGCTCGCCGTCCATCAGGGAGGCGGAGAGCCGCGCCAGTCCGTCGCTTTGCAAGGCCGAGCCATAACCCGCGTTGAACAGGGCCGATTTCTCCAGCCGTTTGACGATCTCCGTCACCGCGTCAACGGCGGACTGCCCTCGGCAAATCTCGGGCCACGCCCATTCCACTAAATCCGTGACATAAGCCCGGCGTTTCTCTCTCAATTCGGGATCGGTTTCGAGGGAGCCGGCGCCGCCGTGGATCAGGAGGATCGGGGGGCGGGCACTCTCAGAGAACATCTTCTCCATCGGGTTCACTGTGTCGTTTAAATTAAAGCGGTCGCGTTCGTATTTTTCGGTGCAATCCCGCAAGGGAATAAACCGGCGGGCGAACTGTCCAAAAAGTGTGGGCACAGGCTGGGCCGCTTGATCCGTGACCGGGTTGACGGTATACGTTTTTTTCTCGTGGCAGAAAAGACGGGCATTGGAGTAGTACAAACTTGTGACTCTCGATGCGGCGATGCATCTTCGGTCCCGATAATAAATTCACTGCAGTTTCACCAGTTCAGCGAGGTGCGTTCGATGTACAACTATTTTGCCCTTTCTTTGGTCGCCTTCATCGGCATCGTCGTGTTCGACGACGATCCGACCGGCGTGTCGCTCCAGGAGTGGATATTCTTCGCGGTGCTGGTGTATGCCGCGATCTCGTTCTTCCGGCGCTATTTTGAACATCTCCGACAACAGATAGGACGAGGCGGATAAAAGTACCCGTCCACTCGTCGGCGTCAGCCCCCAGGTATGCTCAATTAGCATCCCGTGCAAATAACTCCAGGTTTTCCAGCGCTCGGTCATAAACCAATCTCGAACCGACAATTCGTGCGGCCGAATGTAGGTCGTGCCGGCAGCTCTCGTTCGGCACGATGAGATGTTCGACACTGTGTCCGCGCACCGTCAGGTAATCCGAAATCAGGAAACGGTGACAGCGCGACGGATCTTTCTCGGCGCACATGAGCGCGGTTCGGCAGCTTCGTGCTTGTCTCAGGATCTGTTCCACGGCTTCGCGGAAATGCGGTGTCTCCATGTAGGCAGCGTAAGCTCTGAATTCCGAGGCCAACACCTTATGTTTCGAGTCGTCCGGTGTCGCCGTTCGGCGTCCGCCCAGGCTTTCGCCTTCCCATCGATATTGGATGCCGGCCTGGATTAATGCCCATTCCAGCGTGGAGCGGTTGAATTGCGCAAAACGCGCGGAGTCGGGCTTGCTGCGTATGTCGACCAGGCACCCGATACCATGTGCCTTGAGCATTTCGACCAGTTCGCCGGAGCTTCTGTTGCTGTGGCCGATGGAATAGATCTTCATAGTTTCACTTCCTTTTTTTCGCGATTGTCTTTCCATATTTTTCCCGGTTGACATCCCGCGCGCCGATAGCTTGGTTCGGTATCGAGATTCGCCAATCCTTCTTGCGATCGTTTGAATTCTTATTTAATGCACTCCTTGGACTGAAAAAACAATCAGAAGCATTCCGAGCTTCCGATGAGGCAAAAGGGCGGCCGATAACGTGTTTTGCAACTTCGGCGATCTCAATGTGACGGCGTTCCCGGTTGCTACAGTGTCTTCAAGTATTCGAGCACGGCCTTCCGCTCCTCTGCGTTCAAGCTGTCGCCGAAAACGTGCCCTGCATTAGAGTGGCCGGGCAGGGTAGTGTCGTAGATTTTCTTCCGCGCCTTCGAATCACTCGCGCCTGCTTTCCCTTGTGCCAGTCCGGTGTAGCGCCATCCCAGGCCAACCGGATCGTAATCGGCTGCGGATGACTCGTAGGATCGCGTCCAATATTTCGATCGTTTGGAACTATCGAGCAAGGCCTCGACGGTGGGAACGGAACCGTTGTGAAGATAAGGGGCGGTTATCCAAATTCCGTCCAGGGGAGGGGCGATATAACCTGGCGCCGGCGCGGCGCGGGCCAGCTCGCCGTAATAGGATCGGTTGAACCAACGAATGAACCGATCCGACGCGCCGCCGGCGGCGTTTTGGGCTAAAACAGGGTCGGTGCCGATTTCGTTTAAACCTAGTACCAGATTGGGATAGCTCGGATGCTCGCCGTAGGTGCCGTGGCAGCCGGAGCAAGTCCGCTCGAACACGGCGCGCCCTTGCTCGGCAAGCTTCGGGTCCAGACGAAACGGCCATGGGGGCGGCTTGATCGACGCCAGGTAAGCGTGGATGTCCGGCGCATAGGCATCGATTCTTTTCACTGTGTTTACGTCGTCTGCGCAGAGTATGGCGCCCACCATCATGGCGCGAGCGAGATCGCCCCGTCCCTCGGTGTTGTAGAACAAAGCATTTTTCTTCGCCATGCGCCACCAGGGCGGAACGCTCACCGGCGCCACCGTTTTCGACGGGAGCTCGATCAGCGGTTCTTGCGACCACGCCAGAGTCTTGGGGTCGCGATGCGCCATGAGCACGAGCGTGGTGTTGATGGCCGGATTCGCACCAACCGTGTCGGTAATCATGTGTGGCGCCATGGCGCGTATCCGGTCGGCCCAACGCCGCCATTCCGCGGCTTCGGCCTCGTCCTCCACGTAAGCTCCGGCGCTCTCCGCGGCAGCCGCATAGTCCTCCGTAAAATCGAGATTTTCGTTGCCGAGGCCGATGACAAGCTTTCCGTCGAAAAACCCGGCATGGCAGGATAGGCAATTGTTTACCACGAGTTCCACGCCTTGAGGCGTCGTGTACGCGGTCAAGGCGTAGGGCAGCTCGGCATTCCGGCCGGATCTTCCCGGAATCAAGCTACTGGCACGCGGCGGGGAGGCCGTCTGCTTGTAGGCAGAATCGGGTATGCCGCAGGTAATGTAAGGTGCATTGAGCAATGCCTCATAACCTTTCCGCGGATCGCCGGGGCGTTGCGGAGCGGCGGGAACGGGGCCGACGGGCGAATAGCTGACGGCATCGGTTTGCTCTCTTGATTCGCAGGCCGCCAGCAAAATAGCCAAGACCACCATCAAGCACAAAGTAATCAATGAGTTGCCGTGCCGCATATTCGACTCAAGAGCAGGTGTAAATTGCACGTTTTGATGATCCTTATCCCCGGTATCGAGCCATCAATAGCCGGTCAATTCGATGAAACCCTGTCCGGAAAGCGGTTCACCGCGTGGACCGGTTCCGGAGACCGAGACCGAGCCGGACCAGGAGCGAACGGACCGGACGGCTTCTTGATTTTCGACTAGAGGGGACAAGCGCAGTTCGTTCGAGATGCCCGGCAGCTTCACGATCCAGCTTACCGGGTAACGTGTTCCGGCGTCACTCGACCAATAATCGCCGGGTTCGAGCCAGATTTCGTTTCGGGAAATCGGCAGAGCGCGGCCATCGGCCTCGATCAAGAGCCCGCTCGAAAGCGGCGACGAGCTTCCATCCTTGCGCCTTAATTGGAAAATCAGAAGCTCACGTCCATCGTCGAGCTGCAGTTGATAGCGATTCAAGGCTACCTGTCCACCCGGCGGGGCTATTTTCCCCCAACTGCGGTTGAGCCAAGCGTGCCCGGTCACGCTGCGGCGGTGCCCGCCAAACTGAACCGTGCCGGAAACCGCCAGACGGCTCAGAACATACGCACGAAGGCGTCCGCCGGCAGCGGCCGGGAAGCTCTCTGCCGACGGAACGACGACGGCCTTTTGAGGTTCCAATCGAAGATCGAGTCGCGTCTCTTCGGCCTCCGCTTGCAAGGCGAAAGATGGGCTTTCTCCGGATGGTACCTGCATTTTCCAGTTATCGAGCCAGACGAGACCGGACGCGGGATCGTATCCGCTCATGTTCAGCGCCGCTCTCGCAAAACGCTCGAACGCCCGATATTGGCCGTTACTTGCATAGAGAAATGTAAACAGCCCCCGGTACACGTCACGCGTAGCCCAAGCCGATACCCTTTCGGGGTCATCGGGCTGAAGACCGAGTCGCGTAAGGCTCAGCTGAAAGCCATACCGGTAACCGTCCGGGGCATTCATTTGCCCGGTGAATTCCCAAATTTCCATGGGTGCGTCCCGATGGACGCCGTGATCGAAAGGAAAAGACAGAGGCCGATTGGAGCTGTCGCCCGGAAAAGTTGCCGCGATTTTTTGCAGGGTCTTCGAGAAAGACACAAAAGGCATGACATCGCCGGGCGAACCGTGCTCCGAAGGCTGTCGGAGCGTCGACGACGGCATGAGGGACAGAATTACCGCGAGTAGAGCGGCGGCTATCCGAACCACAATATCGCCGCGGACATTTGCCATACCAATTTATTCCCGGTTGCTTCAAACTGTCTAATGCTCAACAAATATCGTCTTTAGCATGGAAATCAAGCTCTCCAACCCCATCAAGCGCGTGCGGCAAAAATTCGATTCCTTGGACCGCCTCCGCGCCTTGGCGGCTTTGGTATCGGCCTGGGTTAGAGCGCTGGCTGGGGCCGTTCGCAACGAAGGGCTGGACTACCGCGCTACGAGTCTCGCCTACACCACGCTGCTGGCCATCGTGCCGGGTCTCGCCCTGAGCTTTTCGCTCCTGAAAACTTTCGGCGTCAACAATCAGCTGGAACCGTTTCTGCTGCAAATGCTCGCGCCGCTGGGCGACAAAGCCGACGATTTGACGAAGGCCATTCTCGGCTTCGTTACGAAGGTGAACGTGGGCGTGCTCGGCTTCGTCGGCTTGGTGGTGCTCATTTACACCATTATTTCCATGTTGGAAAAAATAGAAGCGGCATTCAACCATATCTGGCGGGTGAGCCAGGCCCGAAGCCTAGCCCGGCGCGCGAGCGATTACCTCAGTGTCATCTTGCTCGGCCCGGTACTGATTTTTTCCGCCATCGGGCTCACGGCCTCCATGTCCCATGCGGGCGTAGTTCGGCGACTGATCGCCCAAGAGCCTTTCGGTACCCTGTTCTACCTGGGCGGCAAGCTGCTTCCTTATTTGATGATCATCGTGGCGTTTGCGTTCGTATACATTTACATCCCGAATACGCGGGTTCAATGGCGGGCTGCGCTATTCGGCGGTACCGTGGGGGGATTGCTGTGGAAGTTCGCCGGCTTGCTGTTCGCCAAATTCGTGGCCGGTTCGACCAGCTATCACGCCATTTATTCGAGCTTGGTTATCGTCATTTTGTTCATGATCTGGCTCGATCTCAGTTGGCTCATCCTCTTGGTTGGCGGGCAAGCTGCCCTGTATTTCCAACATCCCCACTACGTGCGGGGAAAGAGCCGGTTTATTCAGCTCAGCAACCGTTTGAAAGAGAGGCTCGGGCTCGCCGTGATGTACTTGGTCGGTGAGCGTTTCGTCCATGCCGGTAAGCCCTGGACCATCGACGAGTTGGCCGAACGCTTGTCAATCCCGTGGGAAACGGTGAAAGACAGCCTGAGCGTACTGCAGGCCGGCGAGTTGGTGGTGGAAACGGGCAAGGGCGACGAAAGTTTTATTCCGGCCCGCGACATTGCCGGGATCACCGTTTGGGATATTTTGGCGGCCATGCGCACGACACGCGAGGACGCCACCCTTTCGTCCCATGCCGCTTTCGCCTTGCCGAAACTGACGAAAATTGCGGAAGATTTGGAAAATGCCGCCGCGATAACCCCTGAGGCCCGCTGTTCGCTGCGGGATCTCATTCTGGCCCAGCCGTCATCGATGCCGGAAGATTCAGGGCAAGTTCGTTCTTCGTAATGCTAGGGCGTTTTCGCTACGGTATAGCGGTGGCGTGGGTTAGGTTCTGTTGACATTTCGGGAGCTCTCCGGCGATGTCGCTCGCCATTTACGAAATGGCGAACCGATTAGCAGTCACGGAGAATGAATGGCGTATCCTCTTTCCGATTTTGGCGGCTCAAAAACATGTATATATCGGCGCGGAAGTGCAATGTCGTCGCTTCATGGATGCGGTTCTGTGGGTTCTACGCAGTGGCGC
>Ga0196971_1000929_pt1 | contig 15790 bp, 12 predicted proteins | sample S1v_1013CmetaG_FD_148660 | JGI IMG/M metagenome (GOLD analysis project Ga0196971, IMG submission 148660) | Soil microbial communities from Anza Borrego desert, Southern California, United States - S1+v_10-13C | ecosystem: Environmental > Terrestrial > Soil > Desert | place: USA: California... | reverse complement strand
AGGCCGCGCTGATTGCGGGGCTTTGCTGGTTGACGGTCGGAATGGCGTTTGGCGCTTGGAAAACGCGGGGATTCAGGCTGGAACTACTGAGTTTTGATGATAGCTAGAGCGCTGGTTTGTGCAAAACCGAATGTTTTGTGCAGCCTCGCGGTTTCATGCACAGGCTTGCTTCATTTAGGGCTTTGTAGTCCCCGATCCGGGCGACGACCGAAGGATTGCCGGCAGAACAAGGTTTTTCAACAAGACTTGCCTCTTCGAGGGTGTAAAACAAATTGTGTAAACGATGTTCTCCGTTGAGACAGAATGGAGGACACGATGGCAATCGACCCAAAACTGGTCGACCAGCTGCTTGCGGACTACAAGAAGCCGGAGCAGATCATAGGCGAGAACGGGCTGCTGAAGCAGCTGACGAAGGCGCTGCTCGAGCGGGCGATGAACGCCGAGCTTGATGAGCATCTGGGGTACGGCAAGCACGAGCCTGCCGGGTACAACAGCGGCAACAGCCGGAACGGCACGACGAAGAAGAAGCTGAAGGGCGACTTCGGCGAGATCGAGCTGGAAACGCCGCGGGACCGCAACGGCACGTTCGAGCCGAAGATCGTTGCGAAGCACCAGACTCGGTTCACGGGGTTCGACGACAAGATCCTGTCGATGTACGCCCGGGGCATGTCGACGCGCGAGATTCAGGGGCACTTGCAGGAAGTCTACGGGGTTGAGATCAGCCCGGCGTTGGTTTCCACGGTGACGGAAGCGGTGTCGGAGGAAGTGAAGGCATGGCAGGCCCGGCCTTTGAACGAGGTCTATCCGATTCTGTACCTGGATGCGCTGGTGGTGAAGGTGCGGGACGGCGCACACGTCCAGAACCGGGCGATCCACCTGGCCATCGGCGTGACGATGGAGGGCACGAAGGAAGTGCTCGGGATGTGGGCGACGGCCAATGAGGGGGCGAAGTTCTGGCTGCAGGTGCTCACCGAACTTCAGAACCGAGGGGTCAAAGATGTCTTCATCGCCTGTGTGGACGGACTGAAAGGCTTCCCCGATGCTGTCGAGACGGTGTTTCCGAATGCGCAGGTGCAGTTGTGCATCGTGCACCTGGTCCGGGCGAGCCTGAACTACGTGTCCTGGAAGCAGCGGCGTGCGGTCGCGGCCGATCTGCGGAAGATTTATACAGCGGCGACGGTTGCCGAGGCCGAAGCGGCACTGGAGGCATTCGCTTCAACGTGGGACCGGTCGCATCCGACGATTTCACAGATCTGGCGCCGGAACTGGGAGCGGGTCATTCCGTTCTTCGCCTTCCCGGCCGACATTCGCAAGGTGATCTACACGACCAACGCGGTGGAATCGCTGAACATGACTCTGCGGAAGCTGATCAAGACGCGGGGCTCGTTCCCGACTGAGGAAGCAGCATTCAAGCTGCTGTTCATGGGACTGAGGAACGTATCGAAGAAGTGGAGTTTCATCCAGAGCTGGCGGGAAGCGCTGAACCGGTTCCAGATCATGTGGCCGGAACGGATGCCCTCCCTCGATCGGAGCTGACGGCGGAGGGGCTCCGTCGAACTGCTCGACGATTGTCCGGCAGAGGCCGAACCGCTGTCAACGCAGCCTTCGGCGCGCAAACACCGCGCGGCCTTGACAGCGGCCCGACCTCTGCGAAGACTCTCATGGAGCAGTTCGACTCCGCAAAGTGTCAACGGAGCCAGGCAGTCATAGTGTGTGCGAGAAAAGAGAACAGAGTTTACACAGACCTATTGACACCACCCGATCGCACTGCGAATTATTGCTCCAGTAGGGAATGTTAACCCGCTGTTTAGAGACCCGAAAGCTGCCTCTGTGCGGTGAACCAATCCGATACCGAGGTTCCGCTCGGGCAGCCAGCATTCAACCAAATGAAATATGCGGCATCCTGGACGCGCGAGTACGTGGCATTTCCCTGCTGAGAGGTCGTCAGAAACTTTGCCAGGATGTGTTGCAAACCGTGTTCCGGCGGACTGATACGCTTTGAACTGCATGAGACGGAACCGGCCAGCGCTGTTTAAGGGACGCCATTTTGAAGCCGAGATCATCGTCCTGTGTGTCCGGTGGTATCTCCGGTTCGGCCTCAGCTTGCGGAACCTGGAAGAAATCATGGCGGAGCGCAACCTCAGCGTGGATCACGTCACGATCTGGCGTTGGGTTCAGCGGTACGCGCCGGAACTGAACCGCCGCTGTCGTCCGGAACTGCGGAAGACGAAGGCGTCATGGCGCTGCGACGAAACCTATGTTCGGGTCGCCGGGAAATGGACGTATTTGTACCGGGCGGTGGATTCGACCGGTGCTACCATCGACTTCCTTCTGAGCGCCAGACGCGACGCGGCTTCGGCCAAACGCTTTTTCCAGAAAGCATTGCGCTCGCCTGGCCATCCGCGGCCGAGGGTGATCAATGTGGATGGAAACCCGTCCTATCCAAAGGCCATTGCAGAGCTGAAGCAGACCGGCGAACTCGGTCGACGGTGTCGCTGTCGACCCGTCCGCTACCTGAACAATATCGTGGAACAGGATCACAGAGCCATAAAACGGCGGGTCCGAGCCAGTCAGGGCTTCCGAGCCTTCTACTCGGCGTGGCGAACGCTTCAGGGAATTGAGACCGTGAACATGATTCGCAAGGGACAGGTCAGGTGGTTGCCGAAGCACGACATCGCCGGGCAGGCCGCGTTCGTTGGACGCCTCCTCGGATTAACAACAGCGTGATCGTTGGACCAGGCTTACTTCCATCGCGCTCTCATTTTGAAGATTGCAACACTGCCATTGCAGTTATGAAAGGCCCAGTTCGCACCAGGTCCCGGGCGGTGATGCTACTCCTCTTGTACGTTGCTGCGCTCTTTTTGCTGGCGCTGCTGATGTCAGCCGACATCTGGTGGCTTGACGCTGCGTATCTGGCGGTCATCTTCGCGGTGCTGTTTGTGTTTTCGTTGCGCACCGTGTTCGCAAAATGGCGCTCGGACAATGCCAAAGACGTTACAAAGCATGGTCCTGGTGCGGCCTACCCGACTAGCTGGATACGCTGGCTAACGGACGACTACCCGGACGACAAGACGAAGCACCGCTGAGGGATCCCCATCCGCGCAGCAGTGAGTTGTGAAGTATGTTATTGCCCTAAAGAGGTGTCCGGGAGCCTCACCACGCGTTGTTTGCCACCTCAATCTCGCCGTATGGCCGCGTTACTTGAGGCTCCTTGAAACATGCAAACTGAAGTTTCACACCTATTTGTGAGTCTTCTCGTCTTGCGGCATGTGTCCGCGGTCACCGCCCGCAGGCACGTTGTAAGCCGATGCAGTTGCCTCTGAACGCATCTGCGGGCGCTACTCGTAACGAAGAGCCTCGATTGGGTCGATCTCCGAGGCCTTCATGGCGGGGTAGATGCCGAAAAGGACGCCGATCATGACAGACACACTAAACGCCACGACCACAGATGCTGTCGTGACGATGGTTTTCCAGCCGGCGGCATTGGAGATGAGCCACGCAAGGCCGAGGCCCACGCCGACTCCCAGCAGGCCGCCGGCCGCAGAGATCAGCATGGACTCGATCAGAAACTGCCGGACTATGTCGTTACGCCGGGCTCCGATTGCGCGGCGCACACCGATTTCACGCGTTCGCTCGAGCACTGTCGCGAGCACAATGTTCATGATGCCTATACCGCCCACCAGTAGTGAAATGGCCGCGATCGCCACCATTACGTATGTGAAGATCGTCTGCGTCCGCTTCTGCTGCGCCAGAAGAGCAGCGGGAATAGTGACGGAGAAATCGTCCGCCCCGCGGTGAGTAGATTGCAGAATTGCGGTAACCACACGAGCGATTTCCGTACTGTCCGCCTTGTCTTTGAGCCGCATGTCCACGCCATCGAGCTCGTCGCGGCGCGAACGCGTGAGATCCCAGAATCGGTACATCGACGTGTTGAACGGAATAAAAATGGTGTTGTTCCGGTCCTGTGTCTGCCCGGGTCCGCTGCCGGATTCGGTCACCTGCTCTGCCAGCACGCCCACGACTCTTAGCCAGACATCATTCAGTTTCACGTACGTATCTACGGCCGCACCATAGCCGACCATGTTGACCTTCGCTGTTTGTCCGAGCACGCATACCGCTTCGGTGCGTTTGTCATCTCCGGGACTGACGAAGCGGCCTTCCACGAGGCGAAGCGCGTGAATCTGTTCAAAGTTGGCTCGCACGCCGATTACTGTCGGATTCGGGCCGTTCGGTTTCGGAAGAACCCGGCCGGGATTGAAACCACGGCGAGGCGAGACGGCTTCAATCGTGTCGATGTTCGCTTCGAGAATACGTACATCGCGCTCGGTCAAGCCAGGAGAGATGCGGCGCCTCTGCTGCAGTTCCTGATCGTCGCTTGCAGGCCGGGAGTCGATCAGGATATTGCGAACGCCGAGCTGCTCGATGAACTGGAGGGACTCCTCGCGCGCACCCGCGCCGATAGACAGCATGCCGATGACGCTGCCGACGCCGAAGACAATGCCCATGGCAGTGAGAAGCGTCCGCAGCTTCTGTGCCCGGAGGTTTGCGACGGCTTCAAGAATATCGCCGAACAGGCTGCGGATCTGTTCGAGGGAGATCATTTGCGGATTGCCCCTGTGGCGCCCCCTGCCCCCTTCTCGGCCGTGCGGGCTTTCTGGTCCGGGCTTGCCATAGCCAGAAGTTGCCCTTCCCTCAGGCCTTCGATCACCGCCTGGCTCTCACTCCGCCGGACCAGCTTCACGTCCTGCGGACTAAAGGCGCCGTCTTTATTGATGTAAACGAAGGGCTTGCCATCACGTTCGAACAATGCCTGAGCCGGAATAGCGAGTGCGTTCTCCATACGCCCCGTCTCGAGCACAATACGCACGCTCATGCCGGGCCGCAGATCGGGGCTCGGCTGTTCCAGCGTCATTTTGCATTCGAACCTGCGATCCCAGGGCGGGCCCGTAGTGCCGCCAAGGTCTGACACCTTGCCTTTGTACGAACGCCCAGGCAGGGCCACCATTGTGAACTGTGCCGGCTGGCCGACGCTGATGTGGCCGCGGTCCTGTTCGGCGATGCGCGCGGTGACTTCCCATGTTGCGAGGTCCGGGATCTGCGCTACAGCCATGCCCGGCCGGGCTGCATCCCCTACCTGAAACAGCGGGAACGTCATGCCGGGGAAAAACCAGTTGCTGTTCGTATTGCGTTCAACGTTGACATAGCCCGCAACTGGCGCCTTGAGCGTCATATTGTCGATGTTGCGGCGGGCCGTGTCGGCCTGCACTCCTGCTTTCGCGCGCGCAGCGTCCTGAATGGCGATAGAAGCGCTGGCCGCTGCTTTGCGCGCCGGGTAGTCTTGCTCCAGCTTCAGCAGCTTGTCCCGAGCAGCTTCCAGGGTGAGATCATTCTGCCTGGCGGCGATGGCCGCCAGCAGTTCATTGCGGGCGCACTCCAGTTCCGCGACTTGGACGTCTGCACGGGCCTTGATAAGCTCCGCGTTAAGCTCCTCCTGCTTTGCCAGAGTTTCCAGCTGAGCCTGGATCACCTGCTGCTCGCTCTCGGCGAGATCTGACTCTGCTTCGCGCAGCTTGAACGTCTCCTCTGTGGTGTCGAAAGCGACCACGATATCGCCCTCCTTCACCATTTCGCCCGGTTTGCGCAAATCAGTGACAACCAGCTGGGCACTGCCCGTCATCGGCGCTGTCAGCATTCTCGAGTTGCCACCCTGCAGGTCGCCTTTGGCCGTGACGGTGAAAACCACGGTGGATCGCTTCACCGGCGTGGAAGGAATCGGCGCTTCTTCCGCCTGTTCGATCGCCTGCATCACGTGAACGCCACCGAAAGAGGCCAGGGCGACGGAGCCGACGATTGCGACAAACACCGTGACGCGGCGACGAATCAATCGGAAGTTCATGACTTCTTCTTCTCCTTCGCGAGATCGTCTATGAGGGCAACCGTCGTTCCTGCTGCGATTCCCTTAATCGCCACCTCGTCGGGATTACGCGCGACCACGGTCACCTCAACGGGTTTCCATCCGCCTTCGTGAGCCGTCAGAACGATGGCCTTGCCATTTCGCGTGAAGACTGCTTTGGCTGGAACGCTGATCGCATCTGGAATGCGGCTGACGATCACGTCCAGACGGCCGTTCATTCCCGGACGAAGTTTCTTATCGAACTCACCGAAGTTGCCGAAGGCCCGGAAATTACGCGACGGAGGCCACTCAAAGTTCTGCTCGGTGAGCGGTGAGACGCGTACGACGCTGGAAGGGAAGTGGCGCTCGGGAAACGGGTCGAGTACGATGCGAGCCTTCAGACCCGCTTCCACACGACTCCGGTCCATCTCTTCCACCCTAGCCTTGATCTGTAACGTCGTCAGGTCCGGGATCTCAGCCACAGCGCTGCCGGGCCATACCTGATCACCGATTTTGAAAGGCCGCGCATTGACCCAGCCCTGCGAGTAATTCATCAGGTACGTCACGATACCGTCAGACGGCGCCACAACCGACATTTGCGAGATCCTTCTCTGGATCAGGTCGACTTCAGCTTGTGCCTTGTCCCGCTGCGCCGTCACGGAAGCGATTTTGGAAGCTGCCGAGGCATCGTTCAGCTTCATCGTGGCTTCCTGGACACGCCGTTTCTCTTCAGCAAGAGTAAGATCGAGCTCGTACTCAGCGGCCTGCAGAGCACTCACGATTTCCGCCTTGCGGACGTCAAGCTTTGCGCGTTCAACAGCGACGGCGGCGGAGGCTAGCTCAAGCGCGTCTTTCTGTTTGCTGATGCGCGCTTCGGCGACTGCCTGATCGAGCGAGGCCTGATTCTGGCGCAGCGTGGCCTCCTTTTCCTGCAGCTGCCGCTTGGCGCTCGAATCGTCGAACTTGAGGATGGACTGACCGGGCTTGACCTGCTCACCCTGCGGCGCCATCCAGATGATGCGGAGGTCGGGCACATTGGTCGGAGCGGTAATGACAACAGATTTGCCGGCGACCAGTTCGCCGCGGCAGGTGACGATGACAAGAAATTCGCCGAGTTTGGCGGAAACGGTAGGGGTAGCACTGCTGGCCGATACCTTCTTCGTCTGGCGAAAAGCCGCATACAGGACGGAAGCCACCGCCGCGATGGTAACCACGGCAAACAGCCAGTTGCTTAATCGCCTGGTTCCCGCCCGCCTAGCGGGCGCTGCAGTGTCACGTGCGAGCGAGGGTGCACTCACGAGTTACCTCCCGGGCCCGCTTCGCCGACGATCTCAAGGGAAGTGGAGAGGTCAGGCAGAATACGGGGGTCGCGCTGCTGAAGCCGGAACCTTGCCGTAAAGCTCTTGACGGGCGAATCGAGACCGGCAGTGGCAACGGGGCTGGCCGATTCGAGCTGCGCGTCAAAGGTGACATTCGGATAAGCGTCGATAAAAACCTTGGCTTTCGCGTTGCCGGCAAGGACTGCCATGTCGGGCTCATTAATCTGCGCTTCGACGACCATTTCCGTCGGATCGAAGATGCGTACGATTGGCTGGTTAGGCCATACCTGATCGCCAACCTGAGGCGGCCCCATAGAGCCGCTGCGCCACACGCTCTCGAGAGCGGTCATGCCGTCGTGCGGTGCACGGATCGTCAGCTTGACGATGTTTGCTTCGAGGCGCTCGACAACTACTTTCTGCCGTGAGTGCTTCAGCTCAAGTACCTTGACGCCGGCGGCTTCGGCCTGGAGCCGGTACTCATGAGATTTATTCAGGCTGGCAACTCTTTCGCGCGCCGCGGCTGTCTTGATTTCGGCTTTCCTGCGCTCGATCTCGGCAAGGACCGGTCCCCGCCTCAGTTGCAGCAGAGCCTTTCCGAGTTCTGTTTCCGCCTCACGAATCTCAGCAACACGTTTGCTGGAATCGCTGTTTACCTGGGCGCGCTTCTCTTCCAGCTGATGCTGCAGGTCGGCGAGCTTCGCTTTGGCTTCACGGGACTCGTCCAGTTGCGCTGTGGGATCGAACTCCACCAGAACGTCGCCCCTTCGAACAGCACTGCCGTTCGGAACCAGAGCGGTCAGCGTAAGACGCATATTCTGCCCAGACACTTGGGATAGTTGCGGAACACGGACCGTGTAACTGCGAACGGCCTGGATAAGCCCGGTGGAGCGGATGATCCGCTTGCCGCTGGGTGACGTGCCTGACGACGCTGGACGGATTCCGGCACCGGAAGTGGAGGAGGAGGGAGCCGCCTCGGCCGATCGGGTCTTGCAGCCAGACACTGCAGTTCCGAGTGCCACTGCAAGGATGGCACTCAGCGTACGAGGCAGGAGCAAGCGAATCCCTTTCCTCACTTCATGCATAGTCTCGGCAGCTTAGACGAAGGCGCTGCCATCAGAGTTCCTGAGATCCTTGACGTATACTGTACGGGTTTCGTTGGGAACGGTTATTCGTAATGCTAATTACAATATGTGTATGCAGTGATTGGATAGAGCAGTCGGTGCAACGCGCTGCGCAGGTTAAGCACGGACGCAGGGCTTACCAAGTCGCCCCCATATTAGTCATTATGGAGCGACCAACCGCCGATTCGCAGTAGCGCGGGTTACGCTGCGAAGAGGTAAATCTAAACCGGCGCAGAGCCGCATACGAAAGGAGTTGGTCGCCAATGTCTAAAATACGCTTTGTTGGTCTGGATGTCCATGCGGACACGATTGCAGTTGCAGTGGCAGAACCGGGTGGAGAAGTCCGTTCGCACGGTGTCATTCCGAACCGGTTAGAGTCGGTTCGAAAGCTGATTGGCAAACTTGGTCCGGCCAAGCAGATCAAAGCTTGCTATGAGGCGGGCCCGACCGGGTACGTGCTGTACTGGCAACTTACACAACTCGGCGTGGCGTGCGAGGTGATCGCACCGAGCCTGGTACCGACCAAGGCGGGAGATCGAGTCAAGACGGATCGCCGCGATGCGGAGAAGCTGGCACGATGTTATCGAGCGGGCGAACTTACGGCCGTGTGGGTGCCGGATGCCGCACATGAGGCCTTACGTGATCTGGTGCGGGCTCGGGAAGCGGCCAAGAAGGACCAGTTGAAGGCCCGGCACCGGCTCGGCAAATTTCTTCTGCGGCACGGGCGACGCCCGGAAGGCATGAAGGCCTGGACCAAGCAGCATCTGGAGTGGATCAAAACAATGTGCACTTTGACCAGCCCGCACTGGAGGCCACGCTGCTGGATTACCTGCATGAAGTGGAACACGTTGCCACGCGAATCGTGAAGTTGGAGAAGGCCATCGACGAGGCTGTCCAAACGGCGCCAATGGAAATCCGCACCGTGATCGAAGCTTTGCAGGCATTGCGCGGAGTGGCTCAGACCACCGCTGCCACCATCGTCTCGGAACTTGGATCACTGTCACGATTTCAGAGTCCTACGCAGTTGATGGGCTATAGCGGCTTGGTGGCCCGGGAGCATTCCAGTGGGAATCGAGTCCAACGCGGTTCAATCACCAAGACAGGCAATGCCCACTTACGAAGGGTACTGGTAGAGGCGGCGTGGGCTTATCAGCATCGGCCCAACGTCACGGGGTTCCTGCTGAGGAGACAGAAGTCGCTGGCCTTAAGCGATGAAGTGAAGCAAATCGCATGGAAGGCGCAGCATCGACTCCACAAACGGTACAAGACATTCGCGGCACGCGGCAAGAATAAGAACCAGATCGTTACGGCGTTAGGGCGGGAACTACTCGGCTTCATTTGGGCGATCGCGTTGAACACGGAACAAAAGCAGAAGCTCGCAACTGCGGCATAAAACAACAACCAGATGTTTTCCTGGACAGCAAAGCCGATGACAGCGCAGGGCCCACGAAAAGGAGAACCCTCCTTACCTTCTATGCGGCACGGGCTCCGGCCCCAACCCGCGCGTCTAGTCCGAGGCAGCTCCCGACGGATCATGTCCATGCGGTTCCGACCCGCGAATATCAGAGTGATCAATCGTCGCGATAGCTACTCCGCTGTCATCGGCTCTGCTGTCCAAACCAGAAACGCTCAAAGCCCACCAACGGGAACACTTCAGGATCCGCGAGATCCCCCGGAAAGCGGAAAGGCCGGCTCCCCTCCTTGCGGAGGAAAGCCGGCCTGAAATCCGGAGTTTAAACTGTCAGCCGCATTCAGGGGTTGACAGGTCGCTCCATATCAGAAGTACAGTTTCAGAGCGAACTGAATCTGCCGTGATGTTCTTTGCAGCGTCGGTTTGGATCCGGCGGAGGTTATACGTCCGGCGTTCACGTTCCCGATAGAAGCGTTCGGATTGTTGAACTGCGGCGTGTTGAACAGGTTGAACACCTCGGTGCGGAACTGCAACCGACGCCGCTCATCGGCACCGAGACGGAAGTTCTTGAACGCGGAGAGGTCGAACTGAACCGTTCCGGGACCCTTCAGGATATTTGTACCGCTGTTGCCGAACTGATACTGCGGTGGAGTGACAAACGCTCCGACATCGAAGTAGCGATCGAGCGTGCGTTCCTCGCGGGGAAGCCGGCCATCCGCGATGCGGTCGGCTCGCTGGCCGCCACTGCCATTCAGTGTGTTAACCGCGGACGTGACCGTGAACGGCAAACCCGTATAGATACTCTGGATGCCGTTGAGCTGCCAGCCGCCGAGGATGTGCTCGGCGGCACCACTGGAGCTGGACAGATAACGCCTGCCTTTGCCGAAGGGCAGCTCCCAGTTCCACGAGGTGACAAGGCGGTGGCGAACATCGAAGTCGCCGTTGCCGCGTTCTGCTGCGAGGTCGTAGAGGTTCTGACGTCCGGCAAGGAAGTTTCCGTTGTCAATCGCGTGAGCCCACGTGTAAGAAAGCAGGAAGGAAAGCCCTCCGCTCATGCGCTTTTCTCCAGTGAGCTGCAGAGAATGGTAGATGGAGCTGCCGGAACTGCTCACCTCATTGATGCTGTTGAAGCGCGGATAGGGACGGCGAGCCGCAACGGCACCCGGGCCGGGCTTGGCCTGGTTGATATCGGGCGCGAGGATGTTGCCGGTGCCCTTTGTGCCGACGTAGTTGGCGGAGACCACAAGGCTTGCACCGAACTGCCGCTGAACGCCCACGTTCCACTGCTGCGTGTAGGGCAGCGCAAATTCTCGTTCAACGGAGAACAAAGCTGCGCCGTCTGTCGGATAGACGGTCGTCTGCGGAAGCGGGAATCCCTGAGCGAGAAGTCGAGCTCCGAATAAATCTGCCCGGTTGTTGTTGAATCCGACCGAGCCCGTGAAGGGCGGATTGACTCCGGGAAGATTGGTCTCGGGGATGGACTCGCCCTGGTAGTAGATGCCGTAGGCAGCGCGCAATACGGTGCTGCTGCGCAGCTTGTATGCAAGCCCGATGCGCGGGCCGAAGTTGTTTTTGTCGAGAGTGGTTCCGCTGCGCTCCGGCAGATCGGGAGTGTTCACGACGAAGATGTCTCCGCGATCCGGGAGGAAGTTCGCCATACGGTCGTAGACTTCGCGCCATGGAAAGCCGGGAAACAATTCATAACGAAGGCCCCAGTTCATGGTGAGCGAAGGTGTGAGCTTCCAGCTGTCCTGTATGAAGAGCGCCAGCTCTGCGCGGCGATACCCGCGCATACCTGCCAGCGCATTGATGTTTCCGCTTTCGGGAACGCCGAGCAGAAGGTCGGCCGCGCCGATGCCTGTGCGCGCGGCGTTGATGAGGTTCTGAGTGTAAGCACCGGTGAAGTTGTAGATTCCGTGAGCTGCAGTCGTCTGCAGCAGGTTATAGCGGCGCCGCATGTACTCAAAGCCCATCCTGATGGAATGTGTGCCGCGGTACCAGCTGAGCGAATCGCTGTATTGCCAGTTCTCCGAGATGATATTGCCGGGGCGGAAGCCGCTGTCTCCGATCACCTGGAATCCGGCCACATTCATTTGCGGCAGCCCGGAGCGAAGACCGTCGTCACCGCCGTTGATGCCGGGGATGCCAACCTGATCGGCGACGTTGACGCCGTAGTTTGGATGACGTGTGTCGATGAAAAGACGGCCCACACCGGCGCGGATTTCGTTCACCATCGTGGGCGTGAACGTGTGGGTGTAGCTGGCCACGAACTGGTGCAGGGGGAAGCGGGAGATGCCTGCCGCCGTGTTGCCCCATGCGGGCGCGGGGAGAGCGCCGGGGATTATCTGATCGGTATCGTGCTGCGAGAACCGGAAGAACACCTGATCGGACGCGCCGAAGTTGTGATCGATCTTGATGTCCCAGTTGTTGGCGTCGGTGCTCTGGGTGGGCGTTGCGAGATAATTCGCGACGATTCCCGGCAGGTTGGGATCCGGGTAAAGCGCAAGGACGTTGCGTCCGACGGGGTCAAAATGGCTCGCCGGGATCACATTGCCTGGATAGGGATCGCGGACTACGCCCTGAGGCGTCTGGCGAGCGGAACGCGGGTCGAAGATCTGGTTGGGATTGGCTGAAAAATCGCCGCGCTTGAAGGCAGCGGTGGGGACAGTACTCAAGAACGTCTGAGCCTGGCGGGTACGGATGCCTTCGTAGTTGAAGAAGAAAAACGTATTGCTGCGATCGCGTTTGTAGAGACCCGGAATGAAGACGGGTCCGCCCACGACGAAGCCGAACTGATTCATGCGGAACGGCGGGATCTTTCCGGCGGGATCGAAGAAGTTCTTCGCGTCGAGCGCCGAGTTGCGGAGGAACTCGAACAGGGTCCCGCGAAGTTGCCGTGTGCCGGACTTCATGCGGATGTTGATGTTGCCGCCGCCGCGCCCGAACTCGGCGCCGGGCACACTGGTCTGCACACTGACTTCCTGAATGGCTTCAACCGGTGGATTGATAAGAACGCCCTGACCGTTGTGGTTTTCCGTGTTGTCGAGACCATCCACAAGAAAACGGTTCGAGCGGAATCCGGCACCGTTCACCGAGTTTGCCGTCGTGCCTCTGACAGCCGTGACCGCGAGCCCCTGGCTCTGTGTCTGTGCGGGGACCACGCCTGCTGTGAGGCCGATCAACTGGCTGAAGTTGCGCCCGTTCAGAGGAAGGTCGCGTACGGCCTGCTCGGTACGAACGTTAGCGACGGTGGAGTTCTCGCTTTCGAGCAGAGCGGCCTCCGCGGTGACAGTCACCTCCTGCTGCGTGGCGCCGACCTCGAGCGTGAGATCCACGACGGCACGCTGGTTGAGCGTGAGCGTGATTACGGCTGACGTACGGCGGAAACCCGCCAGTTCGCCCGTAATCTGATACGGTCCGGGTGGGAGCGGGGGAGAGACGTAACGTCCGGCCGAATTTGTGGTGAGTTTTCGTTCGAGCCCTGTGTCCTCACTGCGAATCCGGACGGATGCATTGGCCAGTGCGCCACCGCTGGGGTCCTGCAGCGTGCCGGCTATGACGCCGGTGTCCACCTGCGCGAACGTCACGCTGGCGACGACGAGACAAAAGAACAGTAGACGCATGGGATAGTGCTCCAGTCCGCGAGATGCAAGTAGAAACTACCGTGGTGAGTGCGTGCTCCAGACGCAAATACGTTCTGGAATGATACACTACCGTGCCATGAACCGGCGGAGCTTTCTTGCAGGCGCAATGACAATGAGCGCGGCGCAACAGAGAACTGTCGCCCCCCTCAACGTCGTCCTGATCATGACCGATGACCACGGCGCATGGTCGCTGGGCTGCTACGGCAACCGGGAAGCACATACACCGAACATTGATGCGCTGGCGGCTTCGGGGACCAGGTTTACAAATGCATTCGCTGCTGCCGCCGTGTGCTCACCGAGCCGGATGACTTACATGACGGGCAAGATGCCATGCCAGCACGGAGTGCAGGACTACATACTGGCCACTGAAAGCCGAGGCTCTAGTGTAAGGCGGTTTCTGGACGGTCACGTGACGTGGAGCGAGTTGCTGGCGAAGAGCGGATACACGCTTGGAATGTGCGGCAAGTGGCATATGGGCGATGACGCACACGCGCAGAAGGGCTTCGCGCACTGGTTTACGATTGCCGGAGCGCCGTACCGGGACCCGGTGTTCTTCCACGATGGCAAGACCGTAACCATGAACGGCTTTAAGACGGACTTGATTACTGATGATGCACTGCAATTCCTGGAGACAAATCGAAGCAGGCCGTTTTTTCTCAAGGTTCCGTACAATGCTCCGCATACGCCTTACGATTACCAGCCGGAGGCATATCGAAAGCCGTATCTCGGGTCCGCGTTTCCCGCGTTTCCGGATGAATCTCCGCACCTGAATCAGATTCGCGTGTACCGGCAGTACCTGGGTAATGCAGATGCGCGGCGCAGCTATATGGCGCTGGTACGGGGCGTCGATGAGAACACGGGGCGGATTGTTCGGAAACTGGAGGAACTCGGTATTCGGAAGAACACACTGGTGATCTTCTGTGCCGATCAGGGCTTCAACTGCGGGCATCATGGGGTGTGGGGGAAGGGAAACGGGACCCTGCCGTTCAACATGTACGAGGAGACGATTCGGATTCCCTTCCTCTGGAATCTGCCCGGTGTAGTGCCAGCCGCGACGTCCGATGCTCTAGTGAGCACATACGATTTTATGCCGACGTTGCTCGAGTTGACTGCCGTGCCCGCACCGACCGATCGGGGCCTCCCGGGGAGGAGCTTTGCCGGACTGCTGCGCAAGGGCGCTGAGTCGACATGGAAGTCGCGCCCTGTGTTCACGGAATATGCCTATGCGCGCGGCATACGGACGGAGCGGTTCAAGTACATCCGAAAAGGTGACGGCCATCCGGACGAGTTCTACGATCTGGAAGCGGATCCGGGGGAGCGGCGGAATCTGGCAGACGATTCGAAGCATGAGGCCGCGGCGGCTGGCTTACGAGATCAGCTGGATACCTGGTTTGCGCAGAGGGGGGCGCCGACCATCACCGAATGGAGAGCGAGCGCACGCAACAAGCTAGACCCGGGGCATTACGCAGGGCAGTAGCTGTACTTAATCCGATGACCCCGGCTACGCTGGTCAGACCGTCCTCGGCACCGCTTGGCGGCGCATTCCGGAGCGTTTCGTCAAACGCTCATCCCCGGCAGCCCTCATTGCCGAGCTGGGCCATGTGGCGACCCAGCCAGGCCGTCATAGAGCGAGCTTCACCCGTCCATCTCCGCGTACATCTCGTCGAGCGGCATCGTGATCTCGCCGATCCGCACCTCGTCAACCACCGTCAGACTTCGATCGCGGAAGACGAAATGCCGGCGCTGCTCGGGGTCGACAACAACAATGTGAGGCACGCCGAGAGCACTGTACTCGAGGCACTTGCCGAGGATCTCGTCGAAGGTGTCATCAGGTGACTTGATCTCGACGGTGACCAGCGGCACGTCCTCCACGACATTGCCGCGCGTGTATGGGGTCTTCAGCACCAGCACGTCCGGGATGCGGTGATCGCCGCGGTCGTTGAGCCGCATCCGCGCCTCGGTGAATACCTCGATCCCGTGCTGCCGGCGGAACTGGCGCAGGTACGCTGCGATCGCGGCCTGAATGAAGGCGTGCTTCTGTGTTCCCACATTACGCTCCACGAGCTGCCCGGCGATGTACTCCTTATCCGGAGAGTAGCTCGATGCAAGGTATTCATCGACTGAAACGAGCGTCGCGACTGCCATAATTCATTCTCGCTCTCTGGGGAGCACAGCGACATCCAGGTCGATCAGCCGCTGCGAGCGCAAATCCGCGTGGTGCCGCGTGGTTTGTCATCCGGTGCCCATCGTGCTGCTATACCACGGAAATGGGCAAAGAAATGGAAGTGTCGCAAACGCCGACGTACATCGGTGCGAAGTGGGAACGGGGCGTAGCGTTGATTATGCAGCGATGCCGAAGATACGCTCGATGAAGCGCACCTGACCAACGACGTCGGTCTTTG
>Ga0196971_1000928_pt1 | contig 15797 bp, 13 predicted proteins | sample S1v_1013CmetaG_FD_148660 | JGI IMG/M metagenome (GOLD analysis project Ga0196971, IMG submission 148660) | Soil microbial communities from Anza Borrego desert, Southern California, United States - S1+v_10-13C | ecosystem: Environmental > Terrestrial > Soil > Desert | place: USA: California... | reverse complement strand
AGCTTGCCGTCCCTCAGGACGGTGCAGCGGTCAGCCACGGACATGACCTCGTGCAGCTTGTGGGTGATAATGATGATGCCGTGCCCCCGCTTAGCCATAAGGCGCAGCGTGGCAAAGAGCTCCTCAGCCTCCTGCGGGGTCAGAACCGCGGTGGGCTCGTCAAGAATCAGGACCCGGGCGCCCCGGTAGAGCACCTTCACGATCTCGACCCGCTGCTGTTCGCCCACCGAGAGCTGCCAGACCGGGGCCGAAGGGTCGACCTTCAGGCCGTACTCCTGGCTGACCGCGGCGATCTTCGCCTCGACCTGCTTCATCTGGAGAGCGAAGCCGGTCTCCTTGTGACCAAGGATGACGTTTTCGGCTACGGTGAAGGGCGGCACCAGCTTGAAGTGCTGGTGTACCATGCCGACGCCCGCTTCAAGGGCCTCCCGGGGAGAGCCGAAGCGCACCGGTTTGCCCTCGATGAAGACCTTGCCCTCATCGGGCTGATAGAGTCCCATGAGAACGGACATGAGGGTAGACTTGCCGGCACCGTTCTCGCCGAGCAGCGCGTGAACCTCGCCGGCCTCCAGCGCAAAGTCTACGCCTTCGTTGGCCGCCACGCCGGGGAACCGCTTGGTGATCTGCTGCATGTGAACGAGCACGTTTTCACTCCGTTCGGTGTGCGGGGATGAAAAGGGGTGTGGGCGCCCCTTGCGAGGCGCCCGTGCCTGAACCGTTTTACTTCTTCGGAATGCTCCCCTCGACGCCCTCGACGAAGTAGTCCATGCTGAGCATGTCCTTGTCGCTCATCTTGGCGTCCTTGGCGAGGCGCTCCTTGCCGCTCTGGTCCTTGACAGGGCCGGTGAAGACGTCCCAGGTGCCGGCGAGGATCTTGCTCTTGACCTCTTCGACCTTCTTCTTGGCGTCAGCGTGCGCCTTGTCGGAGATGGGGGCCAGGTCGATAATGCCGTCCTTCATGGGACCCCAGTAAGCGTCGGCCTTGAAGGTGCCTTCCTGTACGGACTTGACGGCCTTCACGTAATACGGGCCCCAGTTCCACACGGGAGCGGTGAGGAAGGCCTTGGGGGCGAATTTGGACATGTCGGAGTTGTAGCCCACGGCCCAGGCGCCCCGCTCTTCAGCGGCCTGAAGGGGTCCGGGGGTGTCCTGGTGCATGGTGATCAGATCGGCGCCGGCGTCGAGGAGCGACTTGGCCGCATCCTTCTCACGGGCGGGGTCGTACCAGGTGTTGGTCCAGACAACCTTGACCTTGACGGCCGGATTGACGGAGCGAGCGCCCATGGTAAAGGCGTTGATGCCGCGGATCACTTCCGCGATGGGCATGGCGGCGACGTAGCCGATCACGTTCTTCTTGGTCTGCAGGCCGGCCACAATGCCGGTGAGGTACCGGGCCTGGTACTCCCGGCCGAAGTACGTGCTCAGGTTCTCAGCGGTCTGAATGCCGGTGGCGTGGAAGAACTTGACTTCCGGATGGCGCTTGGCCACGGCCAGCATGGCGTCCATGTAGCCGAAGCTGGTGCCGAAGATGGGGTTGTGGCCCTTCTGGACCAGCTCCTCGAAGATGCGCTCGGAGTCGGCGCCTTCGGGGACGGACTCGACGAAGGTCGCCTTGAGGCCCAACTGCTTCTCCATGTGCTGGCGGCCCTGGTCGTGGGCCCAGGTCCAACCGGCGTCACCAACGGGGCCGACGTAGACGAATGCGGGCTTCAGGTCCTTCTTGGCGGCGGGCTGCTGGGCAGCGGCGGCGGCGTCCTTCTTGGCGTCGGTGCTCGGGGCCGAGTCCTTGGCGCCACCGCAGCCTGCAAGAATGCCCAGTGCGACGACGAGGGAGAGGATCGTTGCTGCGAACTTGCGCATTTGTCGTGTCTACCCCTTCTGTACTGTGGTTATGGCTTCGTCGGCAAAGCGAATGCCGGCGTTACTCAACGACTCGATGATCACCAGGGACTCGAGGCGAATGCCCCGGTCCCGCAGCAGCCGTCCACCTTGCTGGAAGCCTTTCTCCACCACAATGCCCACGCCCACCAGCTGGGCGCCCGCCTGCTCCACCAGTGAGACCAGCCCGGCGGTGGCTTCGCCCTGGGCAAGGAAGTCATCAATAATCAGCACCCGGTCAGCCGGCGAGAGGAAACGGCTGCTGACCATGATGGTCGTTGTCTCGTTGCGGGTGTAGGAGTGTACCTTGGCGGTATGTATCTCCTCACCCTGGGTGCGGGTGCGGCCCTTCTTGGCGAAGAGCACCGGCACGCCCAGTTCCAGACCGGTCATGAGGGCGCAGGCGATGCCCGATGCCTCAATGGTGAGGATCTTGGTCACGCCTTCGTCCGCAAATCGCGTGGCGAACTCGTGGCCGATGGCCCGCATGATCTCCGGATCCAGCTGGTGGTTCAGGAACGAGTCGACCTTGAGCACGTCGTTGCCAATCACGCGGCCATCGGTCCGGATGCGGTCCTTGAGGAGCTCCATGCCTGGAACCTCCTTAGCAAAATACAAAAAAGCCCAGACGGGGATCGCTCTAAGACTAGAGCAGAACATCCCCCTCTGGGCTTTTCTCCCTCTGGTGTAGCAATGGCAAAGCCATGCTTGTACCGCTTGGACCAGACGCCCCGCGTGCAGCCACGCGCGGCCGGAACCCTAGGTACACTTCCACTCGTAGTCGGGTGCTTTACGGGCTCCCGGTAGAGACTCTCGGGCCAATTCCCAAGGATATACGAGCGGGCCATATGCGGTTTTTGGATAGGTGAATGGTAACACGCGGCTTGTCAGGTTTTCAACAGAGTTCCGCGAAACAGTCCCAAATAGCCACGCCCCCCGGTGCCATTGGGCCGGAGGGCTATCCCAGCCTTGCCTGCGTACAGCCTAACCGGTGGAGGCGGTCGAGCCAGGCCCCTTTCTGCTCCTCCGAGGCCGTGGACAGCCCGGCCAGCGAAACCTTCTGCCCCACACGGACGGCCTTGTGGCTGCCGAAGTCATGGTAGGCCATGACCTCCACGCCTCGCAGTGACGGGTAACGGACGGCCAGATCGGCCACGCCCTGCAGGTGTTCGTCGCTGTCGATGACGCCCGGAATCAAGGGGCAACGCAGGACGACGGTCGCCCCGGCACCATACAGGTAGTCCAGGTTTGAGAGGATCAGGGCGTTGTCTACCCGAGTCAGACGCTTGTGCTCTGCCGGGTCGGTGGCCTTGTAGTCAAAAAGAAACAGGTCGACAAACGGCGCAATGGCGGCGAAGTGCTCCCGGGGGGCCTGCCCGCACGTGTCCAGGCAGACGTGAAGGCCGGCAGCATGGGCCGCCTGCGCCAGGGCCAGGCAGAAGGCGAACTGCGCCATGGGCTCACCGCCAGAGATGGTGAGGCCGCCCCCGGAGCGCCGGTAGTAGGCCCGGTCCCCCTCCACCTCCCGCAGGACGTCGGCCACGCTCATCTCCTGGCCCATGGTCCGGACCGCCTCATACGGGCAGTTGCCGAAGGTGGATGGGTCGATGCGGAGCCGGTCGTGTTTGAGGGAGGCGCTTGTCGGGTCAAAGGTTACGCCGTTGGGGCAGGTGTGGCCTTCGTTCAGGCATCGCCCGCAGAGGTTGTAGTCAAACGAGTACTGCGGCTCGAAGCGCTGGGACTCCGGATTGTGGCACCAGAGGCACCGCAGGGGACAGCCCTTCAGGAAGACGGTGGTACGAATGCCCGGACCGTCGTGCAGGGCGAATCGTTGAATGTCAAAGATCATGCCCATGGCGTCAGTGAAGGGTGCGGGCCAGGACCTCGCGCTGCACGTCGGGGTCAAGGCGCACGACGCGGGCGCTGAAACCGCCCACCCGCACGAAGATGTGCTGGTACTTCTCCGGCTCCTTGATGGCCGCTTCCAGCTCGCCCTGGCTGACTGCGGTGATCATGGCCTGGGCGCCGCCGCCCGCGAAGTAGGTCTCCAGCAAGGCCTCCAGCTGGTCGCGGCGATCCGTGAACAGTTCCCGGCTAGAGACCAGCGAGTTAAGCATGGCAGTCACGCCCTTTCGATCGGAGCCGGGGGATGGGTTGTTGGCGTTGGCCATGGGCGGTGAGGCTATCCGCCGTGTTGGTGTTGCCGTAGGTCACCAGGGTGCCGCCCAGGTGGCGGATGCCGCAGGGGAGGCCCCCTCTGTCCAGGCGGCCTCCTCGTTCCGTCACTCGGGGTAGATCACGTAGACCACGCCGGCCCGCTCCAGCCAGGCCCGCCGGAACTGGTCCCGCTTGTAGACCAGGCGCACGCCGGTATCCTCCGCGGCCGCCGGGTCGTTGACGATGACGTCGCCCTGCTCAGTGAAGCCACGTACCACCAGCAAGTGCCCGCGGACCTGCGCCAGTGGGGCGTTCTCCAGCCAGTCCCGACTGTACGCCACGCTGCAGATGACGGGGATACCCCGATCGATCCAGCGTTCCAGATCGGCGTAGCTGCTAAAGCGGTCCACGTACGCTACGAAGCCGCGGGTCGCCGCATATGCCGTGTTGAAGGGCCAATTGCCGTGGCCTTCGTAGACCGGGTCGAAGACGCCGGGGACGCACTGTTCCGGAATCGACTCTTCGTGGCCCCAGAAGGCCATGACCATGCTCAGGCTGGTGGGGCTGCACCAGACGTTGCCGCCGTTGGGGTAGACCATCTGGGAGCGCAGGGGGACGGAGAGGTCCTTGCCCCACGCTTCTCGAGGCGGCTCGCCCTCCACCGTCGGCGTGCCGGGCAAAGCCGTGGTCAGCCACAGCCGCTTCAGGGTGCCGTGGGCAATCTGCACGCGCATCTGCCACTGGCGGGCGGGCTGGTCCAGACGGAGGGTGTCGGTGTCCATGCGGCCAACGCCCTCCACCTTCTGGCCGGCCAGGCTGTGCCGGTCGCCGGCGGCGGACCAGGCGCCGAAGCTGAACCAGGGGCTCCAGCCTCCTTGGGACTGGACCCGGAGCTCCACCACCACGGCGCCGGCGCCATCCGTATTCCATGAAGCGACGGCCCACGTGAAGGGCGATTCAGCCGTGTAGACGGGGCTGGTCCAGTCGCCGCACTGCTCGCCTCCGCCCCGGGCAAGCACTCCGCCATCCAGCAGGCGAACGTTCCGGGCCGTGCCGCCCGCAAAATCCAGAACCGGCGTCAGTGCCATGGCACCAGCCTCCCCTTGCTCGGACTCTTCTGCCTTCGAGGTTCGGCGCCGGCCCGCCGCCCTCCTGCCTGTTACTTCCGTACGTATTGCTGCGCCGCCGGGAAGTGCGGTTGGAAGTCCCAGCTTTTGACCTGCCCCTGGCTCAGGGCCTCGCGCAGGAAGAACCGGGACTGCTGATCGGCAATGATGCGGCGCTCCGCCTGCTCCGGATCCCAGCCCGTCAGGAGCCTGCGGTGCAGGTCGCCCTCAATCTGGGCCAGCTCCGGCTGCCCGGCCAGGTTGACCCACTGGTTGGGATCTGCCTCCAGGTCGTAGAGCAACGGTGAGGCCCCATGGGCGTAGACGTACATGTACCGCCCCCGGCGAATCTGGCGGATGGGCCGCCAGGTGCCCTCGCCCAGGTTTTCGCAGATCATCTCGTCCGGCCACCCGTCCTCCTGCCCGTTGACCAGTGGCAGCACGCTGTGGCCGTCCAGCCCGTCAGGCGTGTCGAGACCGGCCATCTCCAGCAGGGTCGGGAAGAGGTCTACCAGGGAGACCACGCGGGCCGAGCGATGCCCGGCGCCCGACGCCTGCCCAGGCACCGAGACGATGAGCGGGACCCTGACCGACCACTCGTAGTGAGTCCGCTTGAAGAAGTGCCCGTGCTCGCCCAGCATCTCGCCGTGGTCGCTGGTGAAGATGACGATGGTGTCATCCCGCATTCCAAAGGTATCCAACGCCCCGAGAAGGTCGCCCAGTTTATCGTCGATGTAGGAGATCTCGCCGAGGTAGCCGCGCCGGGCCGTTCGGACATCGTCGGTGGTGATGGGCCGCAGCGGGAAACCATGGAACGTATCGACCCAGTCATCCACGGTGTGGGGCGTGTGGCCGGCGGGCGGCGCTTCCGGCATGGGGACCTCTGCGCCAGCGTACCGATCCCAGTACTTCCGGGTTATGCAGTACGGATCATGGGGATGCGTGTAGGATACGCAGAGGAACCAGGGCCGCTCCCGCCGGTCGCCCATGGACTCCCGTCCGATGCGGCGTAGGTACTCCATGGCCCGGAAGTGGGTCTCCTCATCGTAGTCCAGCTGCAGGCTCCATTCGCAGACGCCGGACTGGTCCAGCAGGTTGGCCATGGGGCCCCGGTTAGAGGGGTTGGGCACATTGCCCTTCGACCAGTCGGGAATCCACTGAATGGCCGACGGGTAGATGTCGGTGGTGAGGCGCTGCTCGAAGCCGTGCAGCTGGTCGGGGCCGATGAAGTGCATCTTGCCGGAGAGCGTGGTCTCATACCCAGCCCGCCGCAAGTGATGGACCATGGTGGGCCGGTGGGCGGGCAGCTCGCTGGCGTTGTCGTAGGAGTCGATGGCCGAGCCCAGGCGCCCCGTCAGCATGGAGGCCCGCGACGGGCAGCAGAGGGGCGCGTTGCAGTAGGCATTTTCGAACACGGTGCCGCGAGCTGCCAGGGCTTCCATGGCGGGGGTTTGGGCGGTTGGGTGTCCGTAAGGACTGGTCATGAACGGGGTCATCTGGTCGGCCATCACCATCAGGATGTTGGGCCGCTTCATCCGCACGCCTCCTCCGCTACTCCTCCAGCAGGTTGGTCTCGACGACAGGCTTGGTGGGATCCACGGGCACCCGGAAGGTCTTGATCTCGCAGGGGCCAAAGAGCGCCTCAAAGCTGCGGCCGAAGCGCGGCAGGTGGATGGTGGCCCGGGTCTGCGCCTTGTCGGTCTCGTACGCCCGCACAATAAGGTCCTCGCTGTCCTCGTGCTGCTTGACCACGCTGACCAGCACGTTATCCACATCAACCGAAAGATAGGAGTCGACCTGTGGGAGGGGCCCCGCATGGTATGTCTCGATGATGGTCACCGGCTTCTGGTTCAGCTCCCAGCCCCGCTTCACGGCGCCGGCCTGCTCCCAGCCGCCTTCGTGGGGCAGCAGTGCGTAGGTGAAGCGCTGCACCCCCTGCTCCATGAAAACGTACCCGCCGTTCTCCTGGGGAACGTACGGGTCGTGATGCGCGTAGATGGGGCTGCGCAGCACGGTCAGGCTCAGTTCCTTCTCCTTGACCGAGTAGCTGTACTTGCCGTCGTTGAGCAGCGAGAGCCCGTAGGGGATCTGGCGCTCCTTGATGCTGCCCGACAGGTCGACCCAGTTCTGTCCGGGGTCCTCCTCCCCGTTGGCGGCCCGCTCGATGTGGCCATAGGCCGTCTCGTAGGTCACCTTAGGGAAGTGGAGGTTCGTCGGGAAGCGCAGCTTCAAGAGCTTGAACTGCTCCCGCCAGTCCACGGTGACGTGGACATCGATCTGGTTCAGCTCCTGGTACATGGTGAAGTGCTGGATCAGGGTGGACTGGCCGTACTCGCTCTCCACCCGGATCACGCTCTTGACCGGACCGTGCTCAATGAGCCGCACCCGCTTCGCGGTGAAGGCGCCCACCACCCGGTGGAACATGGTCTCGCCGTGGCTCCAGGTGTCGGTGCGGTCCTCCAGCACATCAGGCCTGGCGGCGGGTCCCCGAAAGACCTGGAAGTCCAGGTGCTTGTCCAGCAGGCTGGCCACCCACCCCGTCGCGGGGTCGATCTCCAACCGGAAGCGGTCGTTCTCCATGACGGTGCCGGTGGCGGTCATCGGGGCGGTCATCGGGGCGGTCATCGCCGTCAGGTCGTCGCCGGCGGGCTCGGGGGGCGTCAGCACCTGGTACGTCCGGTAGCCCATGGGCGGGAGGGCCGCCACAAAGCCGATGCGCCTGTACCTCTCCCTTACGGTAGCGTAGGACTGCACTACCTGCATGGGCACCTGGCGCCCCTGATCGTCGAGCAGAATGTCGGTGGGCTTCAGCCCGCGGCACTCCAGCTCCACGTACTGGCGGACGGGCCAGGCGTGAGGATTGAAGACCACAATGGGCTTCATGCCTTCCACCTGCTCGATGTTGACCCGCCAGGACAGGGACTGCACGGCGTGGTTCAGGTTGCGGGCGCCAATGGCCATAGCCTCGCCGTAGGAGTCCCGCGCATCGGCATATGCGGGTTCGATGCTGGTGCCCGCCAGAATGTCGTGAAACTGATTGAAGAGCACGTTCTTCCAGGCCTTGTGGAAGTCGGTTGGGTAGGGTTGACCGGCAACCAGGGTAGCCACCGCTGAGAGCTTCTCTGCCATAACCAGCAGGTTCTCGGCCTGCCGGTTCCACCGCTTCACGCCGGAATGGGCGGCATAGGTCCCGCTGGCCGTGTGCTGGAGGTCGCTGTGGACCACAGGAAAGGCGACACCCGATTCTTCCAGGGCTGCGAAGAAGCCGCCTGTGCTGCTGCACTGGGCCGTAGGGAATGTCGGGTCGGCGTCGAGCCGGTGGATGCACCGGAGGTTCTCCACGGTCGGACCGCCGCCGTGGTTGCCCACGCCGTAGAAGCACATCATCTCGGTGATGGGCGGTTTTAGCTCCCCGGCCACCCGACGAGCGTGGGTGTCGAAGGCCTGGCCCCAGGTGAGGTACTCAAACGGAATGCGGAAAGTCAACACCCGGGACCCGTCGTCCGACTCCCAGTGGAAGATGCGGCCGGGCAGCCCCTTCATGTGGGGCAGGGGCCGCATGAAGACGTAGTAGTCCATGCCGCTCTTCTTCAGAATCTGCGGCAACATGCCGGTGTGGCCGAAGGAGTCCACGTTGTAGCCCACCCGGGCCTTTACGCCGAGCTTCGCCTGGAACCAGCGCTGGCCGTAGAGTCCCTGGCGGACGAAGGACTCGCCGCTGGGATGGTTGCAGTCCGGCTCCACCCACCACCCGCCGACCACTTCCCAGCGCCCCTCGGCCACCCGCTGTTTGATCTCGGCGAACATGGCCGGGTCGTTCTGCTCCACCCACTCGTAGTGGGCGGCCGAACTGCAGGTGAAGATGAAGTCCGGGAACTCCTTCATGCGGTCCAGCGCCGAGCGGAAGGTGGCCTTGACCTCCTGAAACCCTTCCGGCCACTGCCACATCCACACGGGGTCGATGTGGGCGTTGCCGATCATGTGCAGCGTCTTCGTTTTGATGGGCATGGCATCAGTCTCCCTGCTCACTGTCGGTGACCAGCGCCCGGTGCAGCTGCGCACTGGCGCTCGGTTCGGTGCTGGCGATCGGTTCGGCGGGGTCGAACCCGTTCTGCGCCGCTAGCTGCTGCCAGAACCGGGCACTGTCCTTGGGAATGCGCCGCTGGGTGGGGTAATCCACGTAGACCAGCCCGAACCGCTGGGTGTAGCCGAAGGCCCACTCGAAGTTGTCCATGAACGACCAGGCAAAGTAGCCCCGCACGTCACAGCCGGCCTCCACGGCCCGGTGCACCGCCTCGACGTGGCGGCGCAGGAACTCCACCCGCGCAGGGTCGTGGACCTGGCCATCCGGGCTGATCACATCGGCAGAGACCATCCCGTTCTCGGTAATGTAGATGGGGATATTGTCATAGTCGGCCTTCAGCCGCAGAAGCAGGTCGGTCAGACACTCGGGCACAATCTCGGAGCCTGTGGCCGTGGCAGGCACGCCGGGCATCCGGTCGTGCACCCTCCAACCCAGGTCGGCCGTGGGGTCCGCCTCAATCGTCCGCCGCCGGTAGTAGTTGACGCCCAGGAAGTCACCCGGCGCTCCCATGGTCGCCCCCTGGTCCTCCGGTCGGATGAAGTCCAGCGGACCCACAAGCTTGGCGTAGAACGCCAGCATGTCCTCGGGGTAGCTCCCCCGGAGGGCCGGGTCCAGGAACCATCGGTTGGTGTAGCCGTCGGAGAGGCGCGTCGCCTGACGGTCCGCCTCGGAGTCGGTCATGGGGTAACTGGGAAGCAGGTTTAGTGTGATCCCGATCTGCCCCTTGCGGGACTGACGCCGGTATTCGGTCACCGCCCGGCCGTGGGAGAGCATGAGGTGGTGCGAGGCCATGAGCCCCAACCGCAGGTCCTTGAAGCCCGGGGCATGTACGCCCCGGAAGTGGCCCAGCATGCTCGCGCACCAGGGCTCGTTGTGAGTGATCCAAAGGGGCACCTGGTCACCCAGAGCCGCAAACATGATCGCGGCATACTCGCCAAACCGCTCGGCTGTGTCGCGGCTGGTCCAGCCACCCGCGTCCTGCAGCGCCTGCGGGAGGTCCCAGTGGTAGAGCGTGGCTGCGGGGGTGATGCCGCGTGCCGTCAGCCGGTCCACCAGACGCCGGTAGAAGTCCAGGCCCCGCTGGTTGGCAGGCCCCTTGCCCGCGGGCTGAATGCGGGGCCAGGCAATGGAGAAGCGATAGCCCCGGTACCCCAGGTCGGCCATGAGGCCCACATCGTCTGCAAAGCGATGGTAGTGGTCGCAGGCCACGTCGCCCGTGTCGCCGTTGGCGGTGTTGCCGGGGGTATAGCTGAACCGGTCCCAGATGGATTCGCCGCGGCCGTCTTCATGCGCGGCGCCTTCGATCTGGTAGGCCGCGGTCGCAGCGCCCCACAGGAAATGGGCGGGAAAGTGCATGGTGCTGCCTCCAAACTTAGTCTATCAGGTGAAATAAGTTGGTAGATGATGTTCGCTCCCTTGGAGAGAAAATCCTCTATTCGGCCAGCGAGTCGAGAACTCCCGGCTTTCCTTGCACCGGGCGCCCTGTGTCCTGGACATGTTCATCTCCCCGAACTTCGCGCACGGTCATTCAAACAAACAATGACCCCGGGTCAATTTAATGTTGACCCGGGGTCATTATTCGGTCTATACTGCCCTCAGAGGGCCCCAAAAACAGACGCGGCGGGTGATATCCATGAGCCCCAAAGAGGGTCGGGAGCTTGACTGGCTCAACGATCCGGTAGTGCTGTCGGATGTGGAAGTGAACCAGAACGTGGTGGTGGGTAAGTTGCCCAAAGTGGTCGAGAAATTCATGAACTGGGGGCAAGGCCACTCGGTATGGCCCCTGACCATGGGGATTGCGTGCTGTGCCTTTGAGTTCATCGCTGCCTGTATGCCAAAGTATGACATCGCCCGATTCGGGTCGGAAGCGCTGCGTGCTTCGCCACGCCAGGCCGACTTGATGGTGGTCTCCGGAACCATCACAGAGAAGATCGCCGTCGTGGTGCGCCGCCTCTATGATCAGATGGCCGAGCCGAAGTACGTCATTGCCATGGGCGCCTGCGCATGCAACGGTGGACCCTACTGGGATGCGTACAACGTGGTGGACGGGGTCCATAAGATCATCCCGGTAGATGTCTACGTGCCAGGTTGTCCGCCGCGCCCCGAAGCTTTTCTGCAGGCGCTCATGGAGATTCAGTCCATGATCGAGACAGGAAAGCGCGGGCTCGTCACGAAGGGTTGAGTTGCGTTGTGGCGGTTCGACCGCTGCGGCAGTGAGACCGTCGGGCTTCCGGAGAGGGTGGGCAAGCATGAAGCGAGCAGAGAAGAAAACGGCCACGCGGGACGCTTTGATCGCCGCTGCGCTCGGGATGATCGCCCGCGATGGGTATGAGGAGACCACAGTCGCGCAGATTGCCCGGGAGGCCGGTGTGGCCAAGGGAACCTTCTTCAACTACTTCCAGACGAAGGAGGACGTGCTGATACAGGTTGTCCAGGGCCAGCTGCTCTGGATCCAAGAGCAGTTGAGCGCACTGAAGTGCAGTTCGGCACCCCTGTCGCCTGCGGTGAGCCAGATCATGGTGCAGATGGTGACCCGTCTGCCTTACACCGCCCCCCTGATCCGAGCGATGTTCCGGGCATCGCTGACCAGCCCTGAGCACGCATCCGGGTATGTGGCTCCCTCCGTGGCCATGGTGCAGGCACTGATCCCGGTTATGGCACTGGGGCAGGAGCGCAGAGAGTTCCGGCGTGACCTGGCGGCCGGCCGCCTGGCTTACCTTGCCGTGCAGACGTACTTCGGGGTCCTGTGGGGCTGGTGTATGGGACCAGGTGATGAATCCCTGGGGCCGGCAATGGCCGTGAGCTTTAATGCCTTCTTTCAGGGGGTGTGCAGCGCCACACCGCCTGAGTCTCCCGACACGTGATAGGAAGTGAGTAACATGCCCGGGACGACGATGGTAACCACGACGCCCCCGCGAGCTGGATGGAACTATCATTAGGCCCGCACCACCCCGCCGCACACGGCGTCATGCGGGTCAAGCTGGTGCTGGACGGTGAGATGATCCAGCAGGCCGCTGTCGAACACGGCTTCTTGCATACCGGCATCGAGAAGACTGCCGAAAGCCTGACGTGGAGCAGGCTATCGCTGCGCTGGGCCCTCGGCTCACTGGACCTTGGGTCGATAACCCCGTATTTTTGGGCCCTTCATCTGCGGGACGAGATTCTCGGCCTATTGGAAGAACAACCCCATCTTCCGGGATCGCACCCGAGGGATCGGGACAATCAGCGGGGAGCAAGCCATGAGTTTCGGCCTCACCGGCCCGAATCTGCGCGCCTGCGGGGTCGACTATGATGTCCGCAAGGCGTACCCCCATGGCGGTTACGATCGGTTCCAATTTGACACCCCGCTTGGGGAGAACGGTGACACCCTCGACCGCTTCACGGTGCGCTTCCGCGAGATGAAAGAGTCATCTCGGATTGTCAGACAGGCGTTCGACAGCCTGCCCGCCGGTCCTTGGATCAGCGCCGACTGCAGACTGGTTCCACCACCTAAGGAATCGGTCAGGGGTTCCATGGAAGCGCTGATCCGTCATTTCAAACTGATGGATGGTGGGTTCCGCGTTCCGGCGGGAGAGGCGTATCAGAGTGTCGAGTCTGCTCGCGGGGAACTGGGCATGTACGTCATCTCGGATGGAACCAACAAGCCGTTTTGTGTTCGGGTGCGACCGCCCAGCCTCTACTCAATACACGCCCTGCCCGCCATGCTGGAGGGCGCGCAGATTTCCGACATGGTCGACATTATTGCCTCCACTGACCCTGTGTTCGGGGAGGTGGACCGCTAAGGCGAAACCGGCCGGGAATCCCACACGCAGCCCAGGGCTCGATCGTCGAAACTCCGTGGATTGGCGGACCCATAGATTCCATCAATCCAATCGGCCAAAATTCCATGCTTTGCTATGCCTACAAAACCATTTCTTGTGCTATCCTGTCGTTGTCCAGCAAAAAGGGAGGAAGGATAGACGTGGATAATTTCGAAGTTGTTCTGGACTATTTCAACAAGGCCGACAAGCCGGTGAGCGCCGGCCAGATCGCAACTGCAACCGGCATCGACCGCAAAGAGGTCGACAAAATCATGGCCCGGCTCAAGAAAGAGGAGAGAATCGTTTCTCCGAAGGTCTGTTTCTGGGAACTGAAGAGATAAGCTCGCTTTCAGGCCCCATTCCTGCCGCGACAGCACAAAGCTCCCCGACGCAAGTCGAGGAGCTTTGTGCTGTTGGTACCTAGGCAAGGTCGTTTTCTTGTGGCAAGTTAGGCTCAAGCTTTCGCGGCAAGGTTACCGCCCAGTCGCGGATCGCCGTCCAGTCTCGCAGGTCGCTTGCCGGTGCCTTACCAGCAAGCAGGTTCATAGGGAAGCGCAAATAGGCCGGGTCGTACTTGCCGCCGAACATTTCGAGAGCGACCGGTGTAAGCCAGGGGAACTTCGCCAGCTCTGTACCGAGTTGTGCGCGTGAATCCTGCCACTCCTTCTCATCATAGGGCGCATGAGTTGGGCCGAGCGCGAAAACGGCCACCGGTCGCTCCATGAGGGCTTTGTGGTGCCGCGACAGGAAACCAAGTGCGTCCTTGTGCCAATGGAACATGAAGAGCGGCGCCCCAAGTACAACTGCGCTGTACTCCGCTAGCGTACGGACTTGCCGCAAGGGCTGGACATCTACCGCAAGCCCACCGTCGCGCAGCGCCACCGCAATGGCGATGGCAAATCTAGCGGGTATCGTCTACCTCTGGGGATATTTCTATCCACCCTGTCCAGTGACCGCCACTTGCAGTGGTTAACGAAGCTGGTGTCCGGCGTGCTTCAACGAATGGCGGCAGGCAGTGGGCAAGCTCTGCCCTGATTGGTCCCGGCTCATGGTAGGGTGCCCGATTACTCCGGCTGTCACCCATCTCATTCCTAACGGGCGCCTGTGTGTCGCGACCCCGCGATGCCTGGATGCACATGTAACTGGGCACTTGAACGATGCCGCAGATGGTACACCCAAAGACAAGACGAAGCGCCTTTACCGCAGTGGTAAAGGCGCCTCAGTTGGTTTCGGGTAGGGTTTGTTCGAGCGTTGGAGGCCATAGAGGAGCCCCTCATTGGTCACAAGATTTGTCCGATTCTGGAGAAAAGAGCCACACACTCACCACCTGCAGCTCTAATGACAGCGTCGGCCTAGCGCTCCGCGCATCACCGGCGTGCCACTCGCCATCTCTTGCACGAAGCTCCTGCCATGCGAACTACCACTGGCTGTAGCAACAGGCAGCAGTGGCACGTCCGTATGGATGCGCGTGTTATGGACCCTCAGCTCTCGATCTCCGCCTTCTCAATATTGTCGTCATCAGCGCTCTCCTCCCAGTCGAGCAAGTGGTACGGGTCGATGCCAGCCCCGACCGGCTTACGCGGCACGGTCACCGTGATCGTCTGCTCGCCGGAGCGGATGCGATGCATCTGCACGTACAGCGGTTCGCTCAACTCGTCGCCGTCCTCGGCAGGGGCGAAGACGCCGATCTGCACCGGCTCATCCATCGGCACCTCGGTCTCGACGCCGGCCTCGTCCGTCACCACCTTGCGCGCCCGCACGTCGAGCGTCACCTGCCAGGTTCCAGCCTTCGTCTCGACCGCCGCGACGCGCTCCGTCTCGAGCTCCCAGAAGGTGTTCACCTCGAACAGATCGTGCAGCAGCGGCCGCAGCGAGTCCGGTGTGACCGCCTGCAGCTCGCGGTAGAGGTCGAGCGTCGTCGCTAGCGGAGGCGCTCCCGAACGGTGCTTCTCGACCAGGCGACGCAACGCGGTGTTGACCCGCTCCTCGCCCATGTACTCGCTCAGCGCGTAAAGCGCGAAAGGGCCCCTGCGGTAGGACATGTACGGGTCAAGCCCCCGGAGCAACGGTTCACCGCGGCGTATCGGGGGGTACGGGTACGGCTGCCGCATGAAGCTCAGGAGCCGCCGGAGCTGCGGAGCGCCGTAGCTCTCCCGCACCACCTGCATCGCGTAGTACCACGCCAGGCTCTCGCTCATCACGGGGGCTCCCTCGACGAATGCGTACGGGACGGTCCACTGGTGGGCCATCTCGTGGGCGACGACGGCGAATGGGAGATCGAGGCTCTCCCCATCGTCCTTCGGGCTCCAGAAGGCGAACCCTTCTTCATGCGTGATCATGCCGGCGTCGGCGTGCATACCCGTGCCCTCGCCGGGACGCTCGACTACGCTCAGGTAATTGCGCGGGTAGGGACCGAAGTGCTCTGTGTAGTAGTCCAGCGAGGCCCGCACGCTGCGGAGCATGCGGTCCAGGTTTGGAGTATGCCCCGGGTGATGGAAGACCTGGATCGTGACGTCGTTCCACTTCGCTTCATGCACCGCGTATTTGGCGGAGAAGAACCCGAGCTCGGTGCCGATGGGTCCGTCGGTGGAATAGTGGAAGTAGCGCCGCCCGCCTTCCGTCCACGTTCGGCGCAGCCGCCCCGGCGCGACGGCGATCTGGTCCGCGTCCGTGCCTACGACCGCGTCGAACGCGATCCGCTCGGCCCGTTCCATCCGCGCTTCGACATCGTAGAGCGAGGGGACCACAGGGCGATCCGGGAGCCCATGCTCC
>Ga0196971_1000927_pt1 | contig 15804 bp, 16 predicted proteins | sample S1v_1013CmetaG_FD_148660 | JGI IMG/M metagenome (GOLD analysis project Ga0196971, IMG submission 148660) | Soil microbial communities from Anza Borrego desert, Southern California, United States - S1+v_10-13C | ecosystem: Environmental > Terrestrial > Soil > Desert | place: USA: California... | reverse complement strand
GCCCCCAGCCGGTCCACCTTGTTGACGAAGAGCAGGGTGGGAATCTTCATGGCCCGCAGGGCGTGCCAGAGCGTCTCCGTATGCGCCTGAACCCCTTCGGCGGCGGATATGATCAGCACGGCGCCATCGAGCACCTGTAGGGCCCGTTCCACTTCCGCGGCAAAGTCCACGTGGCCCGGGGTGTCGACCAGATTGACCGAGGCGCCCTGCCATGGCAGCACGGTGGTGGCCATGCGCACGGAGATGCCGCGCTCCCGCTCCACCTCCAGCCAGTCGGTCTGGGCGGTACCATCGTCCACGCTGCCGGGGGCCCGGGTGCGGCCCGTCAGGTACAGCATCTGCTCGGTGGTTGTGGTCTTGCCCGCATCCACATGGGCCAGAAGGCCGACGTTGCGAATCGACACAAGCTACATCTCCTGCCGCAGACCAGTTGATGCTTCTATGGTACCGAGCCGGACCCATCCTTGACAAGGCGAACGCCGCATCCCCCAGGATGCGGCGTCCAACAACATAAAGAAACCTTGATCGTATTGAGGGCTACACAATCCCTGGGAGCGTGATATACTCAACCCTGTAAAGGTTAGAAGCGCCCTGGCAGTAACGCCAGGGCGCTCCAGTTGGTGGCAAAAAGCTCAACAAAGTGTTAAGGAAATCGTTGTCTCTGAGAGTAACCCACACCTGTGGAGGGAGAAGGCCAGATGCGCAGCAAGGTCATCGCTATCGTTGTCATCATTGCCGTGCTTGCGGGCGGGGGTTGGTGGTGGTTCAATGGCCGAACCAGGCCTGCCGACGCAAAGAGCCAGACCCAGTACATTCAGACCAACGTGAAGCGTGGGGACATTCGGGTCACCATCTCCGGCACTGGACCGGTGGCGTCGGTAAACGGCGTCATGGTGAAGTCGAACCAGACGGGCATCATCAAACAACTGATGGCCCAGGACGGCGACAAGGTCAAGGCCGGTCAGATTGTGGTGATGCTGGACAACGACAACCTGGAGGCCAGCCTGAAGCAGGCGGAGGTAGACCTGCTGAACACCCAGGCCAGCCTGAACAACCTGCTCAACCCCCAGGCCACGGCCGTGCGGGCCCAGCAGCTCAAGGTGGAAAACGCCCGTCTCACGCTGAAGCAGCGGCAGCAAGACATGGCCAACCTGGTGGTCAAGTCGCCCCGGAGCGGCCTGGTCTCCTCCATCAAAGTGACCGAAGGCTCCGATGTGGCGGACAACACGCTCCTGATCAGCCTCTACGACGATGTGGCCCCGACCTTCACCGTGAGCCTGTCGCAGCAGGTGGCTGCCCTGGTAAAGGTGGGTGACAGGGTGACGGTCAACCTGACCGGCCTGCAGTCGGTGGAAGGCACGATACAGCCCGCTGGAGCGGCGGCCACGCCCACATCCGGCAACCGTGACGCAAATGTGCCCATCGCCATTGCACTGCCTTCGCTGGAAAGCGTTCGCCCCGGCATGGTGGGACAGGCCGTCTTTACCCTGCCGGACCTGAGCTACGTGGTGCAGGCCAACGGTTCGGTGGACAACCGGCTGGTCGACGCGCGGTCGCAGGTGGCCGGCACCATCAGCACCATCGCTTTCAAGGAAGGTCATCGGGTAAAGGCCGGGGATGTGCTGGTGCAGCTGACCAACGATACGCTGGCCCTTCAACTGGAGCAGGCAGCCAACGACCTCAAGACGCAGGAGCAGGCGTTGTCCAACCTGCTGGATCCCACGAAGGACCCCAACAGCCAGGTGACTTCGCTGCGGGCCAAGATCGATCAGGCGCAGATTACCCTCTCCACCCGCACCAGCGACGCTGAGGACTTGAAGGTCAAGGCGCCCGTGGCGGGGCAGATCTCCTCGCTCACCCTGCGGGTGGGTGACCGGGTGACCGCCAACCAGAACCTCTTCCGGGTGGCTGACTACAGCGCCATGCAGATTACGATTTCGGTCGACGAGTTGGATGTGGCCAAGGCCAAGGTGGGCCAGCGGGCGACCGTTACGTTGGACGCCCTGCCCGGGCGACAGTTTACGGGCAAGGTCGCCAAGATCAACCCCGAAGGCGTCTTCCGCAACGACATCGCCACCTTTGAGGTGACGATCCAGGTGGAGAACCCGAAGGATCTGATGGCGGGCATGAACTCCACCGTCAACGTGGTGGTGGAGGAGCGAACCAACGTGCTCTGGCTGCCGGCTCAGGCGGTCCAGGTGCGGCAGGGCAAGGCCATTGTGCAGGTGCTCGAAGGCAAGGACACCGTGGTGCAGAAAGAGATCCAGGTCGGCCTGCGCACGTCGCAGCAGGTGGAGATCACGGGCGGCCTGAACGAAGGCGACCAGGTGATCCAGACCATCATCCGCCCGACGTCAGCTACGCAGGGCCTGGGCGGCATGTTCGGCGGCAACCGCCAGCAGCAGCAGCCCGCCACCACCTTCCCGCAGCAGCAACAGCAGCAGGGAGGCGGCCAGCAGCGTCAGCAACAGTTCACGCCGCCCATCCAGAGGTGATAAGCCCATGATCGCCATTCGCAAGCTGACCAAGGTCTACGGCAGCGGCGATACCAAGGTGGTGGCCCTGGCGGGTGTCGACCTGGACATTGCGTCCGGGGAGATGGTGGCCGTCATGGGCCCGTCGGGGTCTGGCAAGTCTACCCTGATGAACATGGTCGGCTGCCTCGACCGGCCTACGTCGGGCGAGTACTTCATCGACGGTAAAGAGGTCGGTCAGATCGACGACAACCAGCGGGCCGAGGTGCGCAACCGCCACATCGGCTTCGTCTTCCAGGCCTTCAACCTGCTGGCGAAGCTGACGGCCCTCCAGAATGTGGAGACGCCCCTGATCTACCGGGGCATCAGGCCCCGCCAGCGGCACCAGTGGGCCCAGGAGGCCCTGGACCGGGTGGGGCTGGGGCACCGAGGGCACCACAGGCCGTCCCAGCTTTCCGGCGGCCAGCAGCAGCGGGTGGCCATCGCCCGGGCGCTGGCGGCACGACCGTCGATCCTGCTGGCAGACGAGCCCACGGGCGCGCTGGACTCCCGCACGGGTCAGGAAGTGCTGGGGCTTTTCCAGGCGCTGAACCGGGAAGGGCGCACGGTGGTCCTCGTCACCCACGATGAGCACGTGGCGGCCCACTGCAAGCGCATTGTGCGCCTCAGCGACGGGCTGATCGTCTCCGATGAAGCGAACGCAGCGCCACTGGATGCTCATGCGGAACTGCACCGGCTGTTCGGCGGGGGGGAGGTGGCCCACGCCTGATGTTTACCCTGATCGAGTCGATTCGGGTCGCATGGCTGGGCATCTCGGGCAACAAGCTCCGAACCTTCCTGACCATGCTGGGCGTGATCATCGGCGTGTCTGCCGTCATTGCCCTGGTCTCGGTGGGTCAGGGCGCCCAGGCCCAGGCCACCTCGCAGATCACGGCCCTCGGCTCCAACCTGATTACGGTGATGCCCCGTGGCGGCGGTTACCGCATCGAAGCGAAGGACCTGCCAGAACTGCGAGTGCGGTCGCCCCTCATTCAGTTCTTCCTTCCCACGGTCTCGGCGGGCCAGCACACGGTAAAGGCCAGCGGAGCTTCTTACCAGGTGAGCGTTGAGGGTACAGGCGCCGACTACCCCGCCGTGCGGGAGCGTGGCGTGATCAACGGCGCCTGGTTCTCCGAAGAGGACGTGACCACTCGCCGTCGGGTGGCGGTGCTGGGCACCACCACCGTGACCAAGCTGTTCGGCGAGGGTGCCGACCCCATGGGGCAGACCATTCGGCTCATGGGACAGTCCTTTCACGTGGTGGGCGTGGCGGAGTCCAAGGGAACCGGCTTCGGCGGTCAGGACCAGGATGACCTGATCCTGGTCCCCTACACCGCAATTGCCCGTCTGATGGGCCTCAACCGCATCCCGACGCTGATCCTGAAGACGGCAAGCGCCGCCGATTCCACCATCGTCACCCAGCAGGTGACCGACTACTTCGTTACCAAGTTCCGCAACCCGGACGGCGTACGGGTTCAGAGCCAGGACCAGCTGCTGGAGACGGTCAACTCCATGACCCAGATCTTCACGCTCCTGCTGGGCGCCATCGCCTCCATTTCGCTGGCGGTAGGCGGCATCGGCATCATGAACATCATGCTGGTCTCCGTTTCCGAACGGACCCGGGAGATCGGCATCCGCAAGGCCATCGGGGCGAAGAAGCGGGACATTCTGCTCCAGTTCCTGATTGAGGCGCTGATCCTCTCGGTGACCGGCGGTGTGATCGGCATCCTGCTCGGCTCGTTGGGCTCACAGGGGCTGACCAAGGTCCTGAACTTCCCGGCCCTGGTGACCACCGACTCGGTTCTGATCTCGTTCGGATTCTCGCTGGGGGTCGGCGTGATCTTTGGCTTCTACCCGGCCCTGCGGGCCTCGAACCTGGACCCCATCGAAGCGCTGCGGCGCGAGTAAAGCTAACGAGGAGGACCCATTGCCATGACGAAGACCATGAAGCGTCTGATGATGGTGCTCGGGACCGTGGCCCTGCTGGTGGCTCTGGTGGCCTCGATGACAAGCACGACCCTGGCCGCCAACCTGACGGGCGGCACCTACACCTACCTGATCAACGGCGAAGAGGAGACCTTTACCTTTGACCCGGTGGTTCGCAAGGATGGTCTGCTGCTACCATTTGAAGTGTTCCAGAAGATGGGCATCAAGCTGGAAGGTATGACGGAGAAGACCGTTACGGCGACGAAGGATACGGTCGCAGCCAAGGTGACCATCGGCTCCACCATCTATGATCTGGACGGGGCTACGAAGATGTTGGCGACGATGCCCTTGCGGCTGAACGGGCGAGTTTTCCTGCCCATGGACCTGCTCAAGGAATTCGGGATCGAAGCCGTTCAGGACGGCACCATGATTCTGATGCGGCCCCTGGTTGACAAGGTCCCGGCTTTGGAGCAGCTTACGGATCCCCAGTGGAGCGCCCTGCGGGCAAACCGGGGGTTTTCCAACAACGCAAAATCTGACTCCGGCATCTACCTGTTCTGCGATTTCTCTCTGATGAATGCCGACATCATCAATGCTGCCAATCTGGGCACCTCCTACGGTACGCGGGCCCGTCTGCACAGCCTGCTTCAGACCAACACGCTAATCCTGGTGAAGGCCTCCAACATCGGCAGCCGTGCTGCCGGACTTGCATCGACCAGCCTTATGCTGGTGGACGATAAGCGGAACCAGTATGATGTGGTGAGCGTGGAGAACATTGGGTTTGGGCTACTCACCTCCAAGCTGGCTCCGGGCACTGACCGGTTTGGTGTACTGGTCTACCCGAAGCTCCCCGCCAACATTACCAGCCTTTCGCTCTACTCTGACGCCAGTCTGGCAGTTCTGGGCGCCTTCCCGATTCTGAAGTAAGGCCCGAAAGGGAGCAGCCGTCACTTGCGGGAGCCCGCCGCAAAGCGCGTCCTAACACATGGAAGGAACCCTGCAGCCATCATTGGCCTCAGGGTTCCTTTGCTGCACAAAGGCATCACCGGGATTCACAGCGCAGCCCCTTCACTCAAAGCAGAGTCCCCCTACCTGTACTTTGCAGATAGGGGGCACTCATGCAGCTCCCTTAGGGTCAAATCTTCCGGATCGCTACCCGCCAGACGTGAGGGCCCTGCTCCTGGTAGTCCCATTGGAACTTGCCGGGCATCTCGGCGGCGAACTGGTAATAGAGCGGCTTGGGATCATGGTCGTTGACCAGCATCATGGCCTGACCCGACGCCAGCGTATCGAATGTCCGGAAGATGGTGGCATGACGCTGGGCGGGCGGCATGGGGCGCACGTCGACGGTCACGAGATCGGTCATGTTCATTCCCTCCCTGTGTGATCTAGCCTTACCGTACAAACTACACTCAACGCAAACGTGGACCCGCAGGGGAGCCAGAAGATGCAGACAACCCAAGTGGCCGCTTTCGCCGGTCTCGGCGAAGATGTGGTTCGGGACCTGACCGGCGTAATGAAGCTGCGCACCTTTCGCAAGGGCTCCAGGCTCTTCGCTCAAGGCGAGGAGCCGCAGGCCATCTACTTTGTGGAATCCGGCCGGGTGAAGTGGCACAAGGTGAGCGAGGATGGCAACGAGCAAATCCTGCAGATGGTGGGACCAGGCCAGGGCGTGGGGCTGGTGGCCCTGCTGGACCGCAAGCCCTACGTAGCAGCAGGGACTGCGGTCGAGGACACGCGGGCCTGGGTGCTGACGGTGGCCGACTTCGACGGCATGGTGATGCGTCACCCCCAGCTGGCCCTGCTGGTGATGCGGCTGCTCGGCGACGGGGTGCGCTCCCTGCTGGAGCATGTGCACGCCATGACCCACCGGAGCGCTCAGGAACGGATCAGCTCGCTGCTGATCCGCAAAGGGGAGATGCAGGAGAACGGCCTGCGGGTGGTGACCATGACTCACCAGGAGATTGCACACCTGGGCGGCATGGCCCGCGAGACTGTCTCGCGGGTGCTGGCGGAGTTCCAGCGGCGGGGGGCCGTGCGGCTCACCCGCAACGCCGTCATCGTGCTGGACGCCACCCGGTTCTGGGTGACACCTTCATAGTGACAGAGACCGCGGGGAATGGGTGTGACGCAGGTCACACAGGGGTGAGACAGGCGGTCTAATCAACAGGCCCAGCGAGTATGGTTGGAGGGAAGTCCAACCCGGCCCGCCGGGCCGTTTCTGTCCCGTTTCCCGGCCGGCTCGATCCAGAGGTGATTCTTCATGGCTTCGGATTCGACGAGCAAACCGTGGCATCAGATGGGGGCCGGTGAGGTGCTGGACCGACTGGCGGTCGATGCGCACACCGGCCTCTCGGGCAGGGAGAGCGAACGCCGATTGGCCGAAGTGGGGCCCAATCTCCTGGCGGCGGCCGAAAAGACTCCCTGGTGGCGCATGTTCCTGTCTCAGTTTCAGGACTTCATGGTGTTGGTCTTGCTGGCGGCAACGGCCATTTCGTACGGCATGGGCGAGAAGGCAGATGCCATTACCATCGTGATCATCGTGGTGATCAACGCCGTTCTGGGCTTCGTTCAGGAGTACCGGGCGGAGCAGTCGCTGGAGGCCTTGAAGCAGCTGGCCGCTCCCACGGCCAGAGTCCTGCGGGACGGTCAGGAGACCCAGGTGGCGGCGGCTAACCTGGTGCCGGGCGACATTCTGCTGCTGGAGGCCGGCGACAAGCTTCCCGCCGACGCCCGGGTCCTGGAGGCTACCGGGCTCGAGATCGAAGAGGCGGCTCTGACCGGAGAATCGCTGCCTGTGCGGAAGAATCCGGCCTGGGCCGGGGCAGAGGACACGGGCCTGGGCGACCGCCGGAACATGGCCTACATGGGGACCACGGTCACCCGGGGCCGGGCCACGGCAGCGGTGGTCGCCACGGGCATGGAGACGGAAATGGGCCACATCGCCGGCCTGATGCAGGCGGTGGAGGTGGAGGAGACCCCCCTGCAGCGCCGCCTGGAGCAGTTGGGCAAGTGGCTGGTGCTGGGCTGCCTGCTGGTCTGTGCTTTGGTGGTGGGTGTGGGATTGCTGCGGGTGCAGACTCTCAGCGGTCCGGAGGTCACGAACCTGTTCCTGGCTGGTGTCTCGCTGGCCGTGGCGGCCATTCCTGAGGGGCTGCCCGCCATTGTGACGGTGGCACTGGCCATTGGCGTGCAGCGCATGATCAAGCGGAACGCGATCGTGCGGAAACTGCAGGCGGTGGAGACGCTGGGGTGCGCGACTGTCATCTGTTCGGACAACACGGTACGGAGAGTTTTGCGGATTGTTAAGAGTCGTGGACCTCTGCCTGCAGGTCTGACGCGCGAAAGGAACCGGCGGCCTCCGAAACGGGAGTACCGTCGGTTCTCTGTTCGCAGCCTTCATCCCTAGCAGCAGGGGAGAATGCGGTCCGGAGTACGCTGGCGCAAGGGCGGCTGACTGGCCGATAGCTCTATTGAACGGAGGTGAGCACTTTCCGGAGCTCACCACGCGCAAGACCTCGGGCGATCACATCGAAGTGCCTCCAGGTGGGTTCTGCCTGGATGGACCACTGTGCGTGGATCATGTCGCTTCCCTTGGCCTGGAACATCGTCACTTCGGCTCCATTCGGAGCGACGAGCGTTTCCCGCCAGTCGACATCAACGACAGCTGTTCGGTGACCAGTGGAATCACGGTACTGCAGAGTGACAAAGGCGCCGCTCGGTCCGGCGTACACCACCGATGTAATGTCTCCCTGAACGAAGCGTCCCTGCCTGGCGAATCCCTTGGGCACGTAACTCAGATCAAGGCCGGGGTTGCTTTCGTCGACCTTGTTGACCGCAGCCCGCCCTTCCACCGGCGGTTCCTTTCCATCAACTGTATCAACGTCCACACGCGCGCTACCAGTGGGTAGACGCCCGGGCAAGACAATCCCTTCCTTGGCTGCTTCGGGAGGTGTAATCACCCGAGACTTGCCTTCACCAGCAAACAGGACACTCGGAATGCTAAGTAGGGCAGCGGCGACCAGCACCACTGCGAACTTGCGTCCTTTAGTCATTTCATATCACCCCCTATGGTTGTCTCACTTACCTACCGCAGCGACCTTCTCACCACAATCTGATGCAACACTGTCCACGCGCACAATACAGTATGCAGTGTTACTGGTATAGGTGTAGTAATGATACTCTCTGCCCCCAACCCACCTAAAGTTACCTGTTTGGGTCCCATACATGGTGTACTCATACTCCCAGACAGAATAGAGGGAATACCAGTGATACGTCTGAACTGGTTGGCTGCCTTCAGGTGGAAACCGGCAGATTGTCTCGGTAGGGGACGTGTAAACCCATTCTTCCCGTTCAATCCAGTACGTGTCGGCCCGCACTCTAGAAGCGGCTACGCAGAGCACAGCGATCAAGAGAAGCACGGGTACGGCCATTCGCTTCACACGCTGGGTCTCCCTTCGATAGGTGATGCACCAATAATATCATGAAGTCAAAACAGCCTTAACACTACACATTATTCACATTCACTGTACAGTAATGTCCGGGCCGGGACAGCTTGGCACCGAACTACCGCCGCATATGGCATCAAGAAGAGCAGGGGGTTGTCCCCTGCTCTTCCAGTTGTTAAGGGTTTCGATTTTCGCAACGGAACAAGTGTTGCGTCTTCAAATGCGCTGGCTTGGTGTAGGATGGGCTTGTAGCTGGAACGAGAAAGAGCTCGCCGGGGTGCTTGGTTTGGCCGCCGGCCCCCGGAGAGCTCTCGTCACTCGGACAGGAGTGTTCCTGCCATGTCCATCGTACTGCCTCTGGCGCATAGCGTCCAGGGTTACCTACGGCGGTTTGGGCAAGTTGGTCCTGACCTGCCCTTGTGGTGTGGCCACTGCAACGCCCAGCGCTTACACAAGCATGGGCGCTATTGGCGCGTCGTTGTGTGCCGGCGGCGGCTCTACCGGATTCCGGTCTACCGGTGGAAATGCCCACACTGCGGGCGCACCGTCTCCTTGCTTCCCGACTTCCTCAAGCCATACGCTCGGTTCCTCTCGCTCCTGCGAGAGAAGGCTGTCTGGCGACGCCTAGCCGGGTGGCAGTGGGAGCGGATCGCTCGGGCGGTGAGTTCACCCGCCGTCAGCATCGTCTCGGTGCGCACGCTGCTGCGGTGGTTCGCCCGTGCGGCGGCCTGGGCCTCCGGGCGAGGGACCGAGCCCGTCGCCCGGTTGGCGGGACTGGCCCCGGCCCTGGACATCGGTGGCCTGAAGCCCGCCGACACTACTGCGCTGGCAGTGCTGCAGTTTCTCCGTCAAACCGGTCATCTGTTGCACTACCAGACAGGCCGGTTAGGGCACAGCCACCCGGGTCTGTTCGCCTTCTGCAACAGCCTCCTTGGCGGTCCGGCCTACCTGTAGACCACCCCACACACTGTGTCCATCGCCCGGGACAGGCTGCCATGCCACAATGGCGCCAAAACCACCCGGAGGTGTTCGCAGATGGATGCAGACAAGCGTCAGGAGACCGCTCTGTTCCGCTACCAGGTCATCGCGCCGCTGGTGACCCAGGAGCTGAACCGGATCCAGTATGGCCTTCTCCTGCAGGAAGTGGCCCGACAGGAGTATAGCCTCGGTGAGCAGAACGGCATCCAGATTGGTCGCCGGACCATTCAGCGGTGGGTTCAGCTCTACCGACAGCGGGGGCTGGCCGGTCTGGAACCCGCCGTTCGCTCGAACAAGCATGTCCGCAAAGTGGTGGCCCCGAGCGTGCTGGACCAGGCAATAGCCTTGCGCCGCGAAGTGCCGGGCCGCAGCGTTGAGCAGGTCATCGCCATTTTGGAGATGAGCGGGAAGGTCGAGAAAGGCACACTCAAGCGGAGCACACTGAACGAGCACCTTGTGCGGGCAGGCTGTACCCGAGCGGCAGTCGTTCAGGCGGCGAAGCGGCGGCCATCCCTGCGCCGCTGGGAGGCACCGCACCGCAATGCCGTGTGGCAGGGAGATGCGAAGTCGGGGTATTGGCTTCCCCACCCGACTCAGCCTGGAAAGCGGCGACAGGTCCACCTGCTAGCATGGATCGACGACTACTCCCGCCTGGTCTACGGCCAGTTCTACCTGGAGGAGCAGCTGCCCAGGCTGGAGGACTGTCTCAAGCGGACCATCCTGCGCTACGGCATCCCCCGGCGTATCTACGTGGATAACGGGGCGATTTACTCCAGCCGGCACCTGCAGCGGATCTGCGGCCGACTGTGTATTCGCCTGACCCACTCCCGGCCCTACAGGCCCATGGGCCGCGGCAAGATTGAGCGGTTCTTCCGGTTCGTCGATTCGTCGTTCGGGCCCGAGGTGCAGGTGCTCATCGGCGAAGGGAAGATCACGACGCTGGCGCAGCTTAACGAGTTCTTCTGGGCCTGGCTGGACGTGGGCTACAATCGCCGTCGCCACGGCTCCACGGGACAGGCTCCGCTGGACAGGTGGAACCAGGATGCCACCGAGATCCGCCGCATGGACGCCATCGCCCTTCGTGAGGCATTCCTTTGGGAGGAGCAGCGGGTGGTGGACAAGACCGGTTGCTTCTCGCTGCACGGCAACGCCTACGAGGTGGAGACCGCCTTTGCCGGCCGCAAGGTGACGCTTCGCTATGACCCGTTCGACCTGAGCCAGATGCAGGTCTGGCTGGATGGCCAGCGGTACCCCGACCCGATTCCCGTAGACCTTCGTCGCAAGCGCCGCCGGGAGGTGGAGCGACTGACGACACCGCCGGCACCAGCCACCGGCCTCAACTACCTGGCGCTGGCCAAGAAGCAGCATGACGAGCATGTCCGGCAGGAACTGGGGCAGACCCATTTCAGCCGCCTCATGGGTGGGGAGGGCAAGCCACATGCTTAACGAGTACTTCGGGCTGCACAGCCATCCGTTCCGCAAGGATCTGCCGACCGGTCAGTTGTTCCCGTCCCAGCAGCACCAGGAGCTCATCGCCCGGCTGCAGTACATCATCCGGACACGGGCCTTCGGGCTCATTACCGGGGAAGTGGGGGCAGGCAAGTCCACAGCTGTCCGTGCGCTCTACGACCAGCTGGACCGGACGCTGCACCAGTTTGTCTACATCGCCGACGCCGAACTGAACCCGCGCTCCTTCTACCGGGACGTGCTGACCCAGCTTGGTATGCAGGCTCCATTCCACGGCAGAGAGGCCAAGCGGATGTTTGAGGCAGCCCTCCTGGAGGGATACCGCACGCAGGGGCGGCAGCCGGTGATTGTCCTGGACGAGGCGCATCTGCTGGCGCCGGAGATGCTGCAGGAGATTCGCTTCATCCTCAACTTCCACTTTGACTCAGCATCCCCGATTAGCTTCGTGCTGGTCGGCCAGCCGGAGCTGCGGGGGAAGCTGAAGATGCGGGCCTTCGACGCCCTGGCCCAACGGGTGCAGGTACGCTACCACCTCAGCGGACTACCCGCTGAGCAGGTGGGGCCCTACATAGAGCACCACATGCGATTGGCCGGGGCCAGCCGCCCCATCTTCTCGGAACAGGCCGTCGGCACCCTAGCAACGCTGACCCGAGGCATTCCCCGGCTCATTAACGCCTACTGCGTTAGCTGTCTGCTGGACGCCTGTACGCGGGACCAGAAGGTGGTCGACGAAGCCAGCGTACGGCGGGTGGCCAGCGAGTTCGACGAGGCAGACCGGGCGGCTGCCGGGTGGTAGAAACACAGCGACCTCAGTTCAGGCACTCGCCTGACTGAGGTCGTTTCGTATGGTGCCAGCAGCACCGGGCAGTGCTGGATGCCAGTGGCGTCCGGCATTCCGATGCCGGGGAACGCCGGCGGCGACACAGTAAGGGTACGCGTAATAAATACGCAGTCCTCTATCCTGTTCGCTCGCCAGTGGACCTGGGGCCACCCGCAAAATGGTAGGATTGGGAGTGCGGAAGAAAGGAGGGCCGGCATGCTTCACAGGCTCCTTGATCTGGTTGACAAGGGCGAGTAGGTCCAGGTCAAGCGTGAGGTCGAGCGGCTGATCCTACTTCCCGCACTCGACAACCGCACCATGGGCCAGATGTACTGGGCCGGTGGTCGTGCCTGCATCGGGCTGCGGGAGTTCCACAATGCCATTGCCTTGGGCGAACTAGGCCTGCCCTATGCACTCAAAGCCAAGGATTGGGGCACTGTGGGGAAGCTCCGCCTCGATGTGGCCGGGTGCTTCCTCGCAATCGGCCAAACCCGCGACGCAAGGGCGTACTACGAGGCCTACCTTCTCGACCTCCCACGACATAGGGAAGCCCGGAAGTACGAGGGGCGTGCCCATTACAACCTTGGCCTCCTTTACCGCCAGGTTAGGAAGTATGACCTTGCTGGCGCAGCCTACCGTCAGGCGCTGCACTGCTTCGTGGAGCGGGGCGACACCAGGGATATTGGCGACACACACCAAAACGTCGCGTGGATGCATCTCATGCAGCGCAAACCTGAAGAGGCTTTGACTCACATCGAACTGGCCGCCAGCTATCGTGACCGCCTTCCCGCAGACTTTGAGACGGAGCAGCTCGTGCTACTGGCTTTCTACCACGCTGCGATCGGCGAACTCAAAGTCGCACGGGATTACCTCGAACCAGTGCGGGGAGGGTCGGTCCCGGCAACTGAGGCACACCTGGCGTGCGCCAAGTGGGTGGACGCCCAGGTCTTGGCGCGCGCGGGGCAGTGGCCCAAGGCGCAGGCAGCGCTCCACGAGGCGACTGATCATGCGCTGAACACCAGGGGGATAATGATGAAGCGAGTGGTGGCTATGCTCCTAGTAGTCCTGTCGGTGCTGATGGTCGCCTCGGTGGCGTCAGCTGAAAACGGGGTCAAGTTCACGAGCGTCGGCCGGGGGGCAACGACGCTGAGCGGTCGCTAGACCCACAAACACAAGGTGGCCGGCAGCATGAGCTGCTCGGCCACCTTTCCCTTTCTCCCCAGAGCCGCTATTCAAGACTGCGACGGGCACGCAGGAAGTCCACGAACTGCTGAACCTGCTGGCGGCCCTCTTGCGACAGGTCATCCCAACCGACCAGGGGCTCCTGCTCGGGTATTCGGCTCACAGCGAAAGACCCCTCAGTAAACAACCCACAGAACTCGCCGATGACCGTCACCGGGCGCAGGGACACGGGGTCACCGGTCACGGTCCAGACATAGCCCTCCTGGGGATCGCAGGTCAAGAGGGCCGTGCAGCCGCTCACAAGACCAAGGACGATCTGCCCCAGCCGCCCTGACTCTGCGCGCCGAACGAAGACGTAGTCCCCTTGCCTCAGGCCGGAGCCGGGGCACGGGTGGGTGACCTGAAAGGCCAAGTCAGCCCGGGCACCAAACTCCCTGGGCACCGGGATCGTGGCGACAATGTCGTCCGGCCCGAGGGGCGTGGAGTTCGACAGCGGATTCTGAAGGACCGGCAGCATCCTGACCCCGACGAAGCCGGCCACATCGGACCGGACCTTCTGCTCAACCTCGCGCTTCGCCTGCTCCTCGGCCTGCTTGTCTGCGCCGACGAAGTAGGAGTAGGGCTTGCCCAGGGCATCCGCGATCTTGTACAGATCGTCCAGCCCCACATGGCGGCGCCCGAGCTCATAGTTTCCGATGGTGGCCTGGGTGTACCCAATGGCCTCCCCGAGCTGAGCCTGGGTCCAGCCCCGATCCTCGCGAGCCAAGCGAATACGTTCCCCGATCTGTGTAAATAGGTCGTCCATCCCGTCCACCACATCGCCTTCCGCTCCCGCGAGCTGCCCCACGAACGGCAGGGTGGCTTCGATCGGGAGCACGATCAGGCCAACGTTGACCGGTTCTGCGAAGGCCTGGACCACCGTCTGACCCGCCACAGCAAAGTCCCGGTTGCCTTTCACGCCCTGTTCTCCCTGCCCAAAGAGGAGGTGGAACGGGCAGGACTGACAGATTGGAGGCCCTTCGTTCGGCAGCTAATGGAGCAGTACGAGCCCAGGCGGCAGATCCGACTGGATTGGTTTGCCGCCTTCCATGACTCCGAGACGCACCCGCACTGCCATGTCATCATCAAGGCGGTCTGCGAGAACCGGGATGGTCAGGAGATGCGGCTTCGCTTCAACAAAGAGGACCTGCGAGAGCTGCGGCAGACGGCAGGCAAGGCCCTGGCGTACAAGCGGTATCAGCATCAAGCCCCGGAGCGGGCCGCCAGTGCGCTGGAGCGGGAGCGAATGCGGACGGCGGTTGACCGGTTGACCATCATCCAACACGGGATCGACTGGATTCGGGAGCAGATCCGGCAACATCGCCGGCGTGCGAGGGAGGAGGAAGATGAGCATCAACGGTGGCTTCGAGACGAGGGCGACCGCGACCGATGACAACCAGAGGGATGCCAGGAGAATTGGGGTTCGTGTGGCTCTGCTGTGGGCCCTTGTGGTGGTGTTGGGGCTGTTTGTATCGGCCTATCTGCTGGGGACGGCGGCTGTTCTGATGGACTCCCTGGCCCAAAACGGCTCGGCCGGGTTCGACATGTGGAAGCAAGTGGCCGCCCATCCCTTGGCGGTGATGAAGCTCCTGATGACCGTCCGGAGCGTTCAGCGATACGCCCTGATGGCGGTGACCCTGTTAGGCTGCCTTGTCCTGTGGGCAGCCATGGAGTTCCGGCCCAAGCACCGTAAGCCGACCATGGCCAGCCGGTACGGCAGCCACGGCACGGGCCGGTGGGCCAGGCCCGAAGAGATCCTTGGCGCCTTCCCGGGCGAGGGGCCAGGAGCGGTGCTGGGCCGCATCAAGCGGCGAAAGGAGAACCGCCCGATCATCTTCCCGTGGAACAGCCGGACTCGAAACCGGTTCCTGCTGATCGTGGGGCCGCCGGGCAGCGGCAAGACGAGCCGGTACTCACTCCCCAACCTGCTCCACGCTGCAGCCTGCGACACCAAGCGGAGCCTGCTGATCACCGATCCGAAGGCGGAACTCTACCGCGGCACGGCGGGTCTCCTTGCCAAACAGGGCTTCGAGATCCGCACGGTCAACCTGCTCGATACGGCAGCCAGCGACCGCTTCAACCCCATGGACTACGTGCGGACGGTCGAGGACGCCTTCCGGCTGGCCAATACCATCATCGCCAACACATCGGGGCAGACGGTTACCGGGGACGCGTTTTGGACGAATGCCGAGCGTTCGCTCCTGGCCTGCCTGATCTGGTACGTCAAGAAGGCTCTCGCTCCGGAGCACCAACACCTTGCCACCGTGCTCCACCTGGGAACCACCTTCGCCAAGGACGCCAAGCTCATGGAGACCATCTTCACGGCCGAGGGGTGTTGCGGCCCAGATTGTTTGACCCGGTTCTGCCCACATTGGGTGAGCCGGGTCTCGTGCATTTTGTCGGGGGCATGGGCAAACCGGGAGAGGGCAAC